>Ga0208901_1000045_pt1 | contig 79614 bp, 61 predicted proteins | sample AntAceMetag02UKF_FD_184764 | JGI IMG/M metagenome (GOLD analysis project Ga0208901, IMG submission 184764) | Saline lake microbial communities from Ace Lake, Antarctica - Antarctic Ace Lake Metagenome 02UKF (SPAdes) (version 2) | ecosystem: Environmental > Aquatic > Non-marine Saline and...
CGTCGATGCTCCTCCCGGAGCCAACGGCAAGGCCGTCCTTAATGGCGGCCATCATGACAGGCCTGTGATATCGGTCCACAAGGCGCGATGCCACAATGCCCAGAACGCCTCTGTGCCAGTTTTCCGATCCCAGCACAATGGTTCGTCTGCCCTCTATCTGATCATCAAGCATGGTCATGGCCTGTTCAAGGATCTCCTGCTCCAGGGCCTGACGTCGAACATTTGCCGCATTGATTTTGTTGGCCAGGACATCCGCTTCAGATTGATTTTCACTCATGAGCACCTGCAACCCCATACGCGAATCCCCCATACGACCGGGCGCGTTGAGCCGGGGGGCCACCCTGTAAGCCAGATCATCGGAAGAAACATCCGTTACACCAACGCCTGCCACGTTCATAATCGCCCGAATTCCAGGCCATATGGAATGGGCCATGCGGGAAACGCCAACGGAAACCAGCATTCGGTTCTGTCCCAACAACGGCACACGATCCGCCATGGTGCCCAGGGCCGCAAGATCCAGATAGTCCCTCAGATCCGGCTCGATTCGGCTCTTAAACCATCCCTTTTTCCGCAATGCCGCACGAAGCCCAACAGCCAGAAAAAAAGAGAGCCCAACGCCGGAAAGGTCTTTAAACGGAAATGAACAACCCGGCTGATGGGGGTTAACCACCGGACATTGCGCCTGAAATTCGTTCGGAATGAGGTGGTGATCCGTGATGACCACATCCATCCCCAGATTTTTCGCCAGCGCCACCTCTCTCTCATTGGAAATCCCGCAATCAACCGTAATGATCAAGCCTGTCCCGTTTTCGTGAATCTGTTTCACCGCCATTTCGTTCAGGCCATAGCCTTCATTCAACCGGTCGGGCACGTAAGTTGCTACGGAAATCCCCAGATGGGATAGGAAGGTCGCCAGCAAGGCAGTGGCGGTAAGACCGTCTGCATCGTAATCACCATAAACGGTTATTTTCCGGCGCTCTTCCATGGCCAGAACAATGGCCTTAATGGCTTCCTTCATTCCTTTCATGCGCATGGGGTCGATCATTTGAGATAAGCGGGGAAACAAAAAGGCCTTAATGGCATGAATGTCGGTGAGTCCACGGTTCACCAGAAGCTGCGCCTGGAGGGGCGTTACTTTGGCTTCATCAACAAGTTGTAACACTAGCGGTGATTGGGATTGTAATTCCCAACTTTTGCGCCTGACAGGGGAGTTTTTCATTGCGGAGTGCGGATTGCGGAGTGCGAATTGCGGTTAAGGCGTTCTTCGATGGCTCCCACATCATCCGGGACATCCACCTCGATGGAATCATACGGGCTTTCCGGAACACTGATCCTGTATCCGTTTTCAAGGGCCCGCAACTGCTCCAGCTTCTCCAATGATTCGAGTCTCCCCTCGGGGAGCGCTGTGAACTTAAGCAGAAAATTCATTCTGAAGCAATAGAACCCCAGATGCTTGAAATGGACCTGGCCGGGATTCGCGTCCCGGCAAAAAGGAATGGGACATCGGGAAAAATAGAGGGCAAATCCCTGGTTATCCGTCACCACTTTTACATGGTTGGGATTGGTCACATCCCTCTCATCCCGAATTCGGCATTTAAGGGTACCCATGGGGATGGATTCGTCTGCTATCAGGGGTTCAATCATGGCGGAAACCACCTCAGGCTGAAAAGCCGGCTGATCCCCCTGAATGTTCACCACCAGATCCCGAGCCTTCACACCGATCTTTTGAGCTGCTTCGGCGATTCGATCGGTTCCGGAGACATGATCGGGTCGCGTCATTAACGCCTTACCGCCAAACCCCTCCACACATTCCAGGATACGGTCCTCATCAGTGGCCACATAAACCGCTGAAAGTTCGGGACATGCGAGGGCCCGTTCGTAAGTGTGCTGAATCATGGGTTTACCGGCAATCATGGCCAGCGGTTTTCCCGGAAAACGACTGGACTGGTATCTTGCGGGTATAAATGCATAAGTTTTCATTTTTGAGGTCAAGGCTCCGTATAGCTCGCGCATGCAGACTCCGACTCCCAGGCCGTCACCCTGCTCATATGAATCCCCTCGATGTTCAAACGTTCAGCCAGGGTCTTGAAAATATGGTGGGCGATATTTTCAGATGAGGGCTCGGCGGACTTGAATGGTTCAATTTCGTTTAAGAATTTATGATCCAATTCATCAATGATCTGTTTTGTATGATCCTTGATGACCCTGAAATCCACCAGCAGTCCATCCTCTCCCAAGCGGTCACCCGTCACCGCCACTTCCACCTTCCAGTTGTGACCGTGCAAATTTTCACAGCCCCCCTTAAGGGCTCGCAACTGGTGGGCGGCCGCAAACCGGGTGATAATTTTCAATTCATACATCCGTAGTTTCCTTAAGCATCCTTTTCTTTGACAGTTTCATCCGTCTTGACCTCACCGGTCTGTTCTTCGGTAACGGCTTCTTCCGCTTCCGCTTTGGGAGTCTCCACTTCGCCCGGAGCCTTGCCGCATTCGGTACACCTGCCGTCAACCATAATGCCGGTGCAGGTCCCGTCGGGACATAGTTCCCGGTCATCGAAATTTATATCCTCCTCATCATCGAAAAGGCTTTCATCCCGGGAAACCGGCGGCACCGATTCCTTCAGGGGTATCCCGCATGCCATGCAATAATTGGCATCGTCATCATAAACGCTTTCTCCGCAACCGGGGCATGGAGACCCCGGAATTTCTTTCTCACAATGTGGGCATTTCATAGCAAACCATCTCCTTTCCAGAGTTTCACTTCATGTTTCAAGTTCCGGATTATAGGGAAAGGTATCCCTGCTGTCAAACACTACACGCGCTCCGGATCAATATGGTGAAACAATACTTGAAAAAACCTTCACGGCCCTGTATCAAGGGGATATAAAAGGTACGGGATCACCGAGTTGTCAGAAGTGGTCTTTCCTTTTTTTGAAAAAGATGGAGGATTTCCCTGAATGGTTGAAAACCCAACCCGAAAGGCGCTGGAAGAGAGAGTAAAATCGCTCGAGACTGCGCTGGCTAAACAACAGAAAGAGGCCAAACAGGCCTTGCGTGAATCCAAGAAAGGCATGCGGTCTCTGCTCGATTTTGTGCCCTATCCCGTCATCGTCTGCAACCTGGACGGCAGCGTCTATTACGTCACACAGGCTTTCACCGAAACCTTTGGATGGACACTTGACGAACTGGAAGGAAAAACCATTCCCTACACCCCCAAGGGGATGGAAGCGGAAACCCACCGGATTTTGAAAGAGCTGCTGGAAAAAAAGCTGGTACTGCGCCACGTCACCAAACGGCTCACGAAAGACGGTCGCCTTCTGGATGTGGTCATGCGGGGTGTGATCTATTCCAAGGATCCGGATGAACCCGGAGGAGAACTGATACTCCTTCGGGATATCACCCACGAGAAGAGAATCGCCCGGAACAACCAGGCCATGCTGAGAATCAGCATTGCACTTCATGAATATCCGAATCTCGAAGACCTTCTGGACTACATCAGCAGGGAAATCAAAGAACTTCTCGGAACAGAGGGCGCCCTGGTGATCCTGGCCGACGAGGAAAGGGGGGAACTTTTCTACAAGGCCGCCGCCTATGACGACAGCACCACCCAGAGACGCGTCAAGGAGATCCGGTTCCCCGCAGATAAGAGCGTTGCGGGGAAAGTCATCCGCACGGGAGAAGCCATTATCGTTCCCGATACGTCCAGGGAACCCAGCTTTTTCCCGGGGGTAGATGAAATTTTGGGATATCATACCCGAAACCTGATGGAAGTCCCTTTGAGAAGCGGAGACCGCATCATTGGTGCCCTGTGCGTGCGCAACAAAAAGGAAGGCGTTTTTGAGGAATCGGACATGGAGCTCCTCAATATGGTCGCAGGGACAGTCGCACTCTCCATAGAAAATGGTCGATTTTCAGAGGAGATCATTAACGCCTACAAAACCAATGAAGCACTCCTTCGCATCAGCACGGCCCTCCCGGAATACATCGATCTGGGGGAACTTTTGGATTTCGTGAGTAATGAGGTAAAGCGCCTTATGGATTCAGAAGGGGCACTGGTGACCCTTCTGGATGAAGAAAACAGGGAACTCTTCTTCATCGGCGCTGCTTACGATGATATAGCCACCCAGAAAAGGGTTAAGGAAATCCGTTTTCCCATCGACAAACTCATAGCGGGACAGGTCATCAAAACGGGCAAACCCATGATCATCCATGATACCCAAAAAGATCCCTCCATCCACCAGGAGCGGGACATAATCCTGGGCTACCAGACCCGTAACCTACTCCTGGTCCCCTTGAAAAGCAGGGATCGGGTCATCGGTTGTCTCTGCGCCATCAACAAGAAAAAAGGGAGGTTTGACCAGGGGGATATGGAACTCCTGAGCCTGGTGGCGGGAACCGTTGAACTCTCCATTGAAAATGCCCGGTTCTCAGAGGAGCTAAAAAAAGCCTATCGGGAAGTATCGAGTTTGAACCGGGCAAAGGACAAAGTGATCAACCACCTGTCCCACGAACTGAAAACCCCCGTTTCCGTGCTTTCCGGATCTTTGAGCATCATTGCCAGGAATCTGGCCCTTCTCCCCGACAAAAACTGGGAAAACACCCTTTCGCGGGGTGAAAGAAACCTGGACCGGATCATAGAAATTCAAAACCAGGTGGAAGACATCATGCGAGAGCGTCATTTTGAATCCCACCATGTGCTGAGCCAGATGGTCGATTTGTGTGCCGACGAACTGGAAACCCTTGTGGCAGAACAGGTGGGCGAAGGCGACATTGTTGAAACCATTCGAAAACGCATCGATGACATCTTCGGGCCAAAGGAGATGACGTCACAGCTTCTGGCGCTGGACCAGGTTGTACAAGAACGTCTGAAAGTTCTCAAGCCTCTGTTTTTCCATCGCAATATTCAGATTATGGAAAATCTTAAGCCCACGCGCCCCATTTCAATCCCCATGGAACCGTTGCAGAAAGTGATTGACGGGCTGGTCAAAAATGCCGTGGAAAATACGCCGGATGAAGGAAAAATAGAAATCACCGTCGTCCAAAAAAACGGCATGGTAGAATCGATGGTGCGGGATTACGGGGTGGGCATCATCGAAGATGCTCAGATAAGAATCTTTGAAGGCTTTTTCGCGACCCAGGACACCCTGGCCTACTCTTCCAAAAGGGCTTTTGACTTCAATGCCGGTGGAAAAGGCGCCGACCTGCTGCGTATGAAAATCTTCGCCGAACGATACGGCTTCAAGATCAGGATGACATCCACCCGCTGTCCCTTTATCCCTGAAGAAACCGATCTATGCCCGGGCACCATCAGCGAGTGCAGCCACTGCAGCCGGCCGGAGGACTGCTTTGTTTCGGGGGGAACCACCTTTACACTCCAGTTTAGGTCAGCGGACGTTGAGAAGAGTTAGGGAAACTTCCTACAGGTCCTGAAGGGTCTGAACGGCGTGGTCAAGCTCGACGTCCTCGCCATTCGAATAGTCTACCATGTTTTCCAAAGTCTTCGGAACGGCTATGTCGGGGCGCACACCCCCTACTCCGTTGCGGCTATCGAGCTGAACCGTTTCGTTTGAATTGAGCGACTGTCCATAGGGAAAGCTCAACTTATAGCCCCCCGGCATGGCAGCGTCCCCACCCGTCATCCCAAACGAACCGTTGGTTCCCCAGAAACCCAAAACCTGCCCCTGGGGGAGATTTTGGATCGCCATCGCAACGCCCTCCCCCGAACTTATCGTGAGGGGATTGACGATCACAATCACCGGTCCTTCGTAGTACGGCGTCTGCGGAGGAATATCCAGGGCTACATTCCTGCCTATGATCTCGTTTTCGTCATCGAGGAGAATGTTCTCGAACGTACCAGTGATATTGTTGTACCAGTTCTGGTATTCGTAGAAAACAGGCGCTTGATAGAAGAAGCCCGAGAGACCGGCCGCCAGGAAGTCGGATCCTCCCATGTTTGCGCGAAGATCGACAATGATTCCCGGCACGTCATGATCCGTGAAGAACTGTATCGCCTCCTTAAACTTATCGTAGATGGGCGTTAAGGGATCACGACCCTCCAGATACGCCGCAATATCCATGAGTGCTCCGAGAAAGAGATATCCGTATCCGGATGGCAACTGACTGTATTGGACCAGTACGTTAGCATCCCATTCCTTAATATCCTTTTTCTTTATTTCAGGATTCACCCATAGGGTGCTTTTCTTAAGGATTTCGTTTTCATCGTCCGTCGCCGTCAACGTTACAGTCTGATCACCTCCACCGACATCTTTCCTGAATGTCACCGTCGACTGCGAGCCCTCCGGTCTGATCACGAGCTTCTGATATTGCATGAGCAACCTGTGCTCATCGGTAGCCGGCGGACTGGACGATTTTGCCCATAATATCGATTGGGCCGCCAGGGCCTCCGCTATGGGGCGGTCGTCCCAGGCAACTATCTCGTCGCCCACCTCTATTCCGGCTTCTGCCGCAGGGCCACCGTCGCTCACGACATATGCAACAACCCTCCCATCATCGAGTCCCGTGATAGCCACACCGAAGCTGCATCGATTTTGCGCGATAAGCAGATCGCCGATCTCCCCACCCGACATCGATACATGGCCGTCCGGCAGGAAGAAGATGTATTCCCTAAGTGCTGTGGCGAATGCAATCTCGTCACCGTCAGCCTCTGCCTGGACGATTTTTGGTCTCGTCACGGCCTTCATGGCTTCCCAATCTATCCCCTTCCACTCGGTAAACGCGTACGCTGCCGAAAACTGAGCATGTAAAGCGTCGAAGGCTTCAGTCCAGGTCATTTGGGTATAATCGCCTGCCGGCTGTAGCTGGAACGGCTCGCTCGAATTGCTCGAACTGTCCGAACTGCTCGAACATGCACCGGACAGGAGAAGACACAGGGAAAGGATGGCAATCTTGATGAAAAAATGGAATCTGAATAGTTTGAATAGGTTCATCGCTCTGTAGCCTCCGCACTTCGAATTTTATCCGGTATTGCCTTTAAGGTTTTTGTAGTCGTCATTTGCCGGCGGATCGAGGATCTCGACCCTGCCGCCGATGACGCGAATGATCGGAAATTGCTTTTTTAGTGAATAACTAGAGAGAAAATCCTTGTGTGTCAAGGACAAACTCGCCATAACATCTGGGTGCGAGGCAGGATCGCGCTAGAGATAACCTTCAAAGGATGGGACCTGAAAGTCTCACCTAGCTAGGTGGTTGGGGCATTAATGTGGTGCTGGCATTATCTGAAGAGATTTTCCTTTTTCGAGCTATAGAGCATGAATCAGAATAATCGCAACATTTTGTAGTTGCGCGTTTATTGGCGGTTGATCCAGATGTAAATCTTTCCTATTAAAATTCTGTTTGATATCCCCAGAAAAATGTGAAGGATTGATCTGGCAGTATTGCCAAATTTTATAGGATGTGCGATGCTACATAATGCTCGTATCTTAGCCTGAATCGACGGCCCCGAACCAGGGTTCAAGATTATCAGTAAGAATCATAGTCTCTGATGAAAATATTGCCCTTCATGACATAATCTAAACCAAGAAAGGGTGGACTAATGGGAATTGGAAAGGCTCATACACAGTATCCAAGACACGAAGGAGATTGGGCTTTTTCATTTTGAGGGTATTCGGAGGACTTTCTGATGGCCAAAAAACCAACCTACGAAGAATTGGAACAGAGGGTTAAGGAGTTAGAAAAGGGACCCAATGAGAAGGCACGATTAGGGGATCGACTTCACCTTTCATTAGCAATCGGACAAAGCAGTGAAGGTATCGCAGTTGCCGATCTGGATGGTAAATTAGAATACTTGAATGATGCCTTTTCAATGATGCACGGTTATTCCTCTGAAGAACTTATCGGCAAAAATCTCTCTATTTTCCATACTCCTGAGCAGTTACCATCGGTAGCTGCCGCCAACAGGCAGAGCAACGAGAAGGGAGATTTCAAGGGGGAAATCTGGCATGTGAGACGTGATGGGACAGAATTTCCTTCCTTGATGCATAATTCGCAAATCAAGGACGACGAGGGTAAACCGATTTATATGCTTCACACGCTTCGCGATATCACCCATATAAAGCAGGCGCAAGACGCACTCAGGCGAAGTGAGGAGAAATATCGTTCCGTGTTCGAGCAGTCAAGAGATCCAATTGTTATTACCACTTTTAAAGGAGAATTTGTTGATCTGAACTCTGCTGTCATGGATCTCTTCGGCTACCAAAGGGAAGAGATAATGAAAATGAATTTTCAGGAACTATATGCAGATCCTGATGAAGGATATCGGTTTCAAAAAATGATGAAGGATAAGGGCTCGATACAGAACTTCGAGTCTGAATTACGCAAGAAAGATGGTGAGATATTTAATTGCATGTTTGATGTGGTTCGCCACCAGGGTGAAAATGGAGGTTCTTCAGCTTACCAAGGCATAATTCGAGATGTCACAGAGATAAAGCGTGCACAGGAAGCATTACAGGAGAGCGAAAAGAAATACAGGAGACTTGTCGAGAACGCTTTGGTTGGAGCGTATCAGGTTGAAAAAGAAGGGAAATTCATTGTTGCTAACAGGAAAATGGCTGAAATGTTTGGTTATGATTCCCCTGAAAGCTTCATATCATCGGTAGATAGCTTTGCCGATCTGTATGCCCGGCCCGAGGAAAGGCCGGTGATTTTGCGAGAAATTGACGAAAAGGGATCCGTGTACGGAAAAGAGTTGGAATTTAAAAGAAAAGATGGGGAAAGTTTCTGGGTTAAATTTGACACAAGAGTAATCAGGGATGAAGAGAACATCTATTATGAAGGTGTATTAGAGGACATCACCTTCCGCAAGCAGGCAGAGGAGGCACTTCGGGAGAGTGAGCAAAAATACCGCTCCCTTGTGGAGTCTTCGGACGATTCCATATATTTGGTGGACAGGAATTACACATATCTATTTATGAATGAAAAGCATCTATCAAGGCTTAGCCTGAAACCCGATGAACTCCTTGGGCGAACTTATGCCGAATTCCACTCAGAAGGTGATACTCAGGGGTTTTCCGCAATAGTGGAAGAGGTGTTTAATACCGGGCGACCGATTCAGCAAGAACATAGAAGCCCCAGAGACGACAGATACTTTCTGCGCACTTTTAGCCCTGTTAAAAACCCGGGTGGTAACACAACATCTGTAACGGTAGTTTCAAAAGATATTACAGAACGGGTTAGGTCAGAGAAGGCGCTGCGGGAAAGCGAGGAAAAACTCGCCAGGTCAAATAAGATGGAAGCCATGGGTCTTATGGCAGGCGGTATTGCCCACGACTTGAATAACATCCTGTCAGGGATCGTAAGCTACCCGGAACTGCTTCTGATGGACCTGCCCAAAGACAGCCCACTCTGGAAGCCCATAAAGACGATACAGGAATCAGGTATGCGGGCCGCCGATGTTGTGGAAGACTTGTTGACCATAGCCAGAGGGGTGGCTACCGGAAAAGAAGTCCTGAACCTCAATACCACGACCGAAGAATATCTGGATTCTGCTGAACACCAAAAACTCGAAAAAACTTATCCATCGATCAATTTCAAATCGGAGCTTGATTTTGAATTGCTGAATATCACTTCTTCGGCCACTCACATCAAGAAGATCCTGATGAATCTTGTAATCAATTCCTCGGAGGCCATTGAGGGCAAGGGCACGGTCACGGTATCCACCATGAATCAATATCTGGATGAACCCTTTAAGGGATATGAAGATGTGCGCATAGGTGAATATGTCCTGCTGAGCGTCTCAGATGATGGTTCGGGCATATCTCCTGGGGATCTGGATAGGATCTTTGAACCCTTCTATACAAAGAAGGTAATGGGTAGAAGCGGTACAGGGCTTGGGTTGGCTGTTGTGTGGAATAGTATGCAGGACCATGACGGATACATAAACGTCAAAAGCAATGAGAAAGGAACGGTATTTGAACTCTATTTCCCAACGACCAGGGAACAAGTAGCTGATGAGAATGAACAAGTTTCCCTGGAAACATGTCTCGGGAACGGAGAGAAGATCTTAGTGGTAGATGATGAGGAGAGGCAGAGGGATATTGCAAACGGGATATTGACCAGGCTGGGTTATACGGTTGAAGCTGTTTCAAGCGGGGAAGAGGCCATTAAATATGTGAAAAAACGCCCCGTGGATTTAATCCTTCTTGACATGGTCATGCCCAAAGGGATAAATGGCCGTGAAACATATGAGGAGATAATCAAGATTCATCCCGGTCAGAAGGCCATCATAGCCAGCGGATATGCCAAAACAAAAGAGGTGGACCTGGCCCAGGAGTTAGGGGCTGGAAAGTACATAAAGAAGCCATACGCCCTGGCAAAGGTTGGGGTAGCCGTCAAGGAAGAATTAGAAAACTAGGCAGTTTTTGACCTCCAGCTCGATGCAACAACTGAATCATTATTCCGTTGAGCATAGAACTCGGAAGCCAGACAAAAGCTGGAGATTGACGCCCATTTTTCCGTTTTAGCATGCAGAAGAATGCCGGTTATGTTCTCCCATTTAAAAGCTGAAAGGCGTACTGCTGATTCATCCTTTTGGGACACTTCAGGATTAATATCGTTCCCCAGATTCCATCCCCGGCAATGATGTTCGGACTTCTGTTTCAAACCCCATGGATTCAAGGCTTCTGATCCATTGGCGAGCGTCTTCAATCCGGTCATAGGACCCTGCCACAAGAAGACACTGATCATTTTCATCCCACACCCAGCAGTACTCCAGGAACCGGATACCATGGGACGCCAGCTTCAGTCTCAGGTCCTCTCTGATTTGTTCCCGTTCATCAAAATCCCGACCTTCGTAGGATGCCCATCTGATGCATACGTAGTTCATATCCCGAACACTTTCACAAAAAATCTATTCCAGCAAAAGCCCCTTATTTTTTCCCTTCTGATGGATACCTTTGGAAATCACTAACTTCTGCCCCACCTTCTCGCCGGCGTCCCGGACCTTCGCATCCAGTCGAAGGGGTTTTCCCCGATTTGTAAAAATATGGGGATAACGATGGGTGGTGTATTTTTTTAACAGGGGGTCTTCCACTTTGATGATCCCATAACCTGTTGCAGAAGCGCGTTGTTCGGATTGATTGTTCAGCTTTTGCTCGAAACCTTCCAGAACGCCCAGGGCGAAATCGGTGCGCCGATAGCGATTCAATCCCCTTTTTCGGTTGTATTCCCGCCATTGGGATTCGATGAAACGGTTTACAAAATCATACACATAACCTGCGATTTGCACATTCTTATCCGTGCCGCTGATCTCCAGCACACGCCCCATTTTTCCCTTATCCATGACGTAGGTGCTGACCCAGAGGACATAAACATAATAGAACTCACCCAGCAAGGATGCCAGACGGTGCTCCTCCCTGAAACGCCGCAGCATGGGTTTTCCCAGAAAAATGCTTACAAACGCTCGGTCCTTCTCCAGTCGAACCAGATCAATATTGTATTTGTCCACGAGTTCATGGGCCTTGGCCATGGCCGCTTCCGCTTCATGTTGATTTCGGCTCTGGGCCAGACTCATGAGCTTTTTAATGCGCACCATCATTTTATCTTCATGATTTTTGGAATCCTTTAAAACCCTTTCATCCAGCAGCCTGAAGTTCCCTGAAGCGGCAGGGTCCGCCCGAAGGTGATAACACGCCTTTTTGAAACCGGCACCGTGAGGGGGTTCATTGGGCGCTCCCAGAACCTCTTCCGCAAACTGATGGGCCATCTCATGCTTGAGCACCTGGCGAACCGCGTTCCAGGAATGTTCCAGCACAAGGGACCGACTCATAACAATTTCCCGGTTTTTCCCAGACCAATATCCCCACCGGGCTTTCATATCTTGAATGGCAAAAAGGGGCTTTCGCATTTGATCATCATAGGAAGAAGGCAAAACCCACAGCGCCGTATCCCATTCACAGGAAAGGCCGTGGAGGATTCGATGTTCGAGGGATTCTTGAATTTCAATTGCACTATTTTTCATAACATTCCATATATTGTAATTGTCCACAAGGCGCAGGGTGCAGTTCCATCCTGCACCCTGACAACTGTCTCCTGCACCCTATATTAATCCCGACCAACCCTATAATTGAGAATCGGATTATTCAACAAAAAATTTAACGGCTTCATAACCGCAACCCCCACCCTTGCCATATTATTTACATTATAATACATTGATTGGAAATTTGCTTTCGATGAAACCCCGTTGGGAGGTGAACATGAAAGAGATCCTCAAACCCGGCATCAACTGGCTCGTCGTTTTCATCCCCATCGCCTTTTTAATCAACTACATCCCCCCCATGAAAAATGACATTGCGCTGTTTGTCTGTTCCTGCCTGACCATGGTGGTACTTTCGAGCCTCATCAGCACAGCTACAGAGCAATTGGCCGCGCACGTTGGCTCCCGGATCGGCGGTTTGCTCAATGCTACTTTCAGCAACCTTCCCGAGATCATTTTTGGAACCGTTGCCCTCTATCATGGCCTGGATGAGCTGGTGAAAGCCGCCATGACCGGTGCCATCATCGGAAACCTGCTGTTCGTCCTGGGGCACTCCATGTTGGCCGGTGGCCTGAAGAACGGGACACAGCGTTTTTCCGTGGCCAGGGTGAGCGACTTTTCAACGGGTCTCATCATCGCTTCCCTGGCACTCTTCATCCCCACCGTGTACCAGGAGGTCTCAAAGGGGGCCATTGACCCTATGACCCATGACGAAACCATGATTCTTTCCCTGTGGATTGCCATTATGCTTTTCCTGTCATATATCGGCAGTCTGATTTATACCCTATTTAGCAAGGATAAGCAGAAATCGGAAGGGGTAGATGAAGAACCCGCGGAAGAGATCCCACCGGAAAAACTTTGGAGCAAAAAGAAAGCCGCCATCATTCTCGGCATCTCCAGCTTTTTCATCGCCGTGATTTCCGATTTTGTCGCCGGTTCAGTGACGGTGGTTGAAAAAGCCTTCGGGCTGACCCACCTGTTCATGGGGGTTGTGATCATTGCCATCATCGGAAATGTCGCTGCCCAGACCACCGCCGTTCGGATGGCCATAAAAAACAAAATGAATTTGTGCATCGAGGTGGCCGTCAACGCCAGTTCACAGGTGGCGCTGCTCGTGGTACCGCTGCTGGTCTTTGCCTCGTATCTCTTCGGCCATCCCATCAACCTTCATTTCGGATATCATGAAATCGTTGCCGTTGCAGGCGCGGTGCTGCTCACAACGCAGATCTGCCTGGATGGGAAGTCCAACTGGCTCAATGGACTGCAGATGCTGGTGCTCTACACCATTATCGCAGTGCTCTTCTTTTTCGCACCGGAGATGGGAGGGGTTAAGTAAGATTGCGGATTGCGGATTGCGGATTTGAGGAACTGAAATAGTCGTGTAAGGGAGATTTACATGAAAAAACGCCCTGAAATTTCCAGAAACCTTCCCTTCATGTGTCTCCTTTCATTTTCAGTAGGCATTATTGCCGGGCTGGGCGCCTGGGCTTTTCGAATGCTAATCGGACTGGTTCACAACATCCTGTTTCTGGGAAAATTTCAATTCTTCTATGATGCCAATGTTCATACGCCCGAAAATCCATGGGGAGCCGGTGTCATTTTAGTGCCTGTGATCGGAGCGGTAATGGTTGCGTGGATGGTGAAAACCTTCGCCCCGGAAGCAAAGGGCCATGGTGTCCCTGAAGTGATGGACGCCATCTATTACAACGATTCTAAAATCCGCCCGGTGGTGGGTCTCATCAAGGCGGTAGCATCAGCCATCTGCATCGGCAGCGGTGGCTCAGTGGGTCGTGAAGGACCCATCATCCAGATCGGTGCCTCATTCGGATCAACCCTGGGGCAGATCCTCAGTCTACCCCCACGTCAGATTGTAACGTTGATTGCCGCGGGCGCCGCCGGGGGGATTGCCGCCACATTCAATGCACCACTGGGAGGGCTGATATTCGGCATAGAGCTCTTACTGGTCAGCGTCAACGCCAGGAATGTCCTGCCGGTGACCATTGCCAGTGTCACCGCAACCTATATCGGTCGCGCCCTTTTGGGGGTTGAACCCTCTTTCTATTTCCCGGCCCTCACACCCTTGGACCTTGAACTGAGTTCCGTATGGGACCTCCTTCTTTTCGTGCCCTTCGGGCTTATCATGGGGCTGGTGTCAACCCTTTTCGTTCGCGGCATTTACTGGGCTGAGGATCGCTTTGATGCCATGCCGGGCAACGCCTACACCCGACACCTGTCGGCCATGCTCGCCGTGGGCGTGATGATCTGGCTCTTCATGCGTTACACCGGATATTACTATATCCAGGGTGTTGGATATGCCACCATTATGGACATTTTAAAATCCGTCCTTCTGAACCCTTGGCTTTTGATACTACTCTTCTGCTGCAAATTTTCAGCCACCTGTCTGACACTCGGCTCCGGCGGTTCGGGCGGCGTTTTCTCACCATCCCTCTTCATGGGCGCTACCATGGGGGCACTGTTTGGCCATTTCGCGGCATATCTCTTTCCAGGGGTCGGAATCGATCCCGTGGATTTTGCCATCGCCGGCATGGCGGCAGGCGTGGGTTCCTCCACCGGTGCGATCATCACCGGGGCTGTCATGATTCTGGAGATGACCCAGGACGCAAATGTGGTCATGCCCATCATGATTACCTCCACCTTCGCCTATGGCATACGCAAATGGCTGTCGCCCGGCAGTATTTACACGCTGAAACTTCTCCGGCGCGGACACATTGTCCCGGAAGGGTTGCAGGCGGCCATGAGCGAATCCATGACGGTACAGGACATCATGGTAACAACATATACAACCGTTGACGCGGAAGCAGCCCTTAAACCATCGGAAACGCCTGTACTGGTCACATCAGGCGATACTATCGTCGGCGTGGTTCCCCCCCATATTGGCGGAAGCAATGCACGATTGATAAGCAACGATCATTATATCATGACCCCTAAGAAAAACCCCATAAACGATCTTCTCCGGGAAATGCGCACCACCCGAGCAAAATTCGCACTGGTGACAGGGACCCCGGGAACCCCCACGCCCCGCGAAATAATTGGCATCGTTGCGGAACGAGAAGTTGCCGCCAGCACCATGAGAGAAGCAGAATTGAAATGAGAAGATGCAAAAATTCCGAATTTCCCATTTAAAATACAACCTAAAATGAATGATGCCATTTTTCTCTTGACAATAGAAAATGCATTTGCTTGTGTGGTTTTGTGGAAAGTAGTTCTCTTTATTTTATTCTTTTTTTTGTGAGGCGTTGAAATGGCAGACGGTGATCCGGAAAAAACGGGGAGTAAATCAAAAACCATGCAAGTTGATGTTGAGGTGATACATCAAAAAACCTCCCCGGTGCCAAACGACATGGAACTGATGCAGCCCAATCTTTCCTGCCGGATCATGCATTCCATTCGGGGTCGACTTCGCATCGCCCTTCCCCTTCTGAAATTCAAAAAAGATCGCATTAAAGCCCTTCAGCATCACCTGGCCACCATGAACTTTATTGAGAAAGTAGACAGCAACTTCCGCTGTGGCAGCCTGACAATCCACTATGAATTTCCAAATATCAAAAAGTCCGAAATCCTGGAAAAGGTTGAAGGACTCACCTTGAATGAACTGGACCAGATGACGGCGGACCTGCCGGCGGTCCATAAAGAAGAGCATGAACTCTCCCTGGCTTACCTGAAGGGTGCCGCCGGTGCGGTTGGGTTGAGCCTTCTCCTGGCCGGCGTTCCGGGACTTGCCCTCGCGGTGGTCTACCCTTTTCTGATTTTCATCTGCCTCCCCATTTACAAACGGGCCTACCGATGCCTTCGCTATGAGCACCGCCTGAACGTGGATTTTCTTGACGCCGGCGCCCTTACGGTGGGCATGTTGACCGGAGACGTCATCAATGCATCGCTCATGGTGATGCTCATCCACCTGGGCGACTACATCCGGGACCTGACCGCTGCCAGCTCCCAGCGGACCATTCGAAAGCTGCTTGACTTCCAGGATAACTACGCCTGGGTTCTCAGGGACGGCGTGGAAGTTCAAATCCAGGTCAGGGACATTGTGGAAGGCGACGTGGTGGCACTCAACATAGGCGACCTCATTCCCGTTGACGGTGAAGTCATCGAAGGAGAACTGATCGTTGATCAACAAGTCTTAACCGGGGAATCGCTTCCGGCGCACAAAGAAGTGGGTGACAAAGCATTTGCCTCCACCGTCATCAAGGACGGCAATGCGTACATCAAGGCGACCCGTGTGGGTGACCGTACCAAGGTGGCCCAGGTGGTCCGCCTGGTGGAGGAAGCGCCCCTGTATGAAACAAAGATCCAGAATCACGCTGAAAAATTCGCCGACAGACTGGTGGCGCCGTCCTTGATTTCCACCTGCTTAATTTTTGCGGGAACCATGAACATCGCCCAACTGGCGGCCATGCTGACGGTTGATTTCGGCACCGGCGTCCGCGTCGCGGCGCCCACGGCGGTCCTCTCCTCCATGATTACCTCCGCATCAAACGGAATATTGATCAAAGGGGGAAGTTACCTGGAAAAGCTGTATCATACCGACACCATCATATTTGATAAAACCGGAACGTTAACCACCGGTGTCATCCACGTGGAGAACCTGGTATCCTATAACGGTTATGGAAATCCGGAACTTCTAAGCTATGCCGCCACCGCCGAAATGCAGATGACCCATCCCATTGCCGAAGCGGTGGTTCGACACGCCACAAACCGTGGTATTCCTTTGAAGAATCGCAAGAATGCCAAATATGTGGTGGGCCGTGGGGTACAGGCGAATATCGAAGGCAAGAAAACCCTGGTGGGAAGCCTGAGGCTCATGCGGGAAAGCGGCGTGCATATCGATCCGTCGGTACTTGAAAAAAGGGATCAACTGGTTGATGAGGGGAAAGCCTGTCTGTATATCGCCATCGATGACAAATTCGGTGGCATTATCTCCTTCCGGGATCAGGTCCGAAAAGACTCCAAGCAGATGATCGATGAACTGCACCGCTTGGGCGTCAAACAGGTCATCATGCTCACCGGGGATGTGGAACAGGTGGCCAGGCCGGTGTGCGATTCCCTCGGTATTGACAAATGCTATGCTGAAATGTTACCAGAACAGAAGGCAGAGGTGGTCAAAGATCTCAAGGAACAAGGCCACACCGTCGCCTTTGTGGGTGACGGCATCAACGACTCCGTGGCATTGTCCTATGCCGATATCGGCATTTCCGTTAAAGGCGGCGCCGATATCGCCAAGGAAACGGCGGGGGTTATTCTCTTAAACGAAAACCTGCTCAACATTCCAAAGGCCTTTGAGATCAGCAAAGAAACCATCGGTCTCATCAAGGAAAGCTATTGGATTGTGGGCGGCTTCAATGTGTTTGCCTATGGGCTGGCGGCTTTTGGATTGGCTTCACCGGTACTCACCACGCTGATCAGCAACGGCTCGGCGGTGGTGGCCTGTCTTAATGGCATGAAACCGATGATTCGCATGAAATTGGACTCCGGCAAGAAAAAACAAACGGATGGCGCGTTAACGCAACAGATTGGAAAGCTCAAACTGTCCTCTGGTAAAAAAGATGATTCACCACAAGGCATAGAAGCGATTCCGTATCAACGGGATGAAGACGCGAATCCCGATGAGATGGTAATCCATTGAGTACTGATATAACGTGAGGGGGAGGGAGAAATCAATATGGGTGCATTTTTCTGGGGTATGCTTGGCGGCGCTATTGTACTTCTGGCCAATAAACGTTCAGGTCTTCAGGCGGCAGCCGCATCGGCCGGTAAAGCTGGCCAGGGGGTTGTTTCGGGATTTCGATTTTGTGCCGTCGAAATGATTGAAAACATGAGAGATCTCGTTGCGGAAAGCAAACTGGAGCTGGAAGCTGAAAAGGCTGCGCTGGATGAGGTCAGGTTGCACGATAAAAAATAGAAATAAAAATGGTCCACTAACAAAAAAAGGGGGTTAATCATGGAAGAAATTGCATTGGGTATTGTGGGTGGCATTGTCGTGGTGGCGGTGGTGACAAAAACAAAGATACTTCGGGGAGCGGCCAAGAAGGTCATCAAAACAGGATATGCACTGTCCGGTGCGTTGGCTTCAGGCGGTGCTTCCGCCATGGACTCCGCCAAGGATCTGATGGCTGAAAGCAAAGCTGAATTTGAAGCCGGTCAGGCTGCCAAGGTTGAAGCCGCCTAGATTTCAGGTCAAGTAAAGACGGCAACAGGTTTTACAATAACGAAAAGGTAACCATCCGGAAACGGCTGTTTTTAAAAAATGGTTTTCCGATGGGTTTTCGTTGATTCGATCCATCAACGGAACAAGCTTGTTTGGTAAAGCACGCTGAGGCGCTGCACTGTGTTTCCGATTGCCTGTTTTCAAGCTGAGCTTATCATGCGTGCCAATAGCTGATAACCAAAAAAATGGGGTGAAAATGGAAATTGCACATCAGCTTCCCGGAAGAGTGCGGGTGAGAATACCCGGGCTCACGTCAGAAGACTATCGTAGAGGGCTTGTTGAAAAACTGTCAAATGATGAACGTATTACAGACCAGCGTATCAGTTCGGCCTCTAACAGCCTCGTGGTAAACTACGATCCGTTACGCCTTCAAACTGAAGATCTTCTATCCCTGCTGTCCGTGGAAAAGCCTTCAAAGTCGCCGAAACCGCGAAAAAGCCCTGGTTTAAAGGCTGGAAAAACAAAGACTGCCAAAAAGGTTTCTCCTTCTAAACCAGTCAAAAAAGCCAAGACTAAAACAAATAAGGCTCCCGCTGAAAAATATTTCAAGCCTGCAGTATCCACCGACGTTCAGGAAAAAATCCGCAAGATCATCAGTAAAGAAGATCCTCAAAAGCCATACAGCGACGGAAAAATTTCCGGACTGTTAAAGGAAAAGGAAATTGAAATCGCCCGCAGAACCGTGGCCAAATATCGGGAGATGATGGGAATACCGTCTTCCAATAAACGTCGAAAACAGGATGCATCTTAAACGGCACGGATATTTTTTTATCTGATATTGCTCAGGTAATTTGCCTGCGCTGAATAGAAAACAAAGGAGATAAGGGTAAATGGAATTGATTCTTTCAGGAATTATCGGAGGGGTGATGGTTATCATGTTTATGAAATTCGCCCCGAAGAAATCAATCCTGAAGCTTTTACTGAAAATGTTTCTCGTGGTTAGGGACTATCTTTTATCCATCATTGGAGAGGGCCTTGAAAAATTCAAGGACCTCTTTGCGGAAAGCAAATCGGAATACGAAAGGGAAAAAGAAGCGGAAAAAGAAGTTCATATGGATTAGGGGCCTCGACAAAAAATAATTACACAATCTTACTTGTCCTTTGGCCCGTCTACTGTGTTACATCCACTGGCACGTATCCACTAATATGCACCTGTGGATGTGCCTTGTATACGAACCAAAATACGGCGCAATCTTGCGCAATTATTTCTTGCCGAGGCCCCAGAACAAATATGAAAAGCATGAAAGTCAGGCTGAAGGTAATACATTTCATTTCAGGCAGAGCAAGGATAAAGGTTGAGTCGGGATTTGACCCAAAAGTTTTTTTCTATGTGCTTGAAGCCGGACTGCGTGAACTCAGGGAAATTAAAAAAGCGGATCTTAACCCCTATTCTCAATCGATTACGGTCTACTTCCACAAAGACGTTGACATGGATGTGATCTTGAAGGAGTTGATGCGAATACTCACCGACATCAGCAATGACCCTGATTTTTCAAATCGGATGGAAGATATCAAAGATGCTTTGACCTATGGCGACAAAGCAAACATGGACGTGGTGGTACGTGACAGGATACTGGGAGTTTCACGAAACCTGGACCAGGCTGTCAGGCATATGTCGGGGAACACCGTTGACATGCGGACCGCAGTGCCGGTAACGTCCGTTGCTACGGGCATCGCCGCTCTTGTTCTGGCACCCGCCTGGGCAACTCCCGCCTGGCTTGTTCTACTGACCTTCGGCATTACTTCATTTCATCTGCTGAAGCATGATCACCGGGAAATGGACGCGCCGGTTGCCCCTTTGCTTTCAAAAACTAACAGCGCCGAACCGGTGAAGGCGCCTGAAACAGTGTCTTCAAATCCACCTGAAACGTCTTAGGGCCATTTTTGACCACTCATTCTTTACCGGCCGAACAACCGGCCCAATGATCCGGCCGGCGAATGGAAACCCTGACTTGGTTATGGCCACGATAAAGGAATACTTCCAGACTGCTCAGCGGGAAAAAGCCACGGATATCTATTTTAGCGTCGGTTCTCCCCCATTCTTAAAAATAAACGGTGGATTGCATCCCCTTAAAGCCCATCCGGACTTAAATAAAACGAAAATAGACGGGCTTGCACAGGAAGTACTTTCACCCAGGGATCTATCCGAGTTTGAATCCCGCCGGGAGATCATTAGTGCCTGTACCATTGATGGACTGGGGCGCCTGCGGGTTGTCCTTTCAGATGAAAGCAGGGGCCTTTGCCTGGCCTGCCGCTTACTCCCCTTGAACATCCCGGAATTCGACGGTCTCGGACTCCCCTCCTTTCTTAAGAAAATGGTTTCGTCCGGCACAGGCCTCATACTGATTATAGGGTGTGCGAAGTCGGGTAAAACGACGACACTGGCATCGCTCATCCAGCATATCAATGACACTTCAGAAAAATCGATCTTAACCATGGAAGTGCCCACGGAGTATGAACACGAGAATAACCGATCCTTTATTGAGCAGATGAGACTTCCGGGAAACGGCACGTTATTGAACAAGCGTACTTACAGCAATTTGCTCAAAACAGCGGATGTGATGGTGATGGATGGGCTTCCACTTGAAGAAACCATGATACCTGCCCTTAACGCCGCTGCCGAAGGGCTTCTGGTGCTTGCGACGTTGGAAACAAACGGCGGGGTGGCAGAGGTCCTGACCCGTATCGTCCATAACGCTTCCGCCAATAAAAGGGGATCTGGAAGAAAACTGCTGGCACACACATTGCGCTGTGCCATATGGCAACACCTCCTTCCCCTGAAAAACGGTTCGGGATTCACACCGGCTGTTGAAATTCTGATCAACGACCCGGTTGTCTCACGCCTTATCAGCCAGGAAAGAAGTCTTCATCTGCTCAGGCCCACAATGGCCGCTGGGCGATACAAAGGGATGCAGACCATGCACCAGGCACTGGAAGCCTTGAAACAACAGTCGCTTGTACACAAAAATATTTTGGCCGCATTTAAAAGTGAAATCCTGAGATATTACGTATCGCCCATCAAAGGGAGTTTCTGATCCGCCGATAAATGGTAAAGGAGGATTCATGCAGCAATCAAAACATTCACCGCGTGGCAAATCCGGATCAAAAATTGAAGCGCTGTTTGTCCTGGCCAGACAGAAAGAAGCCTCTGATCTCTACCTGGCCCCCGGTGAACATCCGGTTTTGAAAATCCATGGAAAACTGGAAAGGCTTAAGGAATATCCGGTCCTTGCAGGGAGCAGGATTGAGGAGCTTTTTTACGCTGCCCTCACCCCCGCTCAGAGACAGGATTTTGAAAGCCGAATGGAGCTTGAACTGACTTACACAACCGAAGCGGCGGGGACCATCCAGATCATTTTATATGCATCCGAAAACGGGATCGGTGCGGCATGCCGATTGGTTCCCTTTGAGATTCCACCCCTTGGTGATATGGGGCCCATGGAGTCCCTTGAAAAAATACCATCCTTCCACCGGGGATTGATTCTCATTACCGGTAAGGCCAATTGCGCCAAAGCCATCACCATCGCATCCATCATCGACCACATCAATACGAATTCAAATAAGAGTATCGTCACCATTGAAGATCCGATCCGCTTTGCCCATAAATCCAAATCCTCCCTCATCTTTCAGCGTGAAGTGGGCCTTCACGTGAAAAACTATGCGGGCGGTCTTCAAACGGCCATGCGAAGCGACATGGACGTCATTTACTTTACTGAAATTGACAGTCCCGAAACCCTCATCATGGCCATGACCGCAGCTGAAAGTCATCTGGTGCTCACCACCAGTATCAGTTTTGGAAGCGTCGCCTGGGCCATTCGCAAGCTTTTTGACTTCTTCCCGACTGATCGGCAGGAATATGTCCGCACACATCTATCAAGGGTATTGCGAGCACTGATCTGGCAACACCTCATTCCCGTTGAGGGACACACCGATACGAAGGTTGCCATGGAAATCATGTTTAACAATGAAAAAATTGCAGCCCTGATTCAAAATGGCAAATTACACAAGGTCCATGGTGAAATCCAGAAAGGCTCCGAAGGGATGCAGACCATGCACAGCAGTTTATCCAAAATGGGTGAAATCGCCGTAGACATCTGGAAATTGATGGCTGCCGATTTGGGAACCACGTTGCTTTTTGCGCTTTAGCTTTCTCTTAAGGAGAAGATAGATGTTGACAACAACTGAATTTAGCATAAGACATTCCATTCCCGGTCGTCTCCGCGTCACATTTCCCGCTCTGGTATCGCACAAGAACCGGATACTGAAATTAAAAGCGCTTTTATCCGACTCTCCGGGCATCAACCGTGTGCGGTCCAATCATCTATGCGGCAGTGTCATCATCCACTACAACCCTGAAATCTCTGACAGGCAACATCTTCTTGAGATGATCAAAGATGTCCCGTGGCATGATCCGGTGCCTCCGGATGTTCGGATTTCCAGGGTTAACACCCAGAAACCCATCCCCCACGATCTCCCTCGAAACCACCATAAAAGGAAAGGCATTCGCAGGCTTTGGAATCTGGCGGGGGGCATATCCGTGGGAGTTGGCATCGTGGGTGTCTTTCTCCCGTTGCTGCCCACTGTTCCCTTATTCCTGCTGGCCGGTTTCTGTTACTGGAGAGGATCACCCAGGTTTTATAAACGGCTCATCAGTTTCGGCCCCGTGGGCCGATTAATCGATAACTTTCAAAAAGGGAGGGGGCTTCCAGCCAAAACAAAACACCGCGCCATTATATTCATGTGGCTTTCCATGGGTACTTCCATGATTTTCTTCATGACCGGCACAACCTTAAGATTGATTTTGTTACTGGTTGGCATCGTTGTGACACTTTATATCCTTGGGATCAAAACCGCCGACCCGCTGATTACACCCCCTGAGCGTCGGGGAATCCCTGCGAAGATCCATTAACTGAATGGTGATCTCCGTGGTAAAAAAAGCCTTTACCGCCATTATCAATCCCAGCATCAGGCTCATTCTTTCCATTACCATCGGTTTGCTCGTCTATGTTCTTCTCCCGCAGGGAACAAAATCTGAAATCCGTTTGCTTCTGGCCTGGGACCTGGGGGTGCTTTTTCTACTTACCATTATCCTCATCATGATGAAAAAGGCCGATGCCAAATACACCATGCATCGCGCTCAGATACAGGAGCCGAGCAATATGGGGACCCTCACACTGACGGTACTCATTTCCGGCGCATCCATGGTGGCCGTGGCTTTCATGCTGAACGACGGCCGGCATTGGAAGGAGGAGTCGGCAAATTTACACCTGGGGCTCTGTACCGTTGCCATCTTCTCTGCCTGGTTTCTGCTGCATACGTTTTTTGCAATCCATTACGCCCGGCTCTATTATGATGAGATGGATAACGGGTCAACGGGGGATTATAAAAAAGGTTTGGAATTTCCAGGCGGCAAGCTCGTAGACTACTGGGACTTCATGTACTACTCCTTCACCATTGCCATGTGTTACCAGACCTCCGATGTCTCCATATCCAGCGCCCCCATGCGCAGGCTGACTCTTGTCCATTCCATCCTGTCCTTCATCTTCGTTGCCCTGGTGATCGGTCTGGTGGTCAATGTGGTATCCAATCTTGCCTAACATAGAGGATATTCCATGCTGACCGATTCATCCAAAAACCTCTGCCTGTTCAACATTCTGGACGGATTACGCCAGGGACTCAGCAACTTCTCCGGTCCCAGTCGGACAGCCGTCATCTATGCGGAAAAACCCGATGATCCCATTTCCGTTTACGACCCCCAGGACCTTCTCAGGGGCCATGAGTCCATGCTCAAGGAAATCTACCTGGACACCCATAAATGGCGAGCAGACAGGGCCACCACAAAAGGCATTAAACACCTGGGCCAGATCTTTCCGGAAAAGAACCTGGAGCTGTCGGGGCTCATCTCCCGAGGGGCCAGAACACGCGCCGTTTATTACCAGATGTGGTTCACCGAACACCACCCGAACATCTGTTCCATCGGCCCCACGGAACGATGGCTTGAACATGCGGCATTCCTCCTTTCCCTCGATTTTACCATAGAAGGGCCCTTTTACTCCGCCACATCCGGTTATCTCCTGCGGGAGTACGCAACCCACGCCGTACGCGACTATATTCTCGATGAAATCTGCATCATGTTCGGCTGGGACATCAAAATCTTTGTGCTGCCCATCCTGGATGCGATCCTGGGGATATCAAAAACCCGGGAAGAAGGTTCCTGGCCCCGGGGCAGGCTGGTATTCATTTCCCCGGAGGATTTATCCCGGGTGGACTTTCTGGTGCGCTTTCCACCCCTTGAACGACCGAGTCTCAAAAACCACAAACATGTGCGAAAACTGCTTCAGACCGTGGAATATTCCGACCGCAAGCTTATTTCCTTCGGGAATCATGTGGCGGGCATCGCGGCGGGCGAAATGCCGAAACGAAGATCCACTGCGGATTTTCAAGGAGATTTTGGTTTTCTTAGGCTTTCAGGCCTTCCCATTTGCAGCTTTTCAGATGGAAAGCTCTATTCATCCACCCGAAAACCCAACCTGGTAAATCTTGAAGAGGCCCTCCTTGAATTTCCCATGGATACATCCGTTCGACACACCCTGTTCAAAATCGTCAAGACAATCGTCCATGATGCGGGCAAAGAAAAGCACGGCTGCACCCTGGTCATTGATCTCACCCCCGATCCGGTCACCCTGTCGGGTCAGCAACTGGAACAACCCATGGATCTTCAAAAAAACCATTTACTGAACCTGGCCAAATCCCTGGCAAAGGTGGATGGGGCGCTTCACCTGCGAGGAGACCTTCATCTCCATGGATTTGCCTGTTTACTTCATGGCAACACTGTCCCAGGGGAAGACCGCGCACGGGGGGCCCGTTTCAACTCAGCCCTTCGTTTCACGGCCGAGCACCGACAGGTCATCGTGGTGGTGGTTTCCTCAGACAGGCCGGTTTCAGTGATTCAGGAGGGTGTAGAACTAACAGCCCAATGTGAATGGGCGCCTTTTTCCAAGATGATCAAGCCCCCGCCTTCTCTCGCGGAATGGATCGTATCATGAAGTTGAATCACCGCTGTTGTGAACAAGGATACCAATAATGAAACCTGCTATTTTTGTGACGTGAAAACTCCCCCCGGCCGCCATGGCGCTTCTTGAGGGCAACTTCCGGATGGAATGTAACCCCCACAACCGCGTTCTTCTACGTGAGGAACTTCTTGACGCAGTTCGCGGTAAAGACGGAATCCTGTCCTTATTGACCGATACCATGGATGGCGAAGTCATGGACAGCGCTGGAGGAAAAGAAAATTGCCGGGGCCGGGCTGGATGTCTTTGAACATGAACCGAAGATCCGTTCCGAACTTCTGAAAATGGACAATGTGGTACTCCTCCCGCACATCGGCAGCGCTTCCCTGGAAGGGGGAACCGATCGCATCTCTGAAAAAGAAATCGATATTGAGATCGATTCGGTTCGAAGGGGCCTGGTCTCTTGAAGGTCGTACCGGATACGAACATCATTGTTTCTGCGTTTCTAAAACCCCGAAGTAAACCAGCCCGGATTTTGCGTCTTGTACTTCAAGGCGACCTGTTCGTCATATGTAACGAACATATATTGGCGGAGTATCTGGAGGTCTTGAAAAGGCCGAAATTTGAACTGAACCCTCGAAGGGTTCAAACGATCCTGGCTTTTATTCAATCCCGAGGGATTAATGCCCCTGCCCTACCCATTAAACCTTCCTCATCTTCCTGGGTGGATTCCCGGGTCCTGCCCACAACCGGGGCCGCTTCGGCACACGAACCGGATTGTATTTGGGGCTTCGGCAAGAAATTCTGGGGCTCTTAACGAAATCTCCTGAATTCTTTTGTATAATCCAACGTTTTAGGGCATTATCACGTCATTATTGGGCAGGATTCTTTTTCCAAATGGAGGCATCTCTCACCGAATATGGATATTTCTGAATTGCTGAACCGCACCCTGCTCCTTGATCTGGAAACCACGAGGACGGGAAGAATCAGGCATGTGGGTGCCGTTTTAAATGACCGGATTCTTGAAAGAACCCAAAAGGCCGGCTCAAAAGCTGTACTGGATGCGCTCGACGACCTGGTGAAAGACGCGGATTTCGTTCTGGGCCACAACCTGCTGGGCCATGATTTCCCCGTCTTAAAAACGGTTTCACCAGGGCTTGAGATTCTCAAAAAACCGGTGATCGATACCCTTTACCTGTCTCCCCTGGCTTTTCCGCAAAACCCCTACCACCGCCTGGTCAAAAGCTACAAGCTGGTTCGATCCGCCATCAACAACCCGGTTGAGGATGCAAAGCTGGCCGCTTCGGTCTTTAAGGAGCAGTGGGAAAGTTTTGTTGCACTCGGTAAGGAAACGCCGGCACTGATCGATTTTTATGGTTTCTGTTTCAAAGAGAGTGTTTTTAATACGTTTTCCGGGATGGGGCTATCGACGGTGTTTGAAGGAATCGTCGACCGGGGAATCGAGAGCCCTGAAGATGCACTCGCCTGCTTTATGCAGCATACCCAAGGCATCGTATGTGGCAAAGCGGCCAGGGAAACGATTTCCGGAACCCTGGCCCAAGCCCGCAGGCGGCCGGCAGCCGCCTACTGCATGGCGTGGCTTCAGGTGGCCGGGGGCAATTCCGTGCTGCCCCCCTGGGTGAGGCATCGATTCCCGGAAATTCCGGAGATCATCAAAACACTTCGAGAAACGTCCTGCGGAAAATCAGACTGCAAATACTGCTCAGAAAGCCATGACCCCGAACGGCAGCTAACCCGCATCTTCGGGTATCCGTCCTTTCGCGAAAAACCCGCCACCGATCAGGGGAAAAGCCTGCAGAAAGCCATCGTACAGGACGCCTTGGCCAATATTTCAGTTATGGGGATTCTACCCACCGGGGGCGGTAAATCCCTTTGCTATCAATTGCCGGCACTGGTGCGTTACGGGCGGCGCGGGGTTCTGACGGTCGTCATTTCACCCCTTCAGGCATTGATGAAGGACCAGGTGGATAATTTGCTGAAAAAAACCGGCACCCTGTTTGCCGAAGCCGTCAGCGGACTCCAGACCCCTCCGGAACGAGGCGAAGTGTTTGAACGGATTCGGCTGGGAGACACGGCCATCCTTTACATTTCACCGGAACAACTTCGCAGCATGAGCGTTCGAAACGTTTTGAAGCAGCGGGAAATCGGCTGCTGGGTCTTTGACGAAGCCCACTGTCTGTCCAAATGGGGGCACGACTTCAGACCGGACTACCTGTACGCGGCCCGCTTCATTCGAGAGTTCAGCAGGGAACAGAACCAGGCGGTACCACCGGTGTGCTGTTTTACCGCCACCGCCAAAACCAGCGTCATCGAAGAAATCAAGACGCACTTTCAGGAAGAACTGGCTCAACCCCTCCACCTGTACGCAGGGGGCATTGAGCGGGAGAACCTCTCCTTTGACGTGATCCCGGTGTCCCCGGCGGAAAAGTTTGAGAAAACCCATGATATTATCGCGGAACAACTGGAGGGAACGGATGAGCCGGCCGGCATCATTGTCTATGCGGCAACGCGGGCCGGTACGGAGGAGATCAGGGACTTTCTGCATCAGCAGGGGGTGGTTGCAGAAGCGTTTCATGCCGGATTGGACGCTGGGGTAAAGCGTGACATCATCGATCTGTTTGTGGCCGGAGAGATACCGGTGATCTGTGCCACCAACGCGTTCGGCATGGGCATCGACAAAGAGAATATCAGGCTTGTGTTGCACTATGATATTCCCGGCTCCCTTGAAAATTATATCCAGGAGGCCGGGCGAGCCGGACGGGATCTGAAACCGGCCCGCTGTATTCTTTTATACGACCCGGAGGATGTGAACCGGCAGTTCCGGATGGGTGCGTTCTCGGAAGTCAAACAAAAGGAAATCGCACGCATCCTGCGTGCCCTGCGGCGAAAGAAAAGAAACCCGGAAGGCGAAATTGTTGTCACCAGTGACGAACTGGTTCGCGATGAGGATCTGGCCGACCTGCATGAACTGAGTCCTGAATCCAGGGACACGAAAGTCAAAGCTGCCGTCGCCTGGCTGGAGAGGGCCGGATTTTTAAAACGCAACCATAACCTGACCGATGTTTTTCAGGGAAAACCCCTGGTGGATTCCCTTGAAGACGCGGAAAAAATGATGGCCCACCTCAACCTGGGGGTCCATAGCCGAAGCCTCTGGCGCAATATTTTGCGGTTCATTATTAACCGGGAAAAGGCACACGGCATCAGTGCCGACAGTATTGCCGAAGCGCTCTTTCCGGAAAAATCACATCTCCTTGAGCTGGAGAGAAAATCCGGACTCACCGCTGCTCAGATCATCATCGGGGCCCTTCATGACATGGCGGATGCCGGTTTGCTGGACCAGGGCATCATGCTGTCGGCCACCTTCCGGCCCAAAGGGAAGAACAATGCCAACAAGATCTTCCAATCCGCCTGTGATCTGGAAAACAGGCTGGTTCGTTTGCTCGAGGAAGCGGACCCGGATGCGGAGGACGGCAACTGGGTCCGGTTGAACATTCGGCGCCTGAACCAAATGCTGAACAACGAGGGGACCAAGACCACACCGGATGTTCTGCGGCAGCTGATTAAGGGCATAAGCTATGACGGAAAAGGGTTTGCCGCCACACTGGGCAGCTTTGAACTTCGGTATCTGGACCGGAACAATTACCAGGTCAAGCTGCAACGCAGCTGGCACAACATCAGAAAAACCATTTCATTAAGACAGAATGTGGCCCGTGTAATCCTGAAAACACTGCTGACCATGGCGGAGGAACAGGCCGCCAAAGACGGCATTGAACTCACCGGCCATGTGCAGATCGCTTTTGCCAGTGATAAACTGTCCGCGGCGATTCAGTCGGATATGATCCTCAGCACACAGGTCAGAAAAATCCTGCCGGCCATCGACCGGGCCCTCATGTTCCTGCACGAACAGAAAGCCATTGAACTGCAAGGGGGACTGGCGATCCTCAGACAAGCCATGACCATAAGGCTGGAACAAACGGCCAGGGGCCGCTATTACAACAAAGGGGATTACAAGCCGTTGGCGGTTCATTATCGGGAAAAACGGCTTCAGGTTCATGTCATGATGCGTTATGCCACCCTGGCCCTGGGAAAACTTGCCGGGGCGCTCACGCTGGTGCTCGATTATTTCGCCCTGGGCCGGGTCAAATTCATCAACAAGTATTTTGCCGATGACAAAGAACTGCTGGAAAAGGCCACCACTGCCGAATCCTACCGCATGATCGTGGAAAACCTGCGAAACCCCGTGCAGATATCCGCAGTGGGAAAACCTGTGGAAGACAATATGCTTATTCTTGCGGGGCCCGGATCGGGCAAAACCAGGGTCATCATTCACCGTTGCGCCTATCTGCTGGAAGTGGAACGGATACCGGCCCACCAGGTCCTGGTGCTCTGCTTCAACCACAGCTCCGCCATGGAGCTTAAGAAACGGCTCATTAAATTAATCGGAAGGGCCGCAAAAGGCATTACGGTTGCCACCTATCACGGTGCCGCCATGCGGCTGGCCGGCATATCCGTTCGGGATATGGCCGAATCAAACAGCAAAGCCGGCATTGATTTTGAAGGCATCATCCGGCAGGCGGTACAATTCTTGAGAGGCGGGCAGCACATCCCCGGCATGGAACCTGACGAAATGCGGGATCAGCTGATGTCCGGATACAGCCACATCCTGGTAGATGAATACCAGGACATCGATCAGGATCAGTATGAGCTGGTATCGGCCATTGCCGGAAAGTCTCTTGAAGAGGAAAACAACCGCCTGACACTGTTGGCGGTGGGAGACGACGATCAGAATATCTACACCTTCAGGGGGGCCAATGTCCGCTTCATTCGCCGGTTTCGGGAGGACTACAACACAGAGATCATCTATCTCGTGGAAAACTACCGGTCCGGCAAACACATCATTGCCGCCGCCAATCGGTTGATCCGCAATAACCGGGATCGGATGAAAGGATCACACCCCATTCGCATCAACCGTGAAAGAGTACCCAATCTGCCCGGGGGAAAGTGGGAGCAGTTGGACCCGGTAAGTCGGGGCCGCGTACAAATGGTTTCGGTTCGCACCAGGATTCACCAGGCCCATTATATCAAGAGCGAAATCGATCGAATTCGGAATCTGGACCCCGGCGCCGGGTGGCACGATTTTGCCGTTCTGTCCAGAACCAGGACCCCGCTGGCCGCCGTCAGATCAGTACTGGAAAAAGCGGCCTTCCCTTTCAGGACAACGCTGGATAAAGGGTTTCCCCTGCACCGGGTGCGGGAGGTTCAAACGGTTCTGGATTGGCTCATGGCAAAGGAAAAGGAGAACGGGCGCGCAAGCGATCTGATGGCACGCCTTAAAACACACCGGGGAAACAGGCAACCCAACATCTGGTGGCAACTGATCGATACATTCCTGGAAGCCTGGCGGGAAGAAACCGCTGACAGCATACAACCCATCACAAGGGTAACGGATCGGTTGTATGAATTTGTGGCTGAAAAACGCCGGGAAAAGGTGCTGGGGGAAGGGATTTTCATGAGCACCATTCATGCTGCCAAAGGCATGGAATTTCCCCATGTGTTCGTTCTGGACGGTGATTGGCGCCACCCGGCGGATAGCGCCCGGTGGGAAGAAGAACGTCGTATCATGTATGTGGCCATGACCCGGGCCGAGGAGACCCTTCGCCTCTTGAAAATCCAGGGGAAGCCAAATCCCTTCCTGAAAGAAATCAACGGAAATTTTGTGATGCCGTTCACCCACGGCGGGATGGTTGAGCATAGTGATGATGTTGACAAGCGATATGAAATAACGGGGTTAAACGAAATCTATCTGGACTATGCGGGAGGCTTTCCACAGACGCACCCCATTCACAGCCGTCTGACAGCGCTTGCAACAGGCCAACGGGTAAATCTGGTAATGAAAACCGAAAGACTGGAGATCCGGGACCACAACGGGGAGTGCGTAGGCAGGCTTTCAAAAGAAGGGGCCGGCAGATGGCGAAAGTGTCTGGAGAACATCCTGGAGGTCAGGGTCGTGGGAATGTTGCAGCGCAACCGGGACGATCCTGATGCGCCTTTTCAGAAACAGATCAAGGCGGACAAATGGGAGGTCCCCGTTCTCGAAATCATTTCTACAGCTCAACGCTCATTGGCTAACCCCCTGACCTTACTGAATACATCCTACTAAAACAGCCCTATAATAATCATTCCAAATCTGATTGTCTTCCCGAACACCTTCTGGACGAAGAGGGAGTTCACTTTCCACCCCTAAGTAGGTCGCAAAATAATGAAAATGGTCAGCTCGATTTCGGATTTTTTTTCCGTATAGATTACTCAATGGGCGCAGCTCTACGTTACATTCAATCCCCCCATTTACAATATTAATCACTTTACCAAATCCTTGAGCGCCTACTTCTACCATCACTTCATGGCAGGTTTTATTAGGGACATTAGGGCTTCCGCTATATGTGGTCCAGAACCAGTACCCAGAAGCGAAAGCCAGTGCCCCATCTCGCAAAATCTGATCAGGATTATCTAACAAAACTAACATGTCTTCATATAAAAATTCAGAAAAAGCGCCATAATTAGCATTGTGGCTTAATTGAATAGGACCTCTGCCAAAAAAGCAAGGGGCGCCTATCTCAGGTTTTTTCGTAGGTTGAAATTTATTATTAGGATCAAAATAACAATGGTCACTAGAACTTCTCGCTCCGTCTTCTTCTTGAAAACATAACCCCCAACTCGTATAACCACCTGGAGCAGCATCCCAGCCTCCAGTGGTTTCTTGAGCCCAGTTGGCCAAAATCGCAGCTAATTCCAAACGTTTAAGAGTATCATCACCTTCACTCATAAAGATAGAAAACGCTTCTCTCAAATCTAAGCCTTCGCTCATATTATTGTAGGAATATAAGATACGATCGGCATCTGAAATAGAAGATGGTCGCTCATTGGCATGAGGGAATAATTCATTAAAATCAGCTTCACTTAAATAACCATCTAATACATTAGAATTTTCTAAGAGTGAATTACTATTAGAGGAATTATCATTTCCGGAGCAACTAACTAATAGAAAGCTTAATAGACATATTATTGCACTATTCATGATCCACTTCATTTTTTGACTCCTTTATGCTCTTTAATTATGAAGGAAGTTCGTTACTCACTTTTTTCCTATACAGTTTGATCTCCAGTGTAATTCCATTTTCAGAAAGCCGCTACCTGGCCAATTAAGATTTCGACCTTTTTACCCCCTATACACCAGTCAGGCCGTTTTCGTCACAAAAAATGGGTATGGAAACCCAGGAAATCAATATGACCATGTTGCGGAAGAAGGTTGTAGAAGCAAGGAAGGTCTTCTATGTCAGCGCCGAATTTGCACCATTTTCCGGCCGTAAAGACCCCTTCCCCTGAAACCAGCTCCGATCAATTTGTTTTGCACTACCAAACAATAACGGGCATAATAAGTAAAGTCAAAGGAAAGGAAGCACGGGGTTGGGTTTTCAAAATGACGTTCTTCAGAAGCCGGATTGCTATCAACCGGGAGATCATTCGACTGGGAAACGCGGTTCACGGGATCACGACCCCTGAAAAAGGGGATTAGGGGCCTCTCAAAAGAAATGCGCACTATTCTGGACAAAAAATGATTATCAGTGTCAGCCGGCGGACGGACATTCCGGCGTTTTATGCTAAATGGTTCATGAACCGGATTCGCGAGGGTTATTGTACGGTCCCCAACCCCTTCAACCCAAAACAGGTGTCACGTATCCCTCTGAAGCCTGAAGACGTGGACGTCATTGTCTTCTGGACCCGTTATGCGCGTCCGTTGCTCCCCTTTCTAAAGGAACTGAACGACCGGGGATACCGCTACTATTTCCTCTACACCCTCATGGACAATCCCAGAGTACTCGACCCGAAAACGCCTTCTCACCAAAGATCCCTGAACACCTTTCGGGAATTGTCCCATCGCATCGGCAAGGAAAAAGTGGTTTGGCGATACGACCCCATCGTGTTCAGCACCATCACCAATTCCAATTTTCACAAGGAAACCTACCAGCGCATTGCGGAAGCATTGAAAGGCCATACCAGCCGTTCCGTGATCAGCATTGTGGATATCTATCGAAAGGCCGCAAAACGGCTCCGCCAGATGGAAAAACAGGGGGTTTGCATCACCGAACCTACCAAGGAAAACCTGGGTCATCTCATGAAAAGCCTTTCCGTTTCCGCCGGCGCCAATGGTATGGAAATCCAAACCTGCGCCGAAAAACCGGACCTTACATTGCATGACGTGCCGCCGGGGAAATGTATCGATGACAGGCTGATCCGTAAAGTTTTCGGCCTTGACGTGACCCAACGGAAGGATCCGTCCCAGCGGGCCGCCTGCGGCTGTGTGGCCAGCCGGGACATCGGCATGTACGACACCTGCCTGTTTGGCTGCGCCTACTGTTATGCCACCACCCGCTTTGATCTGGCCAGGGAGCGGCATGGAAACCACGACCCCGCCTCCCCTTCCCTGACAGGCCGTTATCAGGAATTCAAGCAATGATCAAGAGCCATCCATATCGGTTTTTTCTCCATCTCTTGCTCCTCCTATCGCTTTCATCAGCCGTCCCCTGTCCGGCAGCTCCCGCTGATGAGCAATTCAAACCGGTAACGGAAGCACTGCTCAGAAACCTCCATCTGGACCGCCGTTACCACAAATGCATCGCCGTCGCCGACGGGGATACCATCACCCTGGAGGAACTGGGAACGGTTCGATTCATCGGCGTGGATACCCCGGAGAAGAATCACCCCGAACTACCGGTTCAGTTCATGTCAGAAAAAACCGGTGACTTCACAAAAAAACTCTGTCTGGGAAAGAACATCCGCCTGGAATATGATGCATTTGATGAAGACAAGCGCGGCAGCTATGGCCGTATATTGGCATACCTCTACCTGGAGGACGGCACATTGGTTCAGAAGCAACTCTTGATGAAGGGTTACGCAGCAGCCTACACCAAGTACCCATTTGACGAAAAAAGGAAAGACCGGTTCCTGGCCTGGGAACAAAAGGCGAAACAAGAGGGTTTGGGACTCTGGAAAGATGGGGGAATGAACGAAGCCCTGTGGATACTCGGACAAAAGCAGCTTCTCATCCAGATAGAAAAGATTTCTTCTCACAAATACAGGCTCCGGATTGGAAACTGGTCTTCAAAAAATTTTTACAGGGACGAAATCAGTCTGAACCTGGTAACGCTATATTCGGCTGCCCATGCACTTGCACCAGGGGATCTCAGAAAACAGCTGTCGCGGTCCGGGTACAAAAGAATGGCATCCCCACCGACCGCGGATATGGTATCCATCATGGGCATGGCCCACAAAAAATGGGGCATCATTTACAAAAACCATTTCAAACCACGCGTATCGGTGACGGAACTTGATACGCAAATACGGGAATTATTCCGTTGGATCAAAGATTTTGAGCCGGAGCTTCTGAGTGTTGTCTTGTCCGTAAACGGCTACCATCCTGTCTCCGGGGAACTGATCCAAATGATCAATAATCCCGAAATCCCAGAAGCATTCCTTAAAACAGAATCGATTGAAAAAAGCGCAAGGCGGATTATTTCATGGGAGTCGGCGAGAAAATACGTTGGAAAACGGGTGACCCTCCAGGGGAGAATCGTTCGCGGTTACAACTCAGGAAATGCCTGTTTTCTGAACTTCCACAGGAATTTCACCCGATATATGAGCCTCACTATTTTTGAAAACGCCCTGCGGAAGTTCCCATTCCAACCGGAGAAGTTCTATCTCAACAAAATGGTCCGGGTGAGGGGGAAAATCAAAATGTATAAAGGCAGGCCGGAGATCGTTCTCGAAAGCCCGAGACAAATCGAGGTTATCAAACAGGGCTATTCTAAATAATGGAAAAAGAAATAAGGGCCGGCCGTGACCGGTAAAACTTCGCCCTTTAAAATACGGAACATTCGGCTGTTCATCGCTTTCAGGGTGTTCTTTAATTCCCGTTTTTACTATCCCGTCTTCACCATCCTTTTTCTGGATTTTGGTCTGACACTGGAACAGTTTGCACTGCTCAACCTGGTGTGGGCCATGACCATTGTCCTCCTGGAAATCCCTTCCGGCGCCCTGGCGGATACCATCGGCAGAAAAAACCTGCTGGTCTTTGCCGGCGTCTGCATGGTCCTGGAGATGGCGCTTCTCTGTTTTGCCCCTTTGGGAAATCCCCGGCTGCTATTTTACATCTTTTTTGCCAACCGGGTGTTGAGCGGCAGTGCCGAAGCGGCCGCCAGCGGCGCGGATGAGGCATTGGCATACGACTCCCTCAAACAGGAAGGCGACCCTGACGACTGGGGCAAGGTTCTGGTCAGGCAGATGGGGTTTCGCTCCGTCGGATTCGTTGTGGCCATGAGCCTGGGCGCCGCGGTCTATGACCCTGCCCTGGTGGGACATCTGGCGGAGCGGGTTGGTCTGAGCATCTCCCTGAACCAGGATATAACCCTGAAATTCCCACTCTATCTGACGCTTGCCACAGCCATCCTGACCCTGTTCATTACCCTCGCCATGAAAAGGATAGAACCTCATAATAACAGGGAAATGGTACTCGGGCGAACAAACGGCGACTCACTTTTAAACGCCATAAAACTGACAATGGCAGCCGGGAAATGGATACTCAAAACACCCTTTGTTCTGGTTATTATCGCTGCCGGCATGATTTTTGATCATATCATTCGGATGATGATCACCCTCAACAGCCAGTATTACCGGCTGATCGATCTACCGGAATCCGTATTTGGGTTGATCGGAGCCGGGCTGGCCCTTCTGGGTCTTGTGATTCCCCGACTCGCACTGAAGCTGGCTGAAAAACATTCCCCCGCATTCAACCTTGGCGTCATGGCAGTGGTCACCTTGACGGGGTTTTGGGGGCTCACGCTGTTTCTGCCGGTCCTGGGGCTTATTCCCATGGCCCTTCTTTCCAGCGTCATGTATTTCACCGGTTTTTTTGTGAGCCACTATCTCAACCGGATTACGGATTCCTCCCGGCGGGCCACCGTATTGAGCTTCAAGGGGTTGTCCTTTAACCTGGCTTATGGGTTCATTTGTCTGTTCTACGCCATCCTTTTGAGTACACTTCGAACGCGCGTTTCGGAAACAGCCCCCACAATCACAGGGCAGTCGATTGAAAATATCGTATTTATTCAATCTGTTAAATGGTTTCCATGGTATTTTACATTAACTCTGTTTATCCTTCTGGTTTTTGCGGCATGGCAATTGAAACATTCGAAGGAATATCGAAAGCGCGGATAACGGGATATTTTCCCTCCATATGGGTATAAAAATCTGCAATGGTTTCCATATCCGATTCCATATTGCCCGTGATATGAACTGTCGGTCCAACACCCCCGATCTTTTCCCTGTAATCCAGATACCCCAGCACCACCGGGACGCCCGCACCCCTGGCAATATGGTAAAATCCACTCTTCCAGTACATGACCTTATTGCGGGTGCCGGAAGGAGGAACCACCAAAACCATTCGGTGATGTTGGTTAAAGGCCCGGATCGATTGCGCCACAACATTGTGTGATCCTGAGCGGTCAATGGGAAAGGCCCCCAACCACCTCATGAAGGATCCCATGGGCCAGCGGAACCAGGTACTTTTCATCATGATCCGTGGTTTTATACCCAGAATGAATGCCAGACAGACGGTGTAAACAAAATCCCAGTTGGACGTATGGGGCGCTGCGATGATGACGTATTTCGGATCGGAGGGCCTTTCTCCCGCGGCCTTCCATCCTAATATTTTAAAGATGATCAGCGCCAGCCAGCGCATCAAAGTTTTACCGAAGAAGGTTTCATGGACGGTACTTTGCATTTTCAGATCCTTATTTAGTGCCCGAACGAAAACTGTCTTTTTCGCCAATCTCTGCGTCAGATAAAAATTTCAATCCTCGAAATACTTAATGTATTCCTGCGGTTAAAATTTTGATCTTCCTTGATCTTGACAAAAAATCCTAGTTTTCGTTCAGACACTATTTAGGTCTATGGGCAGGCACGAGGCCTGCCCCTACTTGTTGCGTATAAAATTTTGAATGACGCTCCAGATAATCAAAAGAATCCCCAGCACCAGGGATATCCGTCCCAGATAATCGCCATGCCGGGCAAAAAAAGTACGCCCCTGGCGGAGATGCACCTCTCCTTTGAGTGTTGCTTTTTTCCACCAGGGGGTTTGTGCCATCACCGTTCCGTTTGCATCAATAAGGGCTGAAATACCATTGTTGGCCACACGGACCAGATCCCGACGGCATTCAATGGCACGAATGGGGCTGAAATTGAAGTGATGACGGTAACCCGGCGTGTTTTTCCACCATCCGTCGTTGGTGATCATGCAGATAAAACCCAATTTTTCTGTCAGATTTTGAGCGCAGTAGGGGCCGAATACCGATTCAAAACAAAGGATTGGCAGGATACTGATGGAACCGTTCGAAGATTCGAAGCTTGTGCTCTCCTGGCGGTAGCTGTAGGTGCCGTTGTATCCCCCAAGCTCAAGGGAAAATTTCCCCAGAAAGCCCAGATATTGCACAAAAGGCATCCGCTCGAATATGGGAACCAGTTTGGTCTTGTGATAGAATTGGGGGCCACCACCAGGCGCCAGAAAAAGCGCGGTATTGAAGGCCTCGTAGTAAAAACCTTTTTCCCGGTCAAAACGACTCCCCGGAGGGATATCACTGCCCAGTTTCCGGTAGCTGTGCACGCCCAGAAGACAATTGAGCCCCGGGTGTTTTTGCCGGAAATCCATTAATTGGCGGTAATATGGCGACGTGATTGGATTTTCCTCGTCAATCTGTTGCACAATAAGGGTTTCAGGGCCGAACAGGTATTGGGTTTCATCATCGCAAAGGGTCTCGGCCGTTTTGAAAAATTCCGCCGCGTGCCGCGCCTGGTTTTCCGGTATAAATTTTTCCGTGTATGGATCCAGATTGGGCTGAATCAGGGCTATTTTGACGGTTTCCGCTCCCGGTTGAATATTATGGAAGATTTGATACGACAAAAAGGCGGGGACCAGCAGTAAAAGAAGGGTTACTGCCCCGATAGGGACCGTTGCACCCACGCCCCTTTTCCGGTAGACCTCATAGGCTTTGAAGATGGCAAAGTTGGTCAGAATAATCCAGAGGCTCCCCCCCCGAACACCGGTAAACTCAACCCATTGGATGAGCTCCGGCGCCGTAACCAGGGCATTTCCCAGGTTAAACCATGGCCAGGCCAGATCCCAGATGTTATGAACATATTCGTACCCCAGCCAGATGAACAGAAAAGGGAAAAACAATGGAATTTTGAGAATGGTTCGAACCCGGCTTGCCAACCAGAAGATAAGGGCCTGCACGAGGGCGTTGGCCAAGAATATAAGTGTAGCCCCTAACCATTGCGCCTGTGTTACCCACCAGGCACCCAGGACATTCATCAGGAAAAAACCTGCAAAAGCGTAGTTCAGCAGCGCATGACGGTTCCGGTTGTTGTGAATGTCCTTTTCCAGTTGTAAAAAGGGCACCCAGGCAATAAAGATCAGGAAGAAAAAGGAGGGTATAATCCAGGGGATGCCCAGCAGCAGGCCGCTGGTCAGAGCTAAGGTGAGGTTTTTTCTGGTGTCCGTATTCATTGGGTCCCGGTGATCGAGATCGGCCTAATAGCCGAGGCGTAAGAGCGCCAGGGGCAAAGGGATTGTCGGGACGTCCTGAATAACACCTGGATGCCTTGATTTTGTAAAGATGATACCGTTTTTGTATTTGACAATCTGTTTGAGCTGTTTTGGACGGAGCTGCCCTGTCCATTTCACCTCAATTGGCCAGAAAGTTTCTTTGGAAACATAGGCGATATCCACTTCACCTTTTGCCTTTATGTAGTAGGTGGGAAAACGCCTGCTGTAATGCGTAGTGACGCAGGCTTCGACCAATTTTGCCGATTCTTCCGCATCGAGAAGCAAGGGTTTGACCTGTTCATTAAACGGATCTTCACATGGTTTTATCCATGCACGAACCGCGTGAAAAATGAAGGGATCCACAAACATCACCTTTCTTGCCTTTTTGGGAGAAGCAGACAGTTTATGTTCCAAAAGCGCCGCCTGAACAAATGCCGCATCCATCGAAACAAGGAGGGATACATAATCCGAAACTGTCTTGGGATGATCAATGGAAAGATCATCCGAAAGGGCATTCCATGTAATCTGGGTCCCGTATCTTTTGACAATTGCTTCCAACACTTCAAACAGATAGTGCTCCTGTTTTTTCCGTTTTAAGACATCTCCACGGATCCAGTCGCTGTATGTTGAAAACGTGGCCGGCAATATACGGCCGTGTGTCGCCATATCGTTAATTGCCGTCAGGAATCCGCCATGGATAAGATAGCTTTCGAAAGCTTCAAAAAGAGGGTCAAGCAATTCAGGAGAAGGAACATCGTTGGCGCTTGAAAGTAGCTTCATGTCGGCCTGGGCTATTTTTCCCGTTAAACCCACAAATTCAAGGAAACTAAGGGGCCGGAGATGAAAATCCATCTTGTCGGATAAGCCCCTTCTACCTGGAAAACGCATTCGGGCTTCTTTAATGATGGCAAGGTCAGAGCCCGTAATCACCAGTATCCCATTTTCCAGTATCCCGGCATCGGCAAGATATTTAATGCCCTGGTCCCAATTCCGGATATAGGTCACTTCATCAAGAAGTATAACGTTAAAATGAGTATCCGGCATATCTCTTGCCAATTCGGAGATTATTCTTACCAGAGAATGATGGTCATCAATCAGTTCACCTGTAATATAAACAATGTTTTCCGGCTGGACATGGCCCTCAAGCAACTTGACCATCCATTGCTTCAAAAGGGTCGTTTTTCCCGTCTGCCGGCTGCCAATCAAGGTATATATCCCAGGTTCATTCCTTGGCAGCTGCTCAATCAGGGGTGAATGAAAGACAAACGGCTGTTTGCTCAGCAACCTTAGTTGAGGATCCAGATCGGAAAAGGCATCCGGGTTTTCAATATGCGTATTGTGTGGTAAGAATCTGGAATCCATGAAGAATCCTTAGATCAAAAATCTGTTCATTGCAGATTGAATAAATTTATTCAATGCTTATTATCCAAAATTTCATAGAATGTCAACCTTAAATCGGGAGGAGGCAAGTGGCAATCACGCTCTTTACACGGTATCCGACGGAAATGATCATATCCGGATTATGATAATCCAGGAGGCGCTTAACCTCAAGATTTCCCTCTTTTCGAACCGTCAAATATTTTTTGACAGTTGCCTCCGGAAACAATTCACCTTCTTCATATATACTGTTGATATGATGGCTTATATTTTGTTTTGAACTTTGAAAAAGGTCGGCCATGAGTTGTTGCGTCAACCATACCGACTCATTTTCAACGCGTACATCCAGTTTTATCTGTCCCTCTTCGGACTCATAAACCAACAGCTCACCTTTGGAAGGTTCCAGCGGATGTTCATTTTTACTATTCGGCATTCTTATCATCCTACAGTAGATTCTGAACTGAAAAAAACTGAATTTATGATCATTGTGCTTTCCCCTTGGGTCGATTATTTTTGCCATTTGGTTAGCGACTCATCGGAGGTTATCCGTGATCGAAACCAGAGGTTACCCTAAATAGTGTCTGAACGAAAACTAGGATTTTTTGTCAAGATCAAGGAAGATCAAAATTTTAACCGCAGGAATACAGTTGGTATTTCGAGGATTAAAATTTTTATCTGACGCAGAGATTGGCGAAAAAGACAGTTTTCGTTCGGGCACTAAATAGTCATCGGATTTGGAACGTTCAATGTGATTAGCCGTATCCCGTAATGTCTCTATTGCACCTGGGCTAGTGTACGGCGCGTAAGATGCCATTTGTTTCCTAATTTGCTTGATAGGATCACCACTATTTGATTAAACAACAAAGCACTCTTTTTCAGGAGATGAAAAAGGGGACAGATTTATTTTTGCCATGTCCCCTTGTTTCAGTGACAAAGAAAAAACAAAAATAAATCTGTCCCCTTTTTCTGTCTTTCACAAAACGCTTATCCATACTTTTCAAAGGCTCTTCTAAAAGCAGCCGCTTTCCCCTCATCTCTCAACTGCTCAAAAACAAGTGACAAACGTTTCAGGATGGCCGGTCTGTTAGGATACTGTCGATTGAGTCCGAGAAGAATCTCAGAGGCTTCTTTGTACCTCGCTTGAAGCCCAAGAATGGATGCTTTTTTGAGCAGTAGATCCGGAGCATCCGGGTCTTCTTTCAGACAAATTTTCAATACCTGTGCCGCTTCTGAAATGTGTCTTGCTTTCAGGTAAACCGTCAATGACTGCCGGCGAAGTTCCCTGCCTAAGAAATCTGCCTGCTTCAAGATTTCGGGGTGACCCTTAAAAAAATCGATACAATCGAAGTAGCGACCTTCCTTGATTAAAGCTTTAACCATCATCAAAAATGCATGCTTGTCTTTGGACCGTTCGTATTCCTGTCTGGCAATTTGTCCCACACGTCTATAGTCTTCTGTTTCCAGGGACTTTATCGCATCTGCAGACCAGTCGATGTCTGCCTTTGCGTAGGGCGTCAACCGATGCAGCTCTCCGAACGCTTTTTGTGTTTGTCGCACCGTTCGAAAAGTCTGGGCAAGCTCTTCCACGCTATCCCAACGATTTTCTGGGGAAGCTGCAAGACACTTCATGATTAGGTTTTCCAACTGTGGAGATACTGTATTGTTCAGTTCCGAAGGCTTTGGGAATGGCTGATGGCGAGCCACCTGGCTCAGTGTATCGTGTGGAAGGCGTGAAGTAACAAGGTGGTATAAAAGCACTCCCAGGCTATAAATATCAGCCCGGAAATAAGCGCCCTCATCTTTGAGCTTCGTCGATACGCCGACAACTTCCGGTGCGGAATAAAGGACCGTCCCACCGTTTTCCCGGGTGCGGGTATACAGATCCTCCGGCATAAAGCTGCTTCCGAAATCGGTTAATTTTAACCGCTCGCCGGAAACGAGGATGTTCTGTGGTTTGATATCCCGATGGGCGATGCCGAATCGGTGAAGGTGTTTTACCCCCTCAAGGACTTGTGAAAAATAGTCCAGAACCTTGTCGTATCTCAGTACGAGGCCCTGTTCACCCACATCCAGCAAACGCGCTAAAGTGGAAGAGGCGAAATACTCCATTTCAAGGACATACCATTCTCGCTGTGGCGGAACACGGCCCATCCAGTAGATCTCTATTACGTTCGGATGACTCGGGCGCCCCACAAGTGCGCTCCCTTCCGCCAGTTCCGCGTCCGATCGTCCCATCTGCTTGGGGATCTTGACCGCGACCACTTTATCATCCTGCAAATTGGTTGCGCGCCAAACCCACCCATAAGAGCCGTCTCCAAGGCACTCCAACAGCTCGTATCGATTTCCAAGCGTCATATCGGCATTCGGCATAAAATATCGCGATTGAGATCCCATCATTCGCCTCTGGCTACGATTTTCGATAAACGGAGGAGATTGTCTTTTCCCCGTTGCACGATGAATTGTAGAAAACATAAGCATGATCCGTTGCCTCCTGCCACTTCTTCTCTTAATTGAGTCTCATATCCTCGGCTTATAATACTTCGCAGGGAAGCATGATCCGGTAAAGCCACCAAACCCTCCGTCCAATACGCCATCAGAAGAATGGTTTCAGGATTTTTCCATCGATGTTGCGCCAGGAGAAGATTTTCAACCTTTGGCGAAAGGTCTTTTTGCTTACCTTCGAAGCGTTCAAATTCAACCAGGAGTTCAGCCTTTTTGGACGTACGATCAAACCAAGCGCTGTCGGACCGAACATCTGCCGTGATATGCTTAAAACGGCCTTTTCTTGGCGCAGGCATTTCAGTTACGGCACAAAAGCCAAGATCTCTGCCCGCATGGGCCAAATACGAAAGCCCTAAACTGTGAATATTTACCCCACTGTCTTCTACGCCCCAATCCGTCCAGATGGGAAGCATCCGTCGAACGCGGGCCAGATCAGAAAGGTTCTGAAGAATTTTCTTTCGATTAGCCATCCCATTGTCCCCAAAGTTGGAGGACTTCAGGTGATTCACCTCCATGCAGCAGCGCTTTCATACCCACTTTGACCAATAGGGGGGCCGGAATCGATCGCCCGCATATAAGCGCTTCACCCGTTGAAAGGTTGGGCAATTCATCGATATCGGCTTTGCTGACCATATCCGATGTTTTTGTGATGAAACGTTGGTCATCAGGGTTTTTCAGGCGCATTGTGATTAACGTATTGCACTGGGATGTAACATCAGGATCCAGTTTTGACGGCCGTTGGCTAATAATGGCGAAGCCAACCCCAAATTTTCGACCTTCCGCAGCAATTTTCTTGATGATACGATGGCTGACCGTGCGCCCGCCGGCAGGAACAAAATTGTGCCCTTCTTCGTAAATGAGAAAGCAGGGCCGGATACGATCTGTTTTGCTGGAAGCAGCCCGCAGAATTTCGCCTGAGATCAAAGCCGTAATGACCTGTTTGGCTGTATCGCTTAAGCCTTGAAGATCCACAACAATGAGGCGCCCCATACGGTCGGTCGGCCTTCCGATCATCTCATAAATATCCGTAGCACTGCCAAGCGCCCCATGATAAAAACTCTGTGCTTCGCTGAGTACCCTTGAGAGTTTCATGGAAGCGACTGCTGCGCTTCTGCCGTTTAAGGCCTGTGCTTCTGCCGTTGAAAGCTCATCCCACCCTCTGAGTTCATCTAAACCGTCCCCCAGATAGTGGCGAAGTCTGTTGATATCTCGCGGAGTCGCCGGTTCCTGTATGCACCAATATCGAATGGCAACATCCAAAACCCGCTGCTGTGGCTCGGTAAGCCCGGGAAGGATCTCACTGACCTCATCCATCTCGAAACGGTCAAACTGCAAGGCCAATTCTTTATTAACTCCCGCATACTTTTCACGGAAAGTCGGGTCCTGAGGGGTATAGATGTGAATTCCACCGCCGGCATCCTGTAGACTTTCCATAATCTCCCGGATACGGGAAAGTGCCTCTTTGTCACGATGGTCTTCCGTTTCCCCCATGGAGGGGTTGAAGCGTAATTGCCCCCCCTGAAGTGCACGACCATATTCGCCATGTGGATCGAAGGCGACGACCGTTCCATTATGGAAAGTGACCAATCGTTCTAAAATTCTTCCAACTGTGTATGACTTTCCGGAGCCCGTCATGGCTAAAACGGCAAGATGTTCCGTTACCAATTTATTCACATCGAGAAAAACCGGAACCGCGTCAACTCCCTTTTCGTATCCCACCAGGTTACCGATGTGAAGGCTCGAATGCTCACTGAATCCATAGAATTCGCTCAGGAATTGAAAGTCGACTTTTTCAACACGCGTTCCCGGATCGATCGGTCTTCGGGGTATTCGTATTTCACCCGTTGACGGGTCTTTCAGACCGACAACTTCCAGTTTTGCGGTCAATTGCTCCCCGGTCACCTGGGCGCCTGGCAATAATTCCAAATCGGAAACCCCTTGTCCCAATCCCGTATTGTACAATACATTACTGCGGCTGATGCTGACGACGCGCGCCAGCACATTAGAAAGTGCTTCATTTTCTCGTTCCTGGTGTGTAATTCGTACGAACTCTCCACGCCGACACGCAAAAGAGGAGTTCATCACCATCAGAAGATTGGAAGGGTCTCCTGTATTTCCAACCAATTTGCCAATATAGGGTGCTGTCATACTCAATCTCCTAACACATTGGATTTCGCTATTAAAAATCGTCCAGTTCTTCCAGCCATGCATCTTCGATCCTGCGGCTTCTCATTTCCTGTGCGATTCCGCGTCGGTAATTCTCCAGGAAATGGTCAAGGGCTTTCAATTCTCGCTGCGCCAATTGTATGGGGAACGGTAAGGCCTTTTCTCCCCCCGTTGCCGTCAAGGCCATCACTTGCCCAGTGATCAAGTCTATAGCAGCCGCATCCCAATCAGGTGCGTCGCCAATCAATTGCAGCAGGCGGGGGCCCGCGTTTTGATTTGCCCGGTAGTGAACCCCCAGGACTCCCAGCTCGGGCAGCAGAGCAGGCTCCATTCTTGGTGTGTTGACATTCATTCGAAATGCAGCTGTTCTTGAAAAGCTGCCAAGGAGTCCAAATACAAAGCGCCTTTCACCAATCCCTGAAATAGCGTTAGTACGTTGGTCCAGGGCCTTAAGCCCAACGGGATTAATATTCTCCGTTGACAGCACTTGTTTTCGGCCTTCCACATCACGAAGATCTGCCAGAGCAGAATGGATAATAGCGCCAAAACGTTGTGCGGCAACACCGCCCAACACCGTTCCCTCACGATGCCATGGAAACAGCGCCTCTCTTCGCGTTTCCCAAAATGATTGGATGACGTCTATGGCCTGGCCATAAGAACGATGATATTCGGTTCCTTTACGGAGGCTGGGCACCATACTCCGGTTTAAGGCCAAAGGGCAGTCAGTCAAAATGATATCAGGCTGGAATGCGTCCAGACCAGATTCAGCCAATCGATATGCCAACCGGGTTTCGTTCAGTTGGAGTATTTTCGATTGATCTTCAAAATTAATGTCGTCAATTTCGCAAAGGCTGTCCTGTCCGGCAGTGGAGACCACGTTTTTTTCGATCTTCAAATCCATGCGAACGGCAGCGGTTGCGTACAGAAAGCCGCCAACCGTCCTTTTTACCGTACTCCGGGTCCCAATGCCGCTGACCTTTAAATTCAGCGGGGTCGGCCGATCTACGCTCTTGACGAGGCCTGCATCCACGAACATCGGCGCCACGGCTTCCAGCTCACGAATCTGGTTCAGAATACGCCCCACCGTTCCCGGCAATTGTATCTGGGTTTGAATCGCCAACATTTGAGCCAGGCTTCGCGATTCATAAGGATTCTCGGTCATGGATTTCCCTCCTGCAAGGCATTAAGATAGATGGCATAAGGGCTTTTGCTCAGCACCTCGCGACCGCTTTTGGTGAGACGGGTTTGATGGATGTACCCCAATTTGACAAGATCCTCGTAAAGCCCTTTTCCAAGCTCCCTGGCAATTTTAAAAACAGGGGAGTTTTCCAGGGAATGAAGCGCGGTGTCTATTGTTTCATGCTGATGGCTTTCCAGGTAAAGGAGCATGGAAAAATGAAGCGGCATGAGCGTCAAAGCCGCTTGCTCGTTTTTATCCGCCTTGTGGGGTTTGCCGGACAGTTCAAAAAGCTCTGTAAGCCAATCCTGCAACCGTTTGGGATGGTCAACAGTCCGCAAAGACCAGACAGGCAAAACCGTGATCGCCAGAGCCCCTGTTGAGATGCGAGGGCGATAATAGCCGACGGCAAGGGTTTGTCCTGCAAATTGAAGATTCCTGATCCGATCGGTCAGAAAATTTCCGTGCAGGCTGTATTGAACTTCCACGGCCAATGAAGCAGCGAGACTTGATCCGCCTTCAGGGGGATTGTCCATATACCGAATTTCCCAGCGAAGTGGTATTTCTTGAAAACCCGTTTGCAGGGGCGGAACGACCAGCACCAGACGACCCGTCGCCATTATCCACTCCATTAAAGGGTTGTGAATCTCAGGCTGCACAAAATCCTCCCCAGAAACCATCAAAACACCTGATTCATCCGGGAATTCGGATATGGGATTCGCCTGGAGGGTCATCCCAAGAATTCGCTTGCGCCGTCCTTCCCCGATACGTCCATAGAGCCATACCGGCGGTATCATAAAGATCCCTCCTCCAGAGAGTAACTGCGGCGTAGAAACCCATGGTTTATCAACGAATCTGCTTCCTTAGGCTCCAGATCGAGTTTGGCATCGGATTTAATGACACCCACCACATGGGACCATCGATCAAAAGAAACCTCTGTCTCTTTCAAAAGATTGTCGCCTTCCATTTTCCAGGCCGCCAGGCACTCCTGAATAAATTGGATACATTTTTTCAGTGATTCCTGCTTTTCAAGGCTTGCCAGCGTCACCTCTGCAACCTGTTTTTTTCTTTTCGCAAGTTTGAGCGCATTGATGCCTGAAAACGAATCCCCAAGTTTAGGATTTTCCAATAGTATGCGCCGATAACCGGCAATCGCATTTTCAACCGTCTGGATCTGTCCCGCCAAACCCTGTGTACTGTTTTTGGGAGGATCGAAAATGCGAACAGCCTTTTCCATGAGTGGCTGGAAGTTCCCCAAACGCGCCGGACCGTCATGTGTCTTTCTCAGCCGGTCCACTTCCTCGTTTCTGGTTTCTTCCAGCTCTTCGTGAATCAATTCCGGTTTGGCGATCAGTACTCCCAGGTCCGGCAAGGTTTTGGGGAAAACGAAATCGGGAGGCGCCTCAGTTAGCTGTCTTTCGATTTCAGTAAGCTTTTTATCATGTGATTCCAAGGCATTCCGGATTTCCGTGTGTGTCTTTTTGAGCGATCTGAATGCACTTACAATCTGCCCATCGATCTCTTCCAGGGGAACTGTTTGTCCCGTTTCAAGGTTAACCCCAAGTTCATCGGCCATTTTATCCATCGCCGCAGACGCTTCCCCCACCTGGAGGTCACGAAGATAGTGGTGCAGCGTGCCTGCCCCGATTATTTGTTCGACAATGGTTCGCCCTTCACCAAAAGCCTCATTGAGGGCGCCGTCCAGAATGTGCGCAATTTTTTCCAAAGAGAGGGTGAAAAGTTCAACTGGAAAAGTCTCCGACACACTCTCCTTGATCTTTTGCTGAAGATCCTCCACACGTTTACGGATCCTCTTTTCCGCTTCCCGCACGTATTCCATGAATAGTTCGGCACGGCGTATTCGCCGCCACAACTCCTGGCTGTCATCATCAAAATTCAGTGTGCGAATGTTTTCGTCATGCTTTGTTTCCCGGTACCGATCCCGGTTAAAAACAAAATCCGCCTTCCGGATAATGCTCCGTCTATGGCGTGAGCAAGCGCACAGTTCCTTGAACACAACTTCAGCAGATTTCTTAAAGAGTGTTGATGACTCCTTTATTTCCAAAACAGACAGGCTCTCCTGCGCTTCTATGATAAATTGCCTGGCTTTTTTTGTTTTTGCACCAACCGTGGGCGATCCTTCAGGCCCAAACAGGTCCCGTACGCGGCCTTCACCGAAGACCACCTCCATTTTGCCCACAATTTCAACAAATTCACCGCTTAGCCAATTGGATGCCTCCAAAACCCTGTTGCTTAGATAAGAACGGGTGAGGAGGCCATATTCATTGGGGCCTTTCCCGGAGGTTTTGCTTTCATTGGCAAGCCGCATTTCGCATAAAAGATTCATCCATTCTTGATAGATCGTTCGCTCTTTTAAACCTTCCCAGGTATACCCCCAGAACCACTCCCGTTTGGCCACATCAAATGTCCAGGATAGCTTTTCGAACACCAGGCGGCGGATCAGAGCCAATAGAAAATAAGGAAATCGGGCCTCTGCATTGCCATCAAAGTCAGAGAAAAAAAGCGCGCGTTCATCCTCTTCATAACCCGCTGCACGGGCCTTGGGAGGTATCCGAAGCTTGGCCAGCACAGCCACAAGATCCTCCACATTGACTGGCGAACTTTCATCTAAATCCGCCAGGGATAGTGGTTCAACCCCTCCCAGCATCAGGTAACACCATCCCTTGATCAACGTTTCATACTCAGGCTCTCGCAAATTTCCACTTGCCCGCATGGGCCAGGCAATTCGTCCCATGCGGTCCAGTTGCTTTCGCCAGTCAGCCACAGACTGAATAAAGGGTCGAATGACTCCCTGCAGCCGATTGTTGAAAGATGAGGTGAACACGGAATGGTTGAACTCAAAACCATTCCAGCTTGAACTGGAAAGCCCCACCTGGTAAAGGGCGTGTTCTTCCGAGGCGCTGAGCTGATACAACATAAGGTAAGATGGGGCATTCTCAATAACGTCCGTTGTCGGTGAATCGTATTGGTCCACCAGAGCTCGGGATGAGGTAAACGCCACCACGGGGAATCGGCCTTTCTTGGAAAACTGTGAATAGGCCAAATGGCACAGTCTCTCCAATTCATCCATGTTTTTGACCCAGGCCAGGACAAGATGCCCTTTTGGATTCAGCTTCAAAGCATCCAGGGTTACCAGTCCGCCGGTGGGGCTTTGTCGGGTTTTAGCTGCCGTTGCAATGGTGACCACATGGTCTTCTTCCATTCCCGAGGAAACTGCATCGTATTCCCAATTCTGATCCAAGACTCGCATGGCCCCGACCAGCACGGACCGCGCTCTGGAGGAATGGTTCTCGCCCTTTCTTGCGGCCAAAGCGTTGCCGTGGGCTTCTCCCTTATCAGGATCACGAAACACAAGTGTTTTTTGTCCTTGCCGGCGATGCCGTAAATCCAGCCTGGCGATCATTGCCATGCCAGGGGCAATATGTGTCGCATCCTCTTCCTGGATATCCCGGCTGTCCAGAAACTTTCGCCACAATGCCCTTGCCGCGTCTTCCGCCGCCGGATGGGGATACAGTAATCCAACCAGCTCTATGAAATCGCTCTGACGCAATGGAATCAAAAGTGTGTGTTTTCCATCTGTTCGCACAACATTTTTTGTTTCATGGATGGCATAGGTTCCCAGGTTGGCGAGAAGTTGCTTTAAGTCCAAAGGCTGATCAATGCCCCCCAGTCGCCAATATCCCTTGTCGCGATTGAACTTCGACTCAGAAAGCGCCCGCGTCGCCTCCAAATCATCCCATTCCACACGGCGGAACAGCAGGGCTATGGGTTCATCAAATTCGTTTCGTCCACAAAGAAGCGCCTTCCTTTTTTCTTCGCTGTATTGATCCAGTGGGACGGGCAACTGCCCGTACAGTAACTCCCTGGCCAACTGGATCTGTTCATGGTTTTCCATCTTTAGGACTTCTATGGCGTTGTGGTCCAGAACATGGTCGCGGATGCGGCTCGAAACCCTCACCAAGTCCTGGAAAAGATCGCCCAGGGTTTCCGGTTCCACCTCCCCGCGGATTCGTCTCTGTTCCAGCATATTATCCACATTGGCCATTATCACGTTGAACCAGCCGAAATTGCCGGCGCTCATGGCATAGGCTGCTTCCACCAGTCCCGTGGTATAATTAGGCAAACGGCCGACCTTCGAAAGAATCCGGACGAAGGCGCTCACATCGCTGAAATTGTTGGCCGCCAATTCCGCTATTTCAAAACGTCGCGCCGCAGACTGAATCTCCCGTAATTCATCGCCGATAGCCGGTGAGCAAAGCGCCACGTATCGCAGCCAGGGCAGTTTGCGGCGTGGGTCCTCTTCCTTGATCGCTTTTCCCATGAGCTTGATCGCTCGACCGTCCAGTGGTTTGAAATCCTCTCGTTCCAGCCCATAAGTGGCGGCTTCCGCTGCCGTTTCCAATTCATCCAGCACTACCAGAATGTAATGAATGCCAAACTGCCTGAGATAGTCGTAAGCCGCCTGGCATAAACGGGAGGCAAGCGTGGGATCGGTATAGAGATCTTCATCGCTGTGACCGGTGGATACCTCCAATGCATCGGCCAGTTCATTGTGATCGAAACCCTTTACCAGCAAACGATCATAGGCTTCCCTGGCGATCTGTCCCTGGATCGAATCGTCAAACTGGTCCTGGGCGATGGGAAGAAGGGATTTATACAGGCCAAAGGCGAACCAGTTGTCCACGTTATGGTATTCGTTGGCGATCTGGCTGTAGCGAATATAAAGCGCCAGATATTGCTCTCGGTCATCATCGTCGTTAAAAAGCGTCGCCTCGTTCAACGAACCGTCCAGGTCTCGAAGATACCAACCCTTGCTACTTTCGTTTACCTGGGCGATGAGTTCATATCCCAAACGCGACTTACCGATGCCCCATGGGGAAATCGCAGCAAAAACATGGGCGAACTTTTCGGCTTCTTCGTCTACCAGGTGTATAAAATGCCGGAAGGTTTCAAAAAACTGGCGTTGTCCGACAATGGGATGTGTCAAAGGATAGCTGGAAACACCCCCGGCCGCCCATTTATGCTGAATCTTATTTTTGGTCTCATTCATGGAATCGGTCCTCGCTGGGTTTAATCGTCATGCCCTGCATGCTGATCTTCCTGGTTTTCGTCCACGATCTGGTAATCAAGTTTGGCAAGGCAGTCGTTGAAATCTTCATGAACAATCCACTTTACCAGCTTGTGTTGCCGATCGCCGAATAATCCGCGCCCATGACGTGCTTGTCCTGGTTCGGCTGCCAGGATTTCGATGGCGCCTTTTTCCATTGCACGGAACATGCGCGCATCCATCCAGAGGGCAAAACCCTCGGAATGGGTGTTCGGGTTAGGATAAATCTTTCCATGGAGTTCCCTCAAAACCTTTTCAACCGGAATAAAGCCACGCAGATCCGCTTCCCTTTCCGTAATATCACGAAGAAGTGCGCTCGCAGTTATGGACTCCTTCCGGCTATTTTGCATGCCTGTTATATTCAATACACTGGATGGAATACGCAAATCGCCGTCATCAGAGAGCCACCCGAGGTAGTCGAACAGATACAATGGGGCCTTGAAAGGCGCCCAGGAGAAATCGTCCCGCCGCGAGTCGCGCAAAAGCACATCGGGATGCAGCCGAATGGAAACTTCCGGCACAACATTGGGAAGCCACCCGTTTGCACAAAGGCGCTCGATTCCTAAAAACCAGTCCCTTTCGTTGGAAAAACGGTGCAGGATCAGACTTGAACCGGCTTTCAGTTTTCCACGGCCATCCCGCAGCGTGCGCCATTCAGAAAGCCTCCAGTCGCCTTGCATTAACCGAAATATCAGAAGCCGAATCCAGGGACTTTGCCGGAGGAGGGCAATGGCCAATCGATTAAGCGCCTCTCGGTCTTCAAGATCCTCGTAGGCCAGTTGTTTTGAAAAGTCAGCAAGTTTCCATCCATCCTTTTCCGGACGGTATTCAAGAAATCCCACCCCAAGCAGAAGTTTTTCTTCGCTTCCAGCCGCCATGCCGAACAGACCGAGGATGGACCTTCGAGACATGACTTGTTTCAGGTTTTTTTGCCAGATACTGCGAGGGGTTCCCCGGATGATGCCTTCCTCGTTTTCCACAATGGCTAAGGCTTTTAATCCTCGATACCAGCATTCCGGGTCGCGGTCTTCAGTCCAGAAAGAGGGACGTTCCAGATAAAGCGTTTGATCGCTCATTGGGCCATCCCTCCTTCAGCCGCCCCAAGCCCGACGCGAGCCAGACGTTCTTTGGCCCAAACTTCGCAGGTTCGACGCAGGTTTATGGTGACATGCGCTCCTTTCCGATAAAAGAACCTGCTGCCAAGCGTACGATAGCACTGATCGGAAAAGTTCGGATGAATTTGGTATCCCGGCGCCCTCCCGGTCCCGCCGGATTCAAAGGTCCAGATTTCATTCGTGAGCAAAGTCTGGATCACCGATGAAATCATGAGGTCCATCGTTTTCCTGGAAGCATCCGCTGTGAGGATGGCGATTCCAATCTCATCCAGCGACCGCGAAACCAACTCCCCCAATGTTCCGCATTGAACCTCAGCGCCATCCGGCGTGGTGACAACCACGTTCACCTGCCTCGGTTGATGAAAGGTTGACAATTGCTCACGATCCAGCTCCAGGGCCAACCGTCCGGAAATCCGTTCCGCCTGCCAAGCCTCTTGCATGAAGACCATTTGACCCATCAGAAAGACCCAGGGCCTTGCCAACGCCCACGACATCGTAGACGCGGATTCCTCATTTTTCATTGGCGCAAGGGAACCGCTCAATACCGCTGATATTTCATCCAGGGGTTCGATACCGGGAGACAGCAAGAGGCGGCCTTTTACCCAGTTTCCACCGGAGTCTTGTTTGTGGACGTCAGTAAGAGGAATAGTCTTCTTGTTTGTGGGATCCGTCGTGACAGCGCCTGCGGCTGATGTGGCCCGCAGGAGTTTTGGAGCGGAGACCGCTTCATGGGCCGGCGCGCCAAAGATTTCGCGCTCCAGGGCGGCAAGAGGCGTAGGGTTAAGGCCACGGTTTTCCCAGGCCTGTAGGGCTGCTTCCGCACAAGGGCCTAGCTGGTCAATAGCGTCAAAGAGCGCCTGATGATCGCGCTGGATGCCCATTTCCTCAAGACGGGCACACGCAATGCTCAGCCACGGGGCCCGGACTTCCGGATAAAATGCAAACACCCCGGCTTCAGCCTCTTTTTGCCCCAGCAATCGCAGCATCCGAACCAGGCCCGGCGTGGCCACGGCGCGTTGACCATCTTGGGAAGGCCGTACCACGCCAAAGCCCCGCAGGTGCGCGAATCCCTCAAGATCAGCCGCGTCGGCCTCCCCGAACCGGAGCAACTGGCGGATGGCGGCAAGGGTCAGACGGTTCATACCTCGCCTCCTTTCGTCTGCAACCGGCTCAGGAGTTCCTGCTCCCGCCGCAAAAAGGCCTTGAGTTGTTCCTCCGAAGGCAGCGCCACGAGATACCGGGAGACAAATACAGCGTTGTCCAACCCCGTGGTGGCATAGTGGACTTCCTCCGAATCCTTGTCCGCGCAAAGCAAAATCCCCACGGGCGGGTTTTCCCCCTCTTTGGTGGTGTTTTCTTTCAGGTAATTGAGATAGAAATTCATCTGTCCGGCGTTTTCGTGCTTGAATGAACCGATTTTCAGATCGATGGCCACCAGGCATCGCAGTGCGCGGTGGAAGAAAAGCAGATCCAGAAAATGATGCCGATTCGCAACGGTAATGCGCATCTGGCGTTCCACAAAGCAGAAGTCACGGCCAAGCTCCAGAAGAAATGCTTCCAGATGATCCAGAAGCGCTTTTTCCAAGTCCGACTCACTGTAAAGCGTCCGCTTTTCCAGCCCCGTAAATTCCAGGACATACGGGTCGCGGAGGATGGTCTCAGGGCTGTCCACCAACCGGCCTTCTTGGGCCAGGGCCATCACGGCCTCCTGATTTCTGGAAAGTCCCACCCGCTCGTAGAGCATGCTGTCCCGCTGGCGTTTCAACTCACGCACCGACCACCCCGACTTGATGCACTCCAGCTCATAGAACCCCCGCTTCAACGGATCATCCACTCGGGCCAGTTCCAGCAGGTGGGAGAAGGAAATAGACGAAAACAACCGCCCTGTCCACGCGCCGTCCCGCCAGGGCAGATCGGGTGTTTTGTCCTGGAGAGAGGGAAAGTGAACGAGTTGGGGCAGAGCGGATGATTCGCCAGACAGTGTCTGGTGAATATCCTGCCCCAAAACGCCAGACACCGTCTGGTGAATTGGCAGCATGGGCCAGGTAAGGGCGATTTGCCTGAAATTTCGCAGGTTGGATACGGAAAGTCCCGTGAAGCCTCCCCGCCTGAGACGATTTGCCAATGTCTCCAGGATCTTTCCACCGTACTCGGCGCGATCCTCGCCCCCCTGTTCGAATTCGACGATATAGGCACCGATCAGCCAGTTGCGCCAATTCAGCAACTGATTGACGGCCTGTCCGGCCCGGGATTGAGCGGTGGTGTGTATCCAGCCGATGGCATGGGTAAGACGGTCGAGATTCATGGGACATTCTCCGATGTGTTCAAGGCATCCAGCGCGTTGTAGAGCCCGTCAAGATCCGGGAAAAGTGGCGGCTCTCCGGCAACATCCATACCCTTGCGGGTTAGCCGGCTTAGGATTTCCCGGTCTGCTGTTCGATCTTCAGCTTCCAGTGCCTTCTGTGCGGCAATCAGATCTGCTTCCGCTACCTGGCCTTCGATGAGGGCTTCGACGAGGAGTTTGGCGGCTGTGGTGAGCTTAACTGAATCCAAACCAATCCGCACGGAAGATCTCACCATGGTACCAATCTTTTCTTGGAGACCTTTTTGGAGTATTGGAATCAATACATTTTCAATAGCCGGTTTTGTTGTATTTGGCCTCACGGAAGTAATGGATACACTTCTTTGTATTTGTTGTTTCCCAAGAGGAGATGATAAAAAAGCAGCAAGGTAACCGGAATCCCATCCGCGTTTTTTAATTTTAAGCCGAAGACTAAATGATGGAAACGCCCAATCAACAATATCCTCTGGGACTAAGGCAATCCTCCCCGTGCTGTTGCCGCACTGTACAATAAGAACATCATTTTGCGAGAGTCGATATCGCTTATTATTGCTACTATCAGGATTTACAAATTTGATAGATGAAAGATCCAAGAGAAGATCATCGCAAATGTTAGTAACCCGAAGAAAAGGATGACCTTTCGACTCCTCCCAATAGTCCTCCAGGGGCATGAACCCATATTGAACGTCAGCGAAGCTTTTAAGGTTGATCGATAGCAAGTCATGATATTTTTCAAGCGATTTTATCTGCGTGTCGATTAAAGCGTACTCTGGTTTGTAATACCATGAGTCGATTCTATCAAAAATCTGATCTGCAGAGACTCTAATATGAACCTCTTCGCAAGCTGCTTTATCACCCAGATTCGGGAGTTCAAGGATTCCCTTTCTGATTCTCCCGAGAGATGCATCGAGTTCTTCAACCATTGAAATAGACTGATCTCCTAATGTGCACAAAGCAACGGAATTTAAAGCGGCTTCCCTCAACTCCCGCGCCCGTGCCCTCAGGCGTTCCGCCTGCCGTACCTTGTTGCCGATGTAGGTTTGGGCTTGGAGACTAGCTGTAGGTGATTGTAACTCTCGGAGGTCCTCTAAATTGATGCCGGCTTGAACCGTTCCAGATACATAGCGTGAAAAAATGGCTTCTGCGTATTTACAATTCAGATACGATAGCAAATAACGCGAATCTATAAGGTCATTCCCATTTAGTGGTAACACAGCACTGTGTTGCCCAATGACTGCCATGCAGTCATCCAAAACTACGCTTGCATTCCCAACGTATCCTCCGATTGCAACTACGATATCATTGGCCTGTAACCTACAGCGTCTATTTTCATAAAACTGATCCTTAGTGATTGAAGCTGCACCTTCTACATTTACTATCCAATCAGCACAATCTTGCAATCTAATAAGTTTGTATTCGGTATTATCCCATGCGGGGCCTCGCACACCGTTTGTAATTTTTCGACTCTGATTTACTACTTTCTTTAAAGACTTAACATTTAGGTTTTGAGATAGTTGCAATGTCGCATTGAGTCCGATTGGATTATAAAAACTGCTATCAATGCGATTCTCTAGCAAGTCTGTATTTACACGAATGGTAAACATCACTCCCCCCTAACATAAGCCCCAACAATCGGCACAAGGTCATTGGTTACCCCGGGGCTGTAATCCTCGACGTTGTTTTTCACCACATAGCCCAATGTATCTGCAACGGCCATGAACACATCAGTCTGGGGCTCATCCAGGAAATGCTCAGAATCATCGGGCCGAGCCTTTCGCTTTTGAAGATACAAAATGCTGGTCTTGGCGCCCGTGCCGGAGAGCTTAAAAGCATCAGCCGGCAGGCTGATGACCGCCTTCACGATGGCCTTGCCGCCATGGAATTGGTTTGTTTTTTCGTCCTTCTTACCCATGATGTATTCACGCACGGGACGGTCGGAGGAATTACACAAAACACCGTCGGGCAGGATGATCAGCAAGCGGCCTCCGGGTTTGAGCAGTTGCAAGCACCTGTCAATGAAGAGAACCGCCGGATCAATGGTGGCAGATGTCTCTTTCCAAATGCCTTTCTTGTTGGCTTTTCCGCCCAAGGCCAGACCGTTAGTGCTAGGTGAATAGTCGAATCCGCCTCCACGTCCATCCCGTGGTGTGAGGTCGGATCTAAAAAACGCCAGTATACGGGCCATGTCCTTTTCATAAGCCTTCTTGGCCTCGGCCTGGGTCTTTTTGAATTTGGGCGTGCCGAAGGGGGGATTGGTGCAGATCAGGTCAAAACTGCAAGGCTTGAGCTGATCGGTGGTCAATGAATTGGTCGTGTAGAATATGCGGGCTTTGTTCGCACCCAGAAGCGCCATGGTGACCCGCGCCAGGGTCACCATCATGGGCGCGGAATCGGCACCCACGAAACTGTGTTCCAGCATATCCTGGAAGAGCTTTTCCCGCCGCACGTCCTGGGTGGTTTCCTTCCCGCGAATATCGGCCAGGGCGCGTTCGAGATACCCCATGGCAACGGAACCGAACCCGTAACTGCCGCAAGCCGGGTCGGCGAAGCGGAATGTGGGTGTGCCGTCAGCCTCGCGCGCGGTCAGAATTTCCGGCGTTTCCTCCAGGATATCGTGAAAGCCGATACCCAGCATGGCCTGCTTCACAGGCGCCGGGGTCAGATAAATACCCAGCCCACCCTTGGATTCGAAATTGGCCCGTAAAAAGACGTCAAACACTCGGCCCAACACGTCGGCTGCAATGTCGGCCAGCGTGCCCTTGGGTTTTACGATCTGATTTTTTTTGCCCGCAGTGACCGGCCCCAGGTTCTGAATCAATTCCAACAGGACCAGGTAATTGCCGGGCCGGTTCAGTTCAAGATGCTGGTTCTTGTTGAAGATGGGGTGGGATTCTCCCACATCGTCGGTGACCACGTAATCGGGGTGGCTTTTAAAGTGCTCGAAAGCCTCCTGTATCTGCGTTACTGCCTTCTTCTTGTTTTTCTGAACGTACTCAACCGTAAAAACATCGGCCAGGTTAAACTGGGTTCCGTCATCCAGTTTGAAGTTCAGGTCTTTGCGATCATGATGCAGGCGAAAAGATTCCAGAAAAAGCATCTTGGCGACTTCCAGGATAATGTCGTTTTTGCCGGAGACCCGGTCCTTGTCGATCTGGTAGACGCGCTCATGGAATGCGTTGAATCCGTTCATCAACCGGTCGTACATGGCCATGGACCATCGATAGGTGGGGTCGGCCTTGATACGCTTATAGTCATTGATTTCCGCCAGACCCGGCAGGCGGTCAATCTCGTGAGGGGGAAAGGACAGATCGAAGAAGGCTTCATGCTCGCCGTCGGAAACGCAACCGAACTGCGAGTACTGATCTTCCGGCGTATCCGGCGAAGGCATTTCGTAAGAGAGCCGCTGAACCTCGTTGGCGTTGGCCCGTTCCCAGGCATCCTTGGGCAGCGCCAGGGCGAAAATACGCGGCGTTTCCACACCCAGATGCATTCCCCAGTGAATCGCAGCGGCAAGGCCCGGTTCATCGCTCTTGAGTGTGGCTTCCGAGATATAACCATTTTGTTTCAGCTTTGATGAAACTTTTTTCAGTGTCTGTGCTGCCATCTGCTCAGGGCTGGGCTCTTGAACTTTTTCCTTTTTTTGGACCATGGCTCCGGTGTCCTTTCTTAAATTTTGCTATTTTTTTCGAATCAATCCCGGCCCGTAAACTGCGAGCGTATCCGAAATCTTAGCGGTGGCTTTGATCTGCTCAGGAGTTGTCACGTAATCCTTCGGCAGGCGTTTTCTGATCTCCGATGCCGACATCGGTTTTCCGGAAAATGATTCAACCGCTTTTACGATGTCCGAAAGAAGCCGGTCCCGAGGGGACTTCTCTCCAGCGCAAACCATGAACTGGTCTCCGGTTTGTTCCACCGAGAACCCGTTAACGGCGAGAAAAAAAAGATGATGCTGGGATTCCGACCAGGTACTGCCGGCAATCTTCAACTGCTCGTGAAGTTTTGCGAGAGACATTGGGCCAGAAGACAGCATCGTCCCAGCCTCTTCAAGGATTGTTTGGTTCATTTCATGCTCCTTTCCTGTATCTCACCCCATGGAATGTTCAGTACCGAGGCTACCATTCGCCTACCTTCCAGACGAAGGACGTTCCATTCCTTATCCAGATGGCGGCGATCTGCCAGCAATTCATCGAGGCGGCTTTGCCAACGTTTGCGAAGCGCACTGTCTATATTCGGAACACATAATTTAATCAAACGGCCGGCATTGGTGAATTGCAGGGCCGACCCTGTTGCCAGTCTTCGAAAGTGGGCGATCATGGCAGGGGAGGAAAGCACCAGCGCCCAGGCACCCGGGGTTTTCCGAAACGTAAAGCGGACCCAATGATCGATGGGATGCATCTCTTCGGTCAGGGCGGTATCCCCATAGGCAATTTTGGGATATGTCACCATGGTCGAAACCAGAACTTCCCCGTTTTTTACGGGTTCCGCAAAGAACCGCCCCAGGCGCGTTTCGGACAATGACGGTTCGACAGAGGGAATGTAAATGCCGGTAACGTCCGTGATTTTGAGAAGACGAATCATTGAAGAACGTCCCTGCCGCAGACGCGCTGAAGCAGCGGCTTCCGCTACAACTAGATCTTTCAAGCGTAACGCGCCTTTCTCTACAAGGCGCCTTTGCTGATATTCACTTTCAACATGCACTGGCAGCCAGGAATCACCCGCCAACAATACTGCCGGTTCTCGCACACCAGGGAATAAACTGTGACCCTGCTCATCTTGATCCGAGAGGTATTGGGAGACATGATGGGAAACCTCGGATTGCAGAGAGAACAGCCTGTTTGCATTACTTGAATACCTTTCAACCCAATCAAACAGGCGCGTCGACCATTGTGGAACACCCTCCGGCGGATCGGGAAATGGACAGTTTCTGAGATCTTTTAGGCCAATGCGCGGAAGCGCCTGGCTGCCGGAACGGGCCATAAACCAGGCCTCGAATTCCTTTTCATTTAAAAGCGCAAGGAGCCATGCGGCGTCGCCGGGCTTCATTCCTCTAACTATATAGCAGTTCCCATCTATTGGGTGTCGGTGATTGCTTTCCGATACCAGTGAGGCATGTAGGGGAGGAATCCGGGGAACCACCACATCGCCGGGGAGGACACAAAAGGGGCGATTTTCAACAACAGGTCTTTTGCAATGTTGTATTTCAATGTTCAGAAAAAAAACACCAATGTTCGCCTGGCGGTACCGAGGAGAATGCTCTGCAAGTGGGTCATGAAGAATTGACTGCGGATCCGAGCTGATCCTCCAGCCGTCAATGCACTTATCGGCAACATCTTTAACTCGGCGCGAATAACTCGTCACGTTGGCAACACGCCCTGCCTGCCCGCAAAACAGCTCGGGCAACCAGCTTTCAGCTGCGTTCATTTCATTTGGTTTTGTGGTTCCAAGCACCATCTTTAAAATCCATGTAGACTCACAGGTTTGATTTTGTGTAACCAAACTATATTTTTCTCCAAGAGTTTGTCAAGGAAAAAGTAAAAACATTTTTTTGTGAGTCTGCATGGATTTATTTGTTAGATTGCAGGAATTAAAATTCAGCCTCCACTACTCCATCTTTCGCACCAAAAGCAGAATGATTGACGAAATTATTTATGCTCACCAAGTATCTTGACCAGGCAGTCGTTTCCAAGATTTTCTGAGATTCTTTCGCGTGGAAGTACCAGCGTTTGAAATGATTGGTGAGGGTGGTCCCTTTTGATCGGAAGATTTTCCTGCCGGCTACTAAGTCCTCATACTGTTGGTTCCGATCAGCTGGAATCATCCGAAATAATTTCTTAATTCCCACCAAAATCAATTTTGTTCGGGGACGGGTATCTGGGTGTGTGTTGAGCAAGCTCCCGGTATGAAAAAAGAAAGCCAACTTTGCTTCAGTTCTATAGGCCAGTTGAAAACCTCTTCCATCTTGCCGATTGCAATTGACCGTGGAAGAACGATGGTTCCAAGGCCATCACCACCGCCTACCTGTTCCCCACGGCCGGATATGAATTCCCGTAGGGTTGCAGCTGCCAAGCATGCATCTAACATATCCTTTTGTTTTCTGCCACACCCATAAACAAAGAAGCCGATGCAGCATAACTACGTTTTGGCATGGATTCCATTTTGACCAGTTCTTCCAGGAATGACCGTCCCTGTTGCGTTGAAGCGATCGTCTGCCTTCTAACATAAGAGATTGACAGATACGGTCACACCTGGAGAACTTTTTTCAAAAAGAGCTGCATGGATCGAAAAACAATGAGCTGTCAGAAAAGTTGAGAAACCATTGTTGAAGTTGGGGGTAATGTGTGTTTAAATGTGCAAAATATCAGTGTTATTTTCTCTAAACTATAGCCAGGAACGAGCGTAGAATCAGAATTATTGAGCTTTTTCGAAACACACCCCTTGAGTTCGTGCCCATCCACAAATGGCCAATTTGCCCGATTTCGGCGTCAGGCTCAAATTGTAATCCTCGAAATACTAAAATGTATTCCTGCGGTTACAATTATCGCCTTCCTTGAACTCGAACAAATTTTCTCATTCGTGGACAGGCACGAGTTCGATAAAAAAGATCGGAATATTGATGGAAAAATTCAAAATCGAAGTTACAGAAACCGGAGTCGTCGTAACTGGCGAAAATGAAGGCCGTCTGGAATTCAGTGCAGTTGAGGCACTGATGTTGCTTGATATTCTCAAAAACGAAGAAGCCGAATTGAGAAAGATGGCGGATGCAGCGTCTCCCATGTCTGTAAAGATAAGCGTTTAAGCGATTGAGAGGAATCGGTTTGCAGGAGTTTGATATGGCCAGGGGCGATCAATCAAATGCCTCTTGTGGGAAAAATCTGAGAATATCTTCTGCTCCTGAAATTCACGGTGACAATTCCGGATACAATCAATGCCAAAGCCAGCACAAGTTCCCAGGTAATGGGTTCTCCGAGAATCAGTCCGCCAAGCAGGACGCCTGCGATCGGCATGATAAAGATGAAAGAATGGAGTGCCACCGCGCCGTATTTCAGCAGCATGGTGTTCCAGGCCACAAATCCGAAGGAGGCGGTCACAAGGCTCTGATAAAGAAGCGCGGAAAGCACTTTCCCATCCAGATTGATGATCATGCTCCCATCCCATAAAAATCCCGCCATCAGGAAAAAGGGGATGCAAAACAGCATGGGGTAAAACACCATCTGAAAGGGTGAAAACAGATGGATGATCCTTTTGGTATAGACGGTGTTGACAGCCCAGAGAAAAGCCGTTATCAGGATCAATAAATCACCGATCTGAACATCGGCGGTGACCCCTTTTTTCCCTGAAAAAACCAGGGCCATTCCCACCGCTCCCATGATCAGTCCAAGGATCTTCTTCTTGGTCATCCGATCCCCCGGAATAAACCAGTGGGCCAGGAGCAGAAGGAAAAACGGTTGAAGGTTCACCATCAGTGTTCCCCTGGAAGCACTTGTTTTTTCAAGGCCCAGATACAACAGTCCCAGCTGCAGGGTAAACACGATGGAAATAATCAAAAGCTGAAACACCTGCCCCTTCCGTAACGCAAAGGGCCTCCCGGTAAATCTGGCCCAAAAATAGATGGCCGCCACAGCGATGCTGAAACGGAGTCCGGCAGCCGTAAATGTACCAATTCCCGAAAGGCTGTACTTGATCGCCACGGCATTGGCACCGAACAGCGTGCACAGAAAACCGGTAAAGAGAGCACCGGATAATGGAATTTCCCGGTTGCTGAGGTTGTGTTGCGTCATGCTAATTAGTTTCACCTGGTGTTGAACAGGCCGTCAGGTGGATGGATTCGGACGTCCATCGAATCTGTTTGCCGACCAGTTTTTGAGTCATGTAGCGGCGGATTTGATCCACCTTTTTCGGGGAAAGCAAAGCGGCCAGTCGTTCCCGGTAACTGAGCCGGGCCGGTGTTCTTGAATCCCCGGCTGTTTCCGGAAACCAACGGGACAGAATCGCGTCCGTCACCAGTATTTCAATGGCTGTTTTTTCCGAGTGGAAATGCTTGATGAAAAGCCCGGCCTGGTCAAAGGCATGGGAGAGATCATCCCGGCTCCAATTCACCATCGGGTCCTCTGTATCCTCATAGATGGCTTCCTCGGCGGTGATCCATTTTTCCACGAGTTTTTCATCCAATCCTTCGCGATCCACCAGATCATAGATCCTCTGCCCAAGCCGTGGAATCCCTTCAACAAAAGAGATCGCCCCTTCGGGCGCCAGCACTTGTGCCACAGCTTTCACCGCCGCCACTTTGTCAAGAACGAGTAGAAGTGCGTTCCTCCCCACCACCGCATCGAAGCGCACTTCGCCCTGCCCTTCAGATGAAACCAGTTCCCGGATTTCCCCCAAAGGACCCGCCATAATCACCGGTCGATCCATTTCGTTCAAGTTTAACGCCTGCGCGCGAAGCCCTGAAGCCGATTTCTCATCCCCCGCCAGGGCCCAGACACTCCCCTCCGGCGTACGTCGAACAGCCTCCCATGTGAGCAGACCGGTTCCCGCGTTGAGATCCAGCACAATACCGTGACGTTTGATTGCTGCGGCAGCCAGTATCCGGTCACGGACCCCCGCCAAATTTGTTCCGCCCTGGTTTATGGACCGCTGAAGCCATCGGTCCCTGGCCCGGTCCGTCGGGGAAAAGGAGAGCACCTCGGGAGGCGCCGTAATCCCGCCTTCAACCATGGCGGCCAGTTGGGCTTCCCGGCGTTGATTGACCATCAGAGAAATGCTTTTTTCGTGACCCTGATCCGACGGATGGTAAAACACCTTTCCCTGAAGCGTATCCGGAAGATACTGCTGGGCGGTCCAGTGATCCCGATAGGCATGGGGATAGAGATACCCTTCGCCATGACCGAATCCTTTCTTATCCCGGCTCGCGTCTTTCAAATGCGAAGGAACATCTGTCTTCCCTTCCTTTTCCACCGCATGGAGGGCATCGAAAAAAGCCAGCGCGGAATTGCTTTTGGGGGCCGTGGCCAGGTAAAGGGCGGCTTCAGCCAGATGAAACCGGCCTTCCGGAAGCCCCACCCGGTCAAAGGCGTCCGCACATGCCGTAACCACCCCAATGGCATGAGGATCCGCCAACCCCACGTCTTCACCGGCCAGGATGAGCATCCGTCGAAACATGAACCGGGGATCTTCACCCGCATAAACCATTTTCGCCAGCCAGTAGAGCGCCGCATCCGGATCGGAACCCCGCAACGATTTAATAAAGGCACTGATGGTGTCATAATGGGCATCGCCGTCCCGGTCGTACAGCACTGCCCGTTGTTGAATACTCTCCTCAGCCACCCCCATATGAACCACGATGACCCCCTGATCATCGGGGGGGGTGGTTTCCACGGCCAGCTCCAGAGCATTCAAAACACTTCTTGCATCGCCGTTGGCCACATTCACCAGGTGGTTCAGGGCATCCGGATCAACCTGCACGTTCAACGCCCCATATCCCCGTTCCGGGTCGGCCAGGGCCTGAAAGGCGATAGCAAGCAGGTCTTCGTGACCCAGGGGTTCCAGGCGGAAAATGCGACTGCGGCTCACCAGGGGCGGGTTAACGGAAAAATAGGGATTTTCAGTGGTGGCGCCCACAAGGATCACCGTACCGTTTTCAACCCATGGCAACAAGGCGTCCTGCTGAGCTTTATTCCACCGATGAATTTCATCCACAAACAGGATCGTCCGCCGGTCATTTTCATCCCGGTACTTTCGGGCGTCTGAAATAGCCTCCCGAAGGTCTTTGACACCGGCCAAAACAGCATTCAAAGGGATAAAGCGGCTGCGGGTGGTATTGGCGATGACCATGGCCAGAGTGGTTTTCCCGGTTCCGGGAGGGCCATGGAAAATGATGGAGGAAAGTTGATCGGCGGAAATGGCACGACGCAGCAAGCGGCCCGGGGCTGCGATATGCGCCTGGCCCACAAATTCATCCAGGGACCGGGGTCGCATACGCGCAGCCAGAGGGGAAGACTTTTGGAAATTCCGACCATTCATACGCCGATTTTTTCCGCTGCCAGAACGGCGCGATCACCGCCGGCCTTTTTGGCTTCGTACATGGCAAGATCGGCTCTCATTTGAAATTTGTCGGCTTTCTCGCCTTGAACCAGTTGGGCCACACCGATACTCATGGTCACAGGGTGTAATTTCTGTCCCATATAAGCCATTTTTTGGGGCCACCGATCAGCAAAAGTCTCCCTGAACCGATTCATGACCAAGCCTGCTTTTTTAAGGTCCGTTTCAACCAGCAACGCCCCAAACTCATCACCTCCGAGGCGATAGGCATTATCCGTGGTCCTGAACACCTTTGATATACATTCAGCCACAAAACATAAAATATTATCCCCCTCCTTGTGCCCATAGGTGTCATTGAAGGGTTTGAAATGATCCAGGTCAAAGATGGCCAGGCTTAACGAACTCCCATAGCGGATGCATCTGGCAATCTCATCCATCAAAGTGGAATGAAAATGCCGGCGGTTATAGAGATTCGTCAGGCTGTCCGTTATGGACTGCTTTCGAAGCTCTTCTTCCATTTCTTTCCTCACAGTCATATCATGGAAAAACCCCACGCTCCCGATTTCAACCTGGCCGTTTTTCGAAGCAGGGCCGGAAATTAACGCCGCCGACAGGCGTATGGGAACCGTCCTCCCTCCCACTCCTTTCACGGATACTTCAAGGCCGTCCGCCCGGCCCTGCCCCCCATAATCGTCCATGCAAATTTTTTTCTTGATCTCCCGGGCCAGCTCCGGAACACCATAAACCTCTTGAATGGTCATCTTGCCGATCACGTCTTCGGAAGCCAGCCCGGTCAGTTTTTCAGCAGCCTCATTGAATATGATCACGATCCCCTCCCGGTTGACAGCAATTATACCATCGGGGCACATCAAAACCAGTTTATCCAAAAAGTCTTTGCTCGCCATCATATCCATCCTTTGTTTCTCCAATTCCATAGGTGATCACCTTTCTAAAAAGCCGCCTGTTATTAAGGGTTTAATCGTTTACGGTTTTCACGGAAGGAAACAGAGAACGATCCGTGTGGGGCAGAAATTTCGCTGCACTGAAAAGGTTCATAAACTCCTGGTTCACGTTTAGCTCCAGATACGTAATCCGGTCCCGAATGTGAAAAAGCGATTGTTGCGCATCCACACCCAAAAGCGCCATGGTCGCTCCCGCAAGGGATGTATTGCCCAGAGAAACATAAGTTTCCAGGGGCAGGTCCGGAATCATTCCGATATTAACGGCGGATCGGGGATTGATATAACTCCCGAAGGTGCCGGCCACAAAGAACCGTCCGATATCACTAAACGGAATGTTCACGGTTTTGGAAATAGTGGTTAAAATGGTGTACATGGCAGCCTTGGAGCGAATCAGGCCGTCAATGTCGATCTGGCTGAGGGTCAACGGTTTACCGGTCCCCGAAGCTTCAGCGGGCACCACCATCAGATGGCTGATACCATCCATTTCCGTAAGGCGCTCCCCGCAACGATCCCGCACGAATTTCCCCATTAGATCAATCATGCCCGCCAGGAAGAGTTGGCTCACCAGATCAATCAGACCGGAACCGCATATGCCCAAAGGGCCATGATCTCGGGTGGCGGCTGAAGCATCTCGGTCCGGAATGGTCCCAACGGTAAAAGCGCCCGTATCAGGGACAATCACCACACTGTCAATGACACCGGGTGCCGCCATCATGCCCATATCGGCGACCCCGCTTTCAAGGGCCGGCCCCGCTGCACCGGCGCAGGCCATGAGCCAGTCCCGATTGCCGATCACCACTTCCGCATTGGTGCCCACATCCACCAGAAATGAGACGTCCTCCTGCTCCGTCATTTTCGACGCCAGGATGCCCGCGATCAAATCACCGCCGAAATAACTGCCCACATTAGGAAATACCAATACGGGCGCTTCCGGATTGATCTGAAGACCCAGTTCCCCGGCTTTTACGAGATCCGGTCGGTTCACCACCGGGATATAGGGTTCACGACAGATCCAGTGGGGATCCAGCCCCAGAAACAGGTGGGTCATGGTGGTATTGCCGGCCACCGTCATGCCCACGATGGATTTTGGTGTCACACCGTTTTCTTCCGCCAGTCTCCCGATTTGATGGTTAAGCTCATCCAACACCAGCGCCTGGAGCTTTTTAAGGCCACCCTTCTGACCGGCAAAGTGAATCCGCGTCAGGATATCCGCCCCAATCTCGATCTGGGGATTGTTAAAAGAAATCTCATCCAGTGTCTCCCCGTTGCTCAAGTTCACCAGTCGCAACACCAGGGTGGAACTTCCCAGATCCAACGAAAAGCCATAGGCCGCAGCTGTTTTTTTCCCATCAAAAACATCGATCAGCCGCCAGCAATCTACATCTCGATAGACCGCCCCTCCCACACCATAATCAAAGGCCCTAAGATCTTTGGACAACCGCTTCACCAAAGAAAAATCCACCCGAACATCCATCCCGTCAAGATGATGACGCAGCCCTTTCACCAGACGATCCACATCCGCCGTATTATCGCCGAGGCTGGGTGGTGTCAGTTCCGGCGTTACGAATTTTATCCATGCGTTATCTTTCACCGATTTTTCTATTTCCATTGATTCGGTTTTCACTCTCCGATAATCTTGACCAGAACACGCTTTCTTCGCCGTCCGTCGAATTCCCCATAGAAAATCTGTTCCCAGGTTCCAAAATCAAGTGCCCCGTCGGTAACCGCCACCACCACTTCCCGGCCCATGATCTGGCGCTTCATGTGGGCATCGGCATTGTCCTCCCCCACATTGTGGCGATACTCGGAAACGGGTTCGTGCGGTGCCAGCTTTTCCAGCCAGATCTCATAATCATGATGCAGACCCGATTCATCGTCGTTGATAAAAACAGAGGCCGTAATATGCATGGCGTTCACCAGGATTAAACCTTCCATAATCCCGCTCTCCCGAAGGCATTGTTCCACCTGTCCGGTAATGTTGATAAAAGCCCGTCGGGACGGCGCCTCAAACCATAATTCTTTTCGATAGCTTTTCATGACAATACAACTTTCCTTTCTCTGCTTTCATTGAATCCAAAACAGGGAAACAAAATATGAAGAAAAAATCAATACCAAATATTCACACGCCGGGGAAAAGCTGAAGGGTTTGGCCGGGCAACAATGTTTCTTGACCCTGATCATATCATGCATTAAGGCACACAACACCTGGCATTACCATACCCCCTGGAGGTGAGGATTATGAGTTCGGCAGGCATTCCCCTTTGACCTTAAGAAACTGTTGTGCCAATTTCTGCCCAATAATGGGCGCATTGCCACCTGAGCGGTTATTGATCATTATGTTGGTTTCGATACCTTTCTCAGTCGCCTCTCGCATGAAACCGGCTGCTTCCTGCACCATCTGTGATTGAAGCATCCCATCCACCAGTCTGTCAAACGGATGCGCCTTGGCATAAGCGTCTTCATACCGCATCCCCTTGGGCGTCATCAGACGAATGATGCGTTGTTTCCCGGAGTTGAAAACCCTGTTACCTGCCTTTTCCAGTTGCCTTCTAAGGGTCGGAAGCCACGTCCAGTGGGATAACACCTGACCCACACCGTGCTTTTCCAACACGTTGAAGACGGGAGAATTCAGATAGGCCTCGGTTCGGAGCTCAATATGGTAACGACTGTCTCGGGGAATCATTTCAAAGAACCGGTCAAAATCCAGGGCGATGGTTTTGACTGGAACTCGATCCTGTTTTCGCTGGTATTCCTGCTCAAATATCATCCCTTTCAGTGTGTTTCCCAGGATCTTCATGGCCGGCTCAAAGAACTGCCTGGTGAAAGTTTCCGGGTCAAGATAGCCCTGGTTTTCCATGTATCGGCCACCACGCCAGATTTTCCGAGCCGAAATGATCTGGGGAACCTTTATGATAACACGGTCATTTTCCTTCATGTGTTCCCGGTATCTTTTGAGGACATTAAATGTTCGGGTGGGTTCACCCCCTTTATCCAGGAGGGGAGAATAGAACGTGTAATCAATCTCAAGAACCGGAAAATGATCGAAATACTCCTCCACGCTCTCCACAGGCAGGGTTTTTTCCACAAATGATTTCCCGCGGATGGTTTTTGTCCTCCGGCGGATGCGCCCCTCATATAGCGCCCTGGTGTAGATCTGGCCAATCCATCCACCATAGCGGTCGCTGGCCGTACCCAGAAAAACATTGGGGGCCAAATCACGGAACTCAAATCGTTCCAATTTCCGCGCATCCATCATCATGTTATTGATCGTCTCTCTCGTTCATTGTCTTCACCTATAACAACCCACTAAAAAAGATTGTCAACGAATAATGTCTCTTCCCATCTGGGATCAGGCAATTCATCAAAGATAGAAGCAACCCTGTTTTCGTCTAATATTTAAAACTCCGATCGTTTTTCAAGTAATAAACAGATCCTTGGTGGAAAAATTCGGGTCACTGGTCAGGTTGACCCCGAGCCGTCGCAGACCCGCCTCATCTCCGGGCGTGGGCATGTGCGTCATATGGACTTCGCAACCCCGAAGTTCATTGAGCTTTTCCACGGCGATTTGAGCCGCGGGGTTTGTGGCGGCACTGATGCTGAGGGCAATGAGAGCTTCCAGAAGATCCAAACTGAGCGTCTTTTCGTTGAGGACATCCATTTTGAGATTCCTCACCGATTCGATAATAAACGGTGGCAGCAGCTTGATTTTTTCCGGAATTCCCGAAAGGTGCTTGGCGGCATGAAGAATAAGGCTTGACGCCGCGTGAAGGCGGGTGGAATTGCTTCCAGTAACGATGGCGCCGTCCTTGAGGGCGATGGCCGCCCCACAATAAATTCCCTCACTCCCCTTGTCTCTCTTTTGGGCGTCCAGGGATGCTTCCCGTGCCGGAGCAACCACATTCCTGTAATTAAGCTCAAGACCGAAATCCTTGATAAGAAGTTCCACCCTCTGAACCGTTCCCGAATCCGTCAACCCCATGGCATATTCGCATCGATACCGGAAATAGCGCCGGATGGTTTCCTGCTTGGCGGCCTCCTCCGTAATGCCTTCATCCGTTATGGCGAATCCAGCCCGATTGACACCCATATCCGTTGGGGATTGGTAAAAGGATTCGCCTCCCCTTATCTTCTTCAAAATTCTCTTGAGAACGGGAAAGACTTCCACATCACGGTTGTAGTTGACCGACTTCTGATCATAAGCCTCCAGATGAAAGGGATCGATCAAATTGAAATCCCCGATATCCGCAGTGGCGGCCTCATAGGCCACATTGACAGGGTGTCGAAGGGGAAGATTCCAGATGGGGAATGTCTCGAATTTGGCATATCCCGCCTGAATCCCCCGTTTATGTTCATGATATACCTGGGAGAGGCAGGTGGCCAGCTTACCGCTTCCAGGACCGGGGCCCGTGACCACCACCAAAGGCTTTTCCGTTTCAATATATTCATTGGCCCCATAACCCTCATCGCTGACGATAAGGTCCACGTCCGTGGGATAACCCTTGGTAAACTGGTGGGTGTAGACCTTTATTTTTCTCCTTTCCAGCTTGGTTTTGAACTGCTGTGCGGACGGCTGGTTTTCAAAACGGGTGATGACCACGCCCAGAACAGTAATCCCCCATTCCCTCAGATCATCAATCAATTTCATCGCATCCGAGTCATAGGTAATACCAAAATCCGCCCGCATTTTTTTTCTTTCAATATCACCCGCATAGATGCAGAGCAAAATATCAGCCTTGTCTTTTAACTCTTGAAGGAGCCGCATCTTGATATTGGGGTCATACCCCGGCAGAACCCTGGAAGCATGATAGTCGTACAAAAGCTTACCGCCGAACTCAAGGTAGAGTTTATCGTCGAACCGTTTCACTCGGTCCAAAATTTCCGATGCCTGCTCCTTCATATATTTCTCATTGTCGAATGCAATGCCCTGCGTCATGGTTCCCCCTGCGCTACTTTTTGAAGTCAAATTCCGGTTCAACATGAACCCGGTAAACATAATCCGGTAATCCTGTGTAAAGCCACTTACACCAAGGGCGGATCAGGTTTAAGCCTGCTTTTCCCAGCATCCTTGACAGCCCCCAAAGCCTCGGCATGGCGTTTTGAAAAAACCTCCCCGGCCCTGGCCTTGGCCACCTTCCGCTCCACTTTGTGTGCCTCCCTGACCGCTTCACGGGCCGCTTCCACGGCCGCCTCGATCTTCGCCATCTCTTCCCGATCAATGCCCGGTCCGGCCGCTTCCATAGCCTGGCGCAACCGGATTTCCGCTTCTTCCGCTTTTTTTCGGGCCGCTTCCGCTTCTTTTTCAGCATGATCGACCCTGCTGCCGGCATCCGTCAGGGCATCGAGCGCGGCAGCCACCTCCCCGGGTTTTCCTTCTTCAGGGTCCGCATCCAGATCGATATCCTCGGCTGCCAGCACCAGGGCAACCATCATCCCACGCCCGGCAAGATCATCGATGTTCGTATTGTAAGCAGCCAGGATTTCCCCGCTCCCGATGCGAAAGGGCATCAATACCAGAGCCGCATCCTCGGAGTTTCCGGCGATGGACAGCTCGTCGGGGTCTGTGACCACCTGGGGATCCGCATGGATCCGAATCTCCTCCAGCATCCCCCGGAGATCTTCCCTGACGGCCTCAATATCTTTTTCCAATTCAGAAGCGCCGGCCATCAGGCGAATCCGGGCCTCTTCCCATTGGGGGTTCCGGGTCATGAGGTGGGCCAGAAGGATCATCAAACGCCCGCTTGGATCATCCCGCCACCACACATCAATGCGGCGGTCAGCAGCGGAAACCGTTTCCAGCTTTGCCCATGCCTCCGGCGGCGCCACCAGCAAAAGGATATTGCAACCCAGGCGGAAGGTCGCTTTGATATTGTTGGCGTAAGCGGTCCTTCGAATCCCCAAGATCCCTTTTCGCAGGGACCCGGACCAGTTGAAAAGCGCCATATTAGCCTTCAAGGGCCCGACGCCGAAAGACTGAATCAGGGTGGGCAGACTTTGTTGAGGATCCTCTCCCGTCACCACCAGTGGGAATGCCGGGGACAGATTTTCGGAAATATCTTTTTGCAGTTCGCTTTTCGCCGCCTCACGCATGCGTGCGGTTCTCATCACATCCCCTTCCAGCATGCGCACTGCCGTAATCAGGCCGCTCCCCCCATGGATCCAGGAGGCAAAACTGAGAAGTTGCTTACGCCGCTCGGGTTCGTTTGAGAACACCAGCATCTGGGGGCGCCAATCCCTGGGATGCTCGGTTTCGGAGGATGCCGCCAGCAGGTGGTCGCGAACCTGCTGAAGGTGATAGGATCGGTTACTGTCCGCCCATCGGGCCGGGCCAGCCGTCCTTTTGAGGTACTGAAATATGGCAAACAGAACCGTCACAGCAACGATTCCGGCCGTGAAGTCGATGGCCAGCATAACACCCAGGCAGGCCATTGCCCCGAGCAGGCTGAGACGATGATGAAACCATCGAAACCGGGGACGGAAAGAAGGACTGGCCGAACGCGCCTCGAAAAAAGTCGCGTAATTCAACAGACCGTAACTGATGAGAAAAAACATACTCACCACAGGGGCGATGACGTTCAGGTTCCCGAGGGCCACCGTGGCAAATGCAATGCCGGCACTCAGAAGCACCCCCCGGCGGGGATTGTTGGTGGGGCCCACACCCTTTGAAAAGGGGAGCAGAAAGGGAAAGATACGGTCGGTGGACAAAGATTGAAGGATGCGGGGCGCCCCCAGAAAGGAGGCCATGGCCGATGAGAGGGTGGCCGCAATCACGCCCGCATCAATGAGAAAACCAAAATGGGCGACCCCGGCCATGGCACCATAGTTCCCCGCCAGAACATTCAGGGGCAAAGCCCCCGAAAAAATCACAGCGGCCCCGAAATAGACCAGGATGGAGATCCCCACAGCCATGAAGGTGCCCATGGGCAGACTCTTTCCGGGATCTTTCAGGTCCCCGGACATGCTGACCCCCTGGGTAAACCCGGTCACCGCCGGGAAAAAGATGGCAAATAGTGCCCAGAAGGGAAGGCCCGATGCGGGTCTGCTCCAGCTTTGGAAAAAAACAGCCGCATCCCAAAGGGAAGCCCCCCCCCAGAAAAAAGAGACCAGGGCCGCAGCGATCAGAATCATGACCCCGTATTGAAACCGGGTGGCCCAATCCGCACCCAGCCAGGCCAGCACAAAGAGGAGAGAAACGGCAATCCCGGCAATCATCCGCGTGGACAACCATGGGAAGCCGATCAGGATTTCAGCCATGGCTTCTCCGAATCCCATACAGTAAAATGCAATGGAGACGGATTGCGCCAGGAAAAGCACAATGCCGATGGCCCCGCCGAATTCAACACCCAGGGTTCTGGAGATCAGGTAATAGTCCCCTCCCCCTTTCACCTTGAGATTGGTGGAAATGGCCGCCAGGGATATGCTGGTCAAGACCGAAATGGCGTTGGCCAGGCCAATCATGATCAAAGCCCGCCCCAGGCCCGCGTTCCCCACCACATAGCCCAGCCGGAGAAACAGGATAATCCCCAGGATGGTCAGAACACTGGGGGTAAACACACCGGCAAATGTCCCCAGTTTGCCGTTTGGGGAATCGGGCATAAGATTCGGGGGTGTGTTCTGTTTCACAAAAGCCTCTGTGCAGTGGTATTAATTATCGATTTATTTTTTTGGCGATAACCGTACCCATTACGAACATTACAGCCATCACCGCACCCATATAGCCCCAGTGGTAAAGGGCCAGCGGTACAGTCTTGAAGAAGACGTTCATCACCGGCACATAGACGACCGCCACCTGGAGCAACACGGAAAGAGTTATGGCCCCTAAAAGAAACGGGTTTGAAAAGAAGGGAATCTTGTATTGGGTACGGATCATGGTAACCCGCACCATCTCGAGCATCACGAGGGAGGTAAAGGCCACTGTCCGCGCAACGGTCTCCCCCTCGGAAAGGAATTTTTCGAAGAGGAAGAGGACTCCCGCCGCCATGAGCACTGATATAATAACAATGTTTATAGCCATGCTTTTCGTTATAATCGGTTCACCGGGATTGCGCGGGGGCGCATCCATGATCCCTTTTCGCAAAGGATCAACACCCAGGGCAACTGCGGGAAGTCCATCCGTAACCAGGTTCAGCCACAGGATCTGCGTGGCCAGAAGCGGCATCACGATTTCTCCTGAGGCGTCTCTAAAGCCAATAATCATGGCTATGAAAAGGATCAGGACTTCACCAAGATTGCTCGAAAGCAGGTAATTCACGAATTTCTTGATGTTTTCATAGATGCCTCTTCCCTGCTCCACAGCCTTTATAATTGAGGTGTACTTATCATCAAGGAGTACCATGTCAGCCGTTTCTTTGGTCACGTCCGTGCCCGTAATGCCCATGGCAATCCCTATATCCGCCTCCTTGAGTGCCGGTGCGTCATTTATGCCGTCTCCGGTCATGGCAACTATTTCTCCGGACTCTCTCAGCGCCCGCACGACCCGTATCTTGTGCTCCGGGTTTACCCTCGAAAAAATGGAGATTTCTTTCACTCTCTTTTTCAGGGTTTCACTATCCATTTTTTCAAGTTCTTCTCCGCTGACGGCATCACCTTCAATGCCCAACTGATGGGCTATGGCCTCTGCCGTAAGTGCATAGTCGCCCGTGATCATAACGGACCGAATCCCTGCATTCTTGCACTTGTCGATGGCACTCCGAACCTCCTCACGGGGCGGATCGATCATGCCTTGAAGACCCACAAAAACGAGATCATTTTCGTCAAGTTTATCAATATCATCACCGGAAGCGAGCGGCTTATACGCGAAAGCAAGGACCCGCAGGGCATGGGATGCAAACTCTCTGTTTGTTTCAATAATCCTTTTTCTTGCTTCGTCGGTAAGTTGCGACACCTCCCCATCGACATTCATCGTCGAACAGAGATTCAGCACCACGTCCGGCGCGCCCTTGGTATACATGACAAGCCCTTCGTTCGCACGATGCACCGTGGATTTCCGCTTACGTTCAGAATCGAAGGGTATCTCATGAACCCTTGGAAACGTCTCTTTCAAAACCGGCCCTTTCAGCCCGGCCTTGGCAGCACTCACAATAAGGCATGCTTCTGTAGGATCTCCAATGATCCCCTCTTTTTCAGATAATTCGGCATCGTTGTTCAGTGCGCCTATTCTAAGGAGAAGTTCGGCAGGGGAAGGATCAATTGCCTCACCGGAAGAGAGGAACCCTCCCGAAGTCTCGTATCCCGTTCCCGCAATATCGATGATGGTATTGTTAACGAACAATTTAGTGACCGTCATCTCGTTGCGTGTAAGGGTTCCCGTCTTGTCGGTGCAGATGACCGTGGTGCATCCCAGTGTCTCCACGCTGGGCAGGCGCTTCACAAGGGCGTTCTGTTTCACCATCCTCTTGACGCCGAGAGCCAGTGCGATGGTCACTACAATGGGAAGACCCTCCGGAACGGCAGCCACGGCAAGGCTTACGCCCACCATCAGCATCTCAAGGATATCCCCACCCTTGAAGATACCGAAAGCGATGATGACGGCACAAATCACAAGTGTCAGGATTCCGAGCTTCCACCCCAATATGTCCAGTTTTTTCTGAAGCGGCGTTTCATCGTCTTCAACAGATTCAATGGATTCCGCGATCTTTCCCATCTCAGAGTCCATCCCTGTTTTCACCACGACCGCTTTCCCGGAGCCATTGGCGACATTGGTGCCTCCGAAAACCATATTCTTCATGTTCCCCAGTGTGCTGGTGTCATCGATGGGCGCCGGGGCCTTGTTTACAGGGTGACTCTCACCTGTCAACGATGACTCCATGACCTCCAGTGCATATCCCTCGATGATCCGGGCATCGGCAGATATCCGGTCCCCGGATTCGAAGACGATCACATCTCCGGGAACCAGTTCGCTGCTGCTGATTCTCATCTTGCGGCCATCCCTTATGACAGTGGTCTGAAGGGCTGCCATTTTCTTGAGCGATTCGATGGCCTTCTCTGCCCTGTATTCCTGGAAGAAACCGAGAATCGCGTTCACGATAAGGATGGCGATGATCACAACACTGTCGATATATTCCCGGAGTATGACGGACATGAAAACGGCAGCGATCAGGATGTAGACAATGAAACTGTTGAATTGAGCCAGAAAGATCTTGATGGGAGAGATCTCACGGTCGCGTCGTATTTCGTTGGGACCGTACCGGGCGATCCTCTCCACCGCCTCCCTCTCACTGAGGCCATTTATTGTTGATGAAAAGTGCTTGAGAACCTCTTCAGATGTGGACTGATGAAATTTCATCTGATAAACCCCTTAAACTATTTTCCCAGCTTCTTTCCCAGTGCCTTGGCTGCTTTCAAGAGGTCAGTGTTCCCGCTGATATCCCCGGCGTTCAGTGCACTGCCGTATACTATTCCGGCAATCTTCGCCCCGGCATATCTGAAGCTGTCCTGGAAGGACCGTATGGCATTTATACAACCCGAGGTGAAGGGGTCGGTGTCCCCGAAGCTCATGGCAATACCGATTTTTTTTCGAAAAGGATTTTCTCCATATTTTTTCAGGGCAAAACAACGGTCCAGCCACAGCTTGGTCTGGGTTGACATGTTAAACCAGTGAACCGGACTGGCAATGACCCAGGAGTCCGCTTCGACCAGCTTGGGATAGATCGTCTGCATGTCATCATCAATAGCGCAGCCCTTGCTCTCTTCCTTCTGGCAGGTCCAGCATGCCTGGCACGCCTTGATATCCATGCCGTTTATGTACAAAGTTTCAACGACGGCGCCGACTGATTCGGCGCCTTTGGCTATTTCCTGGGCCAGAATGGTGCTGTTTCCTTTTTTGCGGGGGCTTCCCAGTAGTACAAGAACCTTCTTTTTTGTTTCATTGCTCACGTTTCCACCTCCTGTTTTTGTTGTTCGGTTGGCTCGTCAGTTGTCTCTTTTCTGAATCGGTTGGATCGATCTTTTAATGATTCTCGCCTTACTGCCCAGGGTTCATCCCATGGTGGGCAAGGCCGCTATTTCAGAGAGATTTTAAAATGACACAACTATCAGAGAATATCAAGAGCGTATGAAGCAACGGGGGGTAAATCACGCAATGATATGAGGTCAGCCCTAATTCCATATTTCCAGATTGATTTTCCTTGACTTTCCCTTTATTTCGAATATCATCCCTGATGTGTCCTTATTCCGTCATTACAAACTCAGCAGCCCCCATGGAGTCGATTTGGTGCATGATCCTATGGCTGGTTGAACCTTGCCCATGACCCGGAACTTGGAGCTGGTGGGATTTTTTCCATGCTATTAGAAATAATAGTTGAAAAATTTTTCACCTATTCCAGCTATTAGCAAAACTATTGGGACAGGGTGTTGTGTGGTTATAAATCGTCCAGGGGGCTAACGACACCGTACCCCCCTTGCTGTAAAACGTGGGTATAAATCATGGTGGTGGAAACATCCTTATGCCCCAAATAGGGCTTGAATGGTACGGATATCCGTACCTCTCTCAAGCAGGTGGGTGGCGAAGCTATGACGAAATGTGTGGGATGTGATCCTTTTATTTAAACCGATTTTTTTGGCAGCCACCTTAATGGCTTTATTGACAACGCTTGGGTCAAATAAACCTCTCCGAATCCCTGGGAAAGGTCCTGTTTATGAATGATATGAACTTTGGCCAGATGATTTTGTAAAAGAGGGGTAATGGTCTCCGGGAAGGTTGTAATCCTGTCTTTTGCTCCTTTCCCCGACCGAACAATGACTGTTTTCATTTTGTAATCAAGATCCTGTACCCGAAGTCTGACCGTTTCCATGATACGCAACCCGCACCCATAAAGCAATTTTACAATAAGTTGAGGTACACCTTCCATGACATTCATAACTGCCCGGACCTCATCGCGGGTCATCACAACGGGAATATTCGTTTTTTTGCCGGCCCGTACAGCATTTATTCCTTCTTTTAACGGCATTTTTAGAACCCTTTTATACAGAAATACAAGGGCGTTCATGGCCTGATTCTGTGTGGCGGGCGCAACATTTTTTTTACGGCAAGGTGGGTTAAAAATGTTTCAATTTTTTGCTCACCGTTTTTCAGATCATCTCTTGAAGACATTTGGTGAAAGTGGACGAATCGCTTAATCCAGTCACAATAGGTCCTCTCTGTGTGAATGGAATAGTGTTTCAGCCTCATGTAATCCCTGACTTCATCAAGCAGGCGTTTATCTTTTGAGCTTGACATATGTTGCACTCCTTGGCAAAAAAAATTATCAAGGAAACTTTACATGATAATAGCCTATTTCGCAAGTTATCAGGGAAAAATATTCTGTGAATAAGTGGTTCGGTTTATTGGAGGAAAAAATATATGGAAGGTGAAAAAACTGTTTTTGATAGAAATTATGAAGCTTATCTTGCACAACTCGAAAATATTCCTATTGAATCGATAGCCCCAAATCTTGGGGGTAAAGTAGAAGATGGTGTAATAAAAATACCACTATTTGGAATAAACTACGAGATTTCCGTTAGCGAAATTATCGATCCGTCAGGGAATAAGCCAGCTTACGATGTTTGTGTTGTTCTGAGCAAGTATCTTTTACTATGTCCGGATGCTAACCCAAAAGAAGATGAATGGGTATCCTTCAGAGATTTTAAAGATTCAGGTCCTTTAACAAATTATTTTAATAATGATGTTGAGCGTTCCATAGCTTCATATTTTAAAGGAAACCTCAATGGTTTAAAAAAATCGGGCAAATCAATATCGGGCTATCGGCCAAATCTTGATGTTAATTACGACTTTGCCATGCAGTTCGATGCACTTCCGCGGATTCCCGTCCTTTTGCTCTTTAACGATGCAGATGAAGAATTTTCGGCGAAATGTTCTGTATTGTTTGAACGTCGAGCAGAAAAATATTTGGATGCTGAATGTATTGCCATGCTTGGATGGCAGCTTTTCAATCATCTAAGGAAAGCGGACAAAATGCGGTAACGACATATTAAAAACCAATTTCATGAAGATGAACCGGATCGGTTTGAATAAAGATAAAAAAAGGGGATATCATGGCAACGATTCAAGAATATATGTCTGGAGAAGTTTGTGAGAAAATTAGACAAGCATTTTTAATATTTAGCTCTGTAGGGGGTTCATTAGATGGAAGTAAAGTTGGCAAGGCAATGCTCAACAATGTAAACAAATTAGAACCCAAAAAATTAACTATTGATGAGACTATAGATTTAATTCAAGAGTCAAAGCAGTGCGCAATAGGAGAACGTGTATGCCGATCATTACACAAAGAAACCCCACTTACAGAATCGGTTTTTTTAGATGAATTGGCCGCAGGAATGGTGGAGGCTGGAAAAGCCAGATTTGTGAACAAAGACGAGGCAATAGACAATATAAAGAAATACCAGAAAAAACCAATAATCGTTTCAAAGGTTTCCGGGAAACATTCAGAGATCTGTCCCACATGGCCCAAGAAGTGCTTGTATTGGAATATGGAGAAGCATAAATTGAAATGCATAAATAGATAAGCACTGAAAATAGTGATAACCAAACCGAACAAGTCAGTACACCAGACATGGTGAAATTGGGGACGTCCATCAATAAGTAAATAACTTGACATGATTTTGAAACACTAATAATGTAAATTTCATGCCCAGATCAGCTCGACTCGATGCCCCCGATGTTCTGAACCACGTTATCATCCGTGGGATAGAACGCCGAGAAATTTTCCGGGACAATAAGGACAAAGATAATTTTCTTGACCGCCTTGAGGCGCTATTACCTGAAACGCAAACCACCTGCTATGCATGGGCACTTTTATCCAATCACGCCCATTTTTTATTTCGAACCGGGGGGTCACCTCTTTCAACACTGATGCGGAGATTGCTTACGGGATATGCGGTAAGCTTTAACCGTAGGCATAAACGGCAT
>Ga0208901_1000050_pt1 | contig 77331 bp, 78 predicted proteins | sample AntAceMetag02UKF_FD_184764 | JGI IMG/M metagenome (GOLD analysis project Ga0208901, IMG submission 184764) | Saline lake microbial communities from Ace Lake, Antarctica - Antarctic Ace Lake Metagenome 02UKF (SPAdes) (version 2) | ecosystem: Environmental > Aquatic > Non-marine Saline and...
TGTGCTTGCCGACGAGGGAAAGGCGTACTCCGAAAGGCTGAAAGACGCCGGCGTACCGGTCACCTGCCTTGTCTATGATCAAATGATCCACGCTTTCTTGAACTGTCTGGGAGAAGTGGACATGGCAAGAAAGGCGGTTTCGGAGATGGGAGCCCTGCTCAAGAAGGCCTTTGAGCAACCCTGATAAAGAATTTGTGGTATAGATGGAATAGTCGGTAAATTTGCCAATGGGGATTCGTCCTGTCCAGACAGATAGTCTCTGGTTGGCACAAGACAGGACGAACCCTTCAAAAAGATATTACACTTCGATGGATGCCAATCCCAACGCCTTTCCCCGCAATCACCAGGTCGCACGGCTGCACGGTCATATCTGACAAGATGGCTTTTTCGTCTCCAACCATTCGGATATGGCCGTCTGGATCCACTTCTCTGATGGCTTCTGCTGCACAGGTTCCTGCAATTCCGTTTCCAACAATGACATATTCCATGTGACACTCCCTGCTCGGTTCACGGTTTCCCTCCGAAGAGGGATTCATGGCTGAAACCATAAGAGATCTCTGAAATTAGAGTCAACTTTTTTTTAGCAGGATAAACGGGGGTCATGCCTGTATTTCCTTTATCACTGCTGTAACACACCCGGCTGTCGCTTCCCAGGAGAACGCAGCCGCCCTTTGTCTGCACATCTCCGAAGTTTCAAGATCGGCTGTTGAAAGAAGATCAAAGATAGCTTCGGCCCACGCCTCATGGTCGAGTGTATCAAGCAGTTTTCCTGTGCCTTGCGTAACGATTTCTTTTGGGCCTCCACTTGCGTGGGCAACGACTGGGCAACCGCCTGCAAGCGCTTCAAGTGGGGCCATTCCAAATGGCTCACGAACGCTTCCATGAAGGTACAGGGAGGCGCACGAGTACATTCGAACAAGCTTTTCTCGGCTCAGTCGACCGCAAAAATCTACGTTTTCCGTGATGTCCAGTTCCCGGGCAAGTTTCTTGAGATCATCCATTTTCTCGCCATCGCCCACAATAGCGAAGCGAAGATCAATGTTTCTCTGAACTACCTTTGCAAAAACCTCCAGGAGAAAATCAATTTGCTTGAATCCCGACAAATGCGAAACTGTCAGCAATACATTCCGTTTTGGTTCATTGCATAGGGAAAATTCTTCCACATCGACACCTGGATATGCAATCCCCGCCACTTCGCCTCCATATATAGATTTGACTTGTTCGGCTGTGAATCTACTATTTGCGACTACGGCATCCCCATAGTTAGACAGCCGTTTGTCCACATGCACAAGAAAGGGACGAAGAGTCCGAGCGATCCAGCTTTTCCAGACAGGTTTAAGTGTATGTATCCATTTTTGTGAATGAATAAAAGCGCTGGGTTCCTGACATACCCAAAGCAGAGGGATTTCCGGCATTCTACGTTTTGCAAACCATCCCCACCAATTGGAGGGGAAAACATGGGAGACGAGAATATCAGGACGCCATCGGATGATTTCACCATTCAGCCACTTTTGCCACATTGGATACCGCAACCAGAAAGACATGCTGGACGTGAGAGGCCCGTGAGGATGGCTGATGATTTCTACACCGTCTGGCGTATCAATGCTCTCCGCATCATGGCGCAGCGTGAGTATGGAGACCTGGGTACCGCCTTTGGTGAGCATTTCGGACAACCGCAAAGTATAGTTCAAAGCACCGCCGGGAACCACCATATGGGGAAAAAGCATCATCACCCGTTTTTTACTAAGGGATTGAATAGGCATTAAATATCTCCATCCGGTTCGGCCTTTATGTGTATTGGTTCAGAGCAGCCAGCCCTTTCAAGGTGACTTCTAAACCGTCATAATTTGGAGCCAAGGCGTGACTTCTAACCCATTATTGTTGTTTTCGGTTTCAGGTGTCAGTGTTCAGGTTTCAGGAATGAAGAAATTCTGTCTATTATTACCCGCCTGACACCTGAAACCTGAAACCTATGGATTTGGAACCCCATTTTTGTAGATAAAACCCTGACTATTAACTGACTTTAATAAGCATCTTGAGAGGGCTGGTCAGAGCAGCCTATACAACGTCCGTAATATTACATAATGAATATAGTGTCTATATAGGGGGTATGTTTCCGCGGAGGTTGCATGCCTTTTTGCTGTGAGATATGTCTCAAGGGCTGCCTGCCCGTAGTTCTCACTGTTTTTAGAATCTTTCTGCCACCTGAAATTCGCCAGGATCTTATGGATATAAACAGGTGAATATCTTTTTCCAATTCTCAGCCAATAATCATAATCCATTGAATAATGGCAGTTTAGATCAAGAGGCCCCACTTCCTGATAAACATTTCGTGTAAAAAATGTGGCCGGCTGTGAAATGAAATCTTTTGAAAGGAGGCGTCTGTAGGAATAACGCTTGCTTTCGAAAATTTTGTATTTTGTAATGAGTGTTCGGATTTCATGGTCATTTTCGTCAATATTCCTGCAGTCTCCAAAACACCACATAAACGGCCGTTTTCTGTAAGACCTAATCACGGCCGCGAGAGCTCCCGATGCGTAAGTATCGTCAGAATTCAGCCATCCCAGAATATCCCCGGAGGACATTTCAAACCCCTTATTAATCGCATCGGACTGTCCCTGATCTTTCTCCGAAACCCATCTTAACCTATGGTCATATTTCCTGATGATATCTAAGGAATCATCTGTGGATCCGCCATCGACAACAATATACTCTAACTCAAAATCCCCTTCCTGTTCCAAGACACTAAGGATAGTGCGCTCAATAAACGGCCCTTGATTCAGCGATGGTGTCATAATGGATATTTTCAACAGGAAATTAGCCTCCCTTGGATTGCCGACTTCATTTATTGGACTTAAAAGAATATGCCAGAAAACCTTTCAGGGCCATAAGCATTCTGATCATATTCGATGGATTGAAGAATAGCCTTAAGATGTAATTTGCCACTATCCGAGGCCGCAGGTAAAACCTTTTCATAAAGCGTTGCTGATAATGGAGCAGCTTTTTTTTGGACAAACCCTTTGGTACATAAACTACATCGAGCAGATTCATTCTTTCAAAATCTTTTTCAACCTTGCCATGCTGTTCTGCGATATCAAACATCTCCGATCCCGGAAACGGGGTCAACGTAAAGACACTCATATCGTCCAAGGGTATCTTCTTGGCAAAGCGGATAGTTTTTTTCATGGTTTCTTCGGTCTCATATGGCAGGCCAAAGATGAAATACCCCTTGGTCAGGATCCCGGCTTTGTGGGTTAACCTGACCGCTTTTTCAATCTGGCCGAGAGTAATTTCTTTTTTTGCGAAATCGAGGATTTTCTGATTCCCTGACTCAATTCCATAACTGATCTGCCAGCATCCTGACCGTTTCATCATTTTTAACAACTGACTATCATTAACGCTGTTTACTCTCCCGCTGCAACACCACGAAACTTTCCATTTCGTCTTCAAAAGGCCTTCGCATATTCTTGCTACCCTTCTTTTATTTATAAGGAACTGGTCGTCCTCAAAAATGATCTCTCTTATTCCATATCGTTCAACCAACCATCCTATCATTTCCAATACGTATTCGGCACTGTGAAAACGGATTTGGCGGCTGAATACAGAAGTATCACAAAATATACACTTATTAGGGCATCCTCTTGCAGATATGACATGTGTTGAGGGAAGCTTCTTATATTTAAAGAGCGCAGGATGATAACGGTCCGGAAAACCGTCTAAAAGATCCCATGCCGGAAAGGGGAGGGAGTCCAGATCTTTGATAACCGGTCTCGGGGCGCCGAATATGACCTTCCCGTTTTTGCGAAATGCCACACCTGAAACATCCAATGGGCTTTTGCCGGCAGAAAGAGTCTCCACTAATTCCTTCAGCGTATTCTCGCCCTCTCCAATAACGCCGTAATCAAAAACAGGATAGTCCAGCAGCGTCTGCTCCGGGACGGCGGTGAAATGGGGACCTCCTATGACAATAGGCACCTCCGGAAACACCTTTTTCATGATGTCAGCCAATTTGACTGTTTTGATGATGGAAGGTGTCACCGCAGTCATTGCAATCATATCGGGCTTTATTGTTCTTGCATTTTCAAGGGTTTGTTCATACCCGAGACCCTGGGCTGAAGCATCTACGATTCCAACTTCATGGCCGGCTTCACGCAAAACCGCCCCTAACATGAGCAATCCAAGGTGGGGAAGCGTAGCTCCCACCGGAGCGAGTTTGCCGTACCTGTCATCCAGTGAATATGGGGCATTTACGAGAAATATGGAAGTCATCATTGCGTCTTAAGGGAGGAAGTCTGTTATTGAGAATTTGCGATATCTTGCTTTCGTTGCTTTTCCCGGAGTTTTCCGAGACACAGAGTTTAAACCGAGTCCGTGACAGGAGACCTCGGCTCCACATCGCGGCTCATTTCTTCGATCTTCTCTTTCATGAGTGCGTTCTCCTGCACCAAATTTTTTACCTGGTCGGTCAGCTTCGACAGTCTCATTGAAAATTGTATCGCAAGAAACAGTAAAAAAACCAATGCGCCTATAAACAGTGTTGTAGTCGGGAGGACCGCGCCAATAAGTTTTGAGATAAACTCAAGCCAGCTATATTGAATCACCAGAATAAATAATGCCGCGCTGGTAAAGAGCCATAACCATGAATATTCCTCTCTCAATTTCCTGCGGCGTACAAGGTCCAGTACAAATAGAAACAGTAATACACAGACGATCATCATGGCGATTTTTTGTTTTGCCGACATATTTCACTATTTCCCTAACCCGGAAAACCCGGAAAAGTATTTTAAATGCCTGGAGTGCCTATGTTTAATTTATTTTTGTCGAGGGCCTTGGGCCCTTTCCTTCAACGTAGGCTTTTTCCTTAGAAATGTCATAAAGATGGAAAGAAACATTTTGAACACATAATATACAGGTTTCAGACCACTGTGCATAGAAGCCCCGGTCTTTCTGTTGGCCATGACCATGGGCACTTCTTTGATTTTGAAGCCGGCCCGGTAAACCATAGCAATAACATCAGCATCTGGATAGTCACAGGGGAAAAAGTCTCTTGTGAAAAATTGTATTACACGCCGGTTTAATGCTTGATAGCCGGAGGTGGGGTCTGTAATCCTGAGCCTGAGCAGCGCGGAAACCAAAGAGCCGAACAAGCGTATTCCCCATTTCCTGGCCATACCATTACTGTGCTCTTGCAAAGGAACTTTAACTCCCTGATCAACCTCCATGAATCTTGAACCCAAAACCAGGTCAATGTCTTCGTGCATGATCACCTTGAACAGTTTCTCAATGTATTTAGGGTCATGCTGACCGTCTCCATCAAGCTGAACAAGATAGTCATATTTTCTCTCTAATGCATATTTGTAGCCGGTCTGCAATGCCACCCCATAGCCCATATTACAGGAGTGCTTAATCACCTTTCCCCCGGCTTGTACTGCCTGATACACCGTGTCGTCTGATGAACCATCATCAATTATCACGACATCAATTTCTCTATCTAACGCTCTTATTGTCTTTGTGATCCACCCGATATTTTTCTGTTCATTGTAGGCCGGGATTATTGCCAATCGTTTGATTTTTCTTTCCATAAGCTGGATGATATAAATGCTTTCAGGTTAAATTACAACTTAAAAGATGCAATTAGCGGTTAGCCTTTAGCTATTAACCGCACAAAATCAGTGACTTATGGCGCAATGGGTTAGCATTAAAAAGTGAGAATCCCGGCACGAAAAAAAGTCATTCAAATGCTTGAGATCTTAAAGCTAACGGCTAATAGCTAAGAGCTAATTGCAGCTTTTAGGTACAATGTTTTTCGCGGTACCACTTCCCGCGATAACGGATCACCATGGAGGATGCTGCTGTCGATTAGATATCGAGTCCTCGTAACGAGATCTGCTTAGCCTACTATGCAATCAACCTCGTTTCATTTCCAACAATTGCTACCAGCCGCCGCCCCCACCTCCACCGCCACCGGAAGATCCTCCTCCCCTACTTTCAGATGAAGACCCTGGAGAAGTGGAAGCAGAGGAAATGGCGCCGGAAAGCGACGTGCCCAGACTTGATACAAAGCCGGTCATGCTTCCCGGTCTCCAGGCTCCACCGGTATACCAGCCGGGTCGGTAACTTCCGTCGTCTTTCGACGCCCTATCGAGGATGTGGGCAAATTGCTCGCCCCACTCCCGTTCCACGTCCAGAGCCAGGGCATAGGGCAAGTACTGTTCAAACAGTTGAGGTGTTTTCTCAGGGGGGGGGCAGGAGATTCAGCCTGTCTTTTTCGGCTACGGAGAGATAGCGTTTGAAACCCTCTATCTTATCCATGAGTTTTCGTCCCTTAAGTTATTGTTGAATTGTAATTTTACACAAGGTCTAATATGCCCAGATTCGGGAAGTCTTGATATCGTCACAGATGCCGGCTTTTGTAACGGTCTTTTTTCGAAAGATGTTGAGGAGAACCATATCTAGGCCGGCCTGGGCCAGCATGGCCAGATAGGTCTCCTCCAGGAGCAGCGTTTTGTCGGTCGGACGAGTACCGCTTGTCAGATTGGAAAGACCGACAATGGTTTTTACCGGAAATCCAAGAAGTTCCGGTAAAAGAGAGACGCAGTCCAAGACTTGACGGGCTTGGCCCGTTCCATTTTCCCACGAGACAGGAACCACGACGGGGTCGATAATCAACTTCTCGGGGGCCAGTCCGGCCTTAATGGCCTCTCCTGTCAAGTCGGTAGCAAGGTTCAGCCTTTCATCAAGGTTTCCAGGAACTCTTCCATCAGGGTGAAGAAGGAATCCCACAATATCCGTTTCGGATCGCACGGCCAGGGGTAAAATATTTTCCAGTTTGCCCGGTTCCAGGGAAAACCCGTTCAGCACGGGCTTTTTCCTGCAGACAGACAGTCCTGTTTCTAATGCCAGAGGATTCGGGCTGTCGAGGAAGAGAGGCAAATCCGTTGCCTGCTTCACGCTCTCTAAGAGAAACGTCATTCGTCTCCGGCAATCTTTTCTCAACGGCCCTGGGTTGATATCTATGGCGTTCGCACCCGCACTCTCAATTTTTCGCGTGAGCGTCTGAATCGGTTCTGGGTCCATTTCTTCCAGGGCCCTGGCAATCTCCGGATTCAGGATGTGGATGTTGTCTGCTATTAGCTTCAATCTATGATCTCAACGTCCAGAGGGAATTTTGACAGGACCTCGCGGCTATCTTTTTCAAGGGCAATCGTATTTTCATAGCGAAAACCGATATTCTCTTCAGGACAGGCATATTGCATGGCGCAGATGAGCAGTTCGCCTTCCAGGTACACGTGTTCCTTATTAATACAGACCTCGTTAAGTGGTCGAGTAGATTAGTAGTTAAGTGGTTATTATTATTTGAAGTTATCCCCTTTCACCCCGAAATTGGACACCCGATGGATTTGAATAGGCAATGTGTTGATTTCACGTGCTTATTTTCCAACTCAACAACTCGACCACTTAACTATTTGACGAGGTCTGTAATAAGATTTTCAAGTGGTTATTTTTCATCAGCAAGGCGCACAAATTCCTTACGAATTGGTTTATCGACCATAACTTTATCTTCCAGAATACCTCAGTATAACTTCTTGAATAAATCTTATACATATGCCACAGCAAAATCAAGTAAAGTATTTCTGCTGAATTTATCTTATTTTACCTCGCAAGTGCTGAGAAAACAATGCGATACCACAAAAAAAGGGTTAGCCAACACTGGCTAACCCTTTGATTTTGCAATGGGGTGGATGACGGGGCTTGAACCCGCGACCACTGAGGCCACAACCCAGAAGAAGGGTAGAATTAGGTAACATAAGTGATTATAAATAAACTGTAAAATCAATTGTTTGTATCATTTTTAAACTGTGAAGACAAATAGTTAAAAATTGTTAAATAGGGGGGTAGTTCCTTTCGATTGTTACCTTTTTGTTAAAGAGGACATATCACTCTATATGGTGTTAAGGGGCTATCCATTTCGTTCTCCCAACAGCTACATCTTGTGGTCGAGGCGTTTATTTTACTATCTGAGCGTAGTATATAATGGTCCAACCTGCACGGCCTGCTGGCAAAGCCGATAAAAAAGCAGACCACGCACTGTCAAACTACGCCGATTAAACCGGAAGGTAAATTCGTCGAGATAATAATCGAGATGCTTTCCACTCACTGCCCCCTGATGTGTACTCAGTAGCCGCCGCTTTAACAGCGATGCGATTCGGTGTACGCGCCTGGTAGTGCTTCATGGGCAGGATCGCCTGTAGCTGATGCACTGACACTTCGTGAGAGCAACCTTTGTGTAATAGATTCTTTTAGCCTTTCCAGCCATCGGTCAATACAGCAGCCCCAGGCTGAACTGCGTAGTGAACAAATTCAGTGAGGCTATCAGAAGAAACATCCGACACATGACGTATCCGTACTCTTCCGGAACCCATCGGTGAGTGAATCTCAATGCCTATCGCGACGATGGCTTTCTTCTCAGTCTGACGCGCATGAGCACTTTTTTCTTCACCTCCGACATAACTTTCGTCGACCTCGACCCGCCCGCTGAGACGATTCCTCCCTGGATAAACCATGGCATGCCGCATCAGAAGAAAACCATGCATCAAACTCTTGCATCGTTCGCGGGTATCTTGCCCTTCGACGGAATGTCGAGTCGTATCACACATGCCCACATACTGCATCTTGTGGTAACGAGAGTCACATGGACAGCCCCCTTGTGTTAATACAAAAGTATGATCTTTTTATGTTCGATTAAAAAAAAGTTCTTGACAATAATAAATGTAGAATATATTATATGTGTCATGAATCATTTCAGCCCCAAAAACATAAAAGTGTCAACCACCGATGCAGCCAAGGAGCTGATGAATGGCGAAGCGTTACGCCTTCGTGAATGGCTCAGTCGTGGCTTTATTGAACCTGCTTATCCTGCATCTGGCCGAGGCTCTAAAGTCTATTTAGATGCTATCAACCTATACCAGATCGGGGTGTTCAAGCTCCTTCTGGATGCAGGCGGTTTTTCGAGGGAACGGGCAAGTTGGGCCGTTGGAATGCTTAGGAGCGCGAGTCTATCCAAATGGGACACGAATAATCCCCTGTTTTTGAACTTCTACAGAATGACAGACGGCTATGAGTCAGGGCAACTATTTTCAGATAACGTTCTCCAGTACATCAAACTGCGGACCAAAAACGGAGATATCGCAGAATACCATATTATTAATGTTGGGGAAATTATCCTGAAAGTTAATGACACGTTTTGTCGGTAGACTTCGTTTTTGCTCTTTTTTTGCTCAATATAAATATATAATATATTACACATCTATCACAGGAGACCAACTATGCTTAGACAAACGAAATTGAAAGCCGCGCTCTTCGAGAAGAAGATGACACAGAGGAAGCTATCGCAAGGAACAGGTATTCCGGAGAACTATATCAGCCGTTTTCTCTCCGGCCGTTTTATTCTAACACAAGAAGAAAAGCAGAGAATTGCAGATGCAATTGGGCAGAGCACCGAAACCCTATTTAAAGGCTAAAAGGAGACCTTAAAATGACGGAAAAAACGCGCGATAAGCTGGGAATTGAAAAGCGGTTGTTCACCGTACCAGAAACGGCTCAGTACCTGAACATCTCGGACAGGACTATCTACAATCGGATCGCGAAAAAGGCAAAAAAGCCCTTCCCAATCAAACCGAAGAGAATCGGCGGATCAATCCGATTCGACAAGAGGGACATAGACAGCTACCTGGATTCCATTTAAAGGAGATCGAATGGAAGAAAGTGCGGCAATCCATAAGATCCTTATATCGCGCGGATTATGCGGGTTACTCATGAACCAAGGTCAAAGATGAAGCAGTAGCAGTCAGTCTTTTTAAGAATGATTTTCCAACGTTAATCGGCATTTGCCGGGAAAGAGCTGAACAAATGGATCAAATAGATGAAGCATTGAGTATCTTTAATGGAATGGCATGGAAGGAGCGAAAAAAGTTTTTGGAGATTGCGGCACCATTGGTGGACAAGGAACCTGAAACCAAAAAGGATCGGTTAACCCGGGAGATAGCTAGTCGAATACAGGCATTGAAACATGATTGGAGCAATTATCCTGAAACCTGGGAACAAGGAGCTTTTCAATCGATCTCTATGGAAATGCGGGAGATTTGGGATCTGCTTGATGATCTTGCTTATATCGACTGTGAAGAGAAAAAGGAAGATATCCGGCAAAAAGCGCAGGCGATTCTCGATGCAGGATTCAACTTCTCTCAAATCAAAATTGATGGGGAACTTTATAATTGTGACGGGAGGTCGCTTTCTACCGTGCAACCGTTTGATGATACCGATATACCATTCTAAAATGCAAGGTTCCTTTCCGAGGTCGAAGTTGGAAGGGGATAAGAGGCGTTAAACAGTGAATACAATCAACTATATGAAACCTGTTTGTGATCCTGCCAATAACCTATTGGATGAAATGCGATCCTACGGGCTTCAGGTGGATAACCTGCATATTGATCGTAGGATTCATAGGGTCGATAGCGACAGGCGCGGCGATCAAGTAGGGTGGTATGTCGCATTTCAGGATGACGATTTCTTATCAGCCGTTTTCGGATCATGGAAAGAGGGAACAAAACAAAAATGGTGCTCCAAAAATGGAACCAGAAATGAAGCAGAGCAGGCCATTTTTAAAAAGCGTATTGCCGATGCTGAAGAACAGCAACGCAAAGTGCAAAAAAAGGCGAGAAAGAACGCGGCTTTTATCTGGAACAAGGCGAAGGAGGCAAAACCGGATCATCCATACCTTATAAAAAAGGGTATCCAGGCCCATGGTATCAGGCAGTATAAAGGTGCGCTTGTAATCCCCGTTACGGATTTAAAGGGTAAACTCCTATCGGTGCAATTTATTTCCAGAGCTGGCAATAAACGTTTTCTTTCCGGTGGTACGGTGGCTGGTGGCTCCTGGACGATCGAAGGCAGTGACGAAAGGATTCTCTGCGAAGGATACGCGACGGCCGCGACCATACACGAGGCGACGGGCGCAACGGTACGTATAGCTTTCAATGCTGGAAATTTGCTGAAAGTGGCGGAACCGGGATGGTCAATTGCCGGGGATAATGACGCATTTACCAAAGATAAAAACGGCGATCCCTGGAACCCCGGAATAGAAAAGGCACTAACGGCGGCATGGCATCATAATTGCCTGGTTGTTATTCCTGTTTTTGTGGACATCGTGACGAAGCCCACGGATTTTAATGATCTTCACTCTCTTGAAGGATTAGATGCTGTCAAAGAGCAGATATCCCGAGCAGCATCTCCTAAGGAATACCTTTTAAAAGAGTGCGAGATCGATGTGGGTGCGTGTTACCGAAAAGAGCATTTGTTTGGATTGAAGTTATTTCGAGAGCGCAATAAAGCCGGTTATATGTCGCTTAGAGCAAAGTTGAAAAAGTTCAAGGTCGGTATATCTGAGCTGGAAAAGACCATCTTTCAAGCCAGGAAAGACGGTGGCGGAGATAAGCGAGATCATCTGGTATTGGCAAAAGAAGTTGTCCTAATATTTGGTATTGAAAATATAATCCATGCTTCATCTTTTACCTGGGCGTGGAACATTACGGGCGTTTGGGAGAAAGTTGATGATAGGTCAATCAAACAGGTTATCCATGCTAAGGTTCAGGATGCTATTGATGAACCGAAAAAGAGTGATGTGGATTCGATCTTAGATTTGACAAAGACTGAAATTTTCAGACCGAATCATCAATGGGATGTAAATCAAAGAACGATAAACTGCTTGAACGGTGAATTTCATTGGACAGGGCAAGAGTGGACCTTAGAGGCACATTGCAGGGAACATTACCGTACTACGCAGATACCTGTTGTTCATGATTACATGGCAACGGCACCACGAACAGAACAATTTTTACATGAAGTTTTTAAAGGAGATCCAGACTGCGAGGAAAAGCAAATTCTAATTTGCGAATTGATTGGCTACACCCTTCTCTCCACGGCGCGATATGAAAAGTTCATTTTGCTAATAGGTCCAGGTGCAAACGGGAAATCTGTCTTGATGGACGTAATCGCCGAGTTGGTTGGTTTCCCAAATGTATGTGCTGTTCAACCATCGCAATTTGAAAATCGTTTTCAGCGAGCTCATTTGCATAACAAACTGATGAACTGTGTCACGGAACTTGCACAAGGCGCAGAGATACACGACGCACAGCTTAAAGCAATTGTATCAGGCGAACTCACCACGGCAGAGCATAAACATAAACCGCCTTTCGACTTCCAACCATATTCAACTTGTTGGTTCGGCTCTAACCATATGCCACATACCAGGGATTTTTCAGATGCACTATTCCGGCGGGCAATCATTATTCCTTTCAACCGCGTTTTCACAGAACCTGAACAAGATAAATTATTAAAAGAAAAATTGAAGGCTGAACTTCCGGGTATTCTGAATCTTGCTCTCGATGGAATGGCAGGTGTTCTTGAACGTGGTTTTTTCACTCACACCGAATCCAGCGAAATAGCCAAAAAAGATTGGCGATTGAACGCAGATCAGGCGGCAGAGTTTGCTTCTGAAAAATGCCGCTTTGAATCAGGCTCATGTGTGGAATCAGGAAAACTTTATAAAGCATATCTTGAATGGGCCGAGGACTCTGGTATCCGACGAACCCTGAATAAGAAGACTCTCACGCAACGGATGTCCAGATTAGGGGCTGAACCAGGCAAAGGGACAGGGGGAATTCGAATGTTGTTCGGTGTAGACCTGTCATAAAGGTGGATAGTGGCGTGAGTGGCGCGACGCCCTATTTAAAGCCCTATAGGAAAATAAAAAAACACCCCTACTTATCGCATTACGGAAGAATCATGGATAATACAAATATTTTTTTCCCCCATAGGAAAGAAATAGGTGGTCACGCCACTCGCGCCACTCTTGGCGGGTCACTCCGGGAAAGATTGGCGGCAGCACGGAAAAAACCGGAGCTGAAACGGATTGAAAAGCCTATGACTGAAAATACCCACACTGAGAACCGGATACTAACCTGGATTATTGAATCAAATGTTTTAGGCGGTGGAGTTGAAGTGGTTTTCAATCAGAATAAACCAGATCATGTGAAAGTGCGAAATGTGGCTTACACCAATGATGAAATTAGGGAGCTGATTTCCACGGAGCTAAACAGGGATGACATCCACAATATCCATCAGGTGAAACAAAAATTTCGAGGGCAGGTTATTACAGCAGATCAAGCAAAAAATAAGGAAGAAAACAACATTTAGATGAGAAGCACCTCTGATTAATGATCGAAAAAAATCCTCAAAATGGATGCAAACCTGGATGAAAGAGTTGAAGAAGAGGTTGTTTTGACTAAACAATATTTCGATCTAAAAAAGCGGTATGCGTATTTATCCTTTGGAGTATCGACCATCCGAGAACACATGCGTGTTGGTCGGTTGCCTGCCTTCAAGCTGAAAAACTAATTCCTGGAGCAAATGTCTGATTTCGATGAGTGGATAAGGGTATGCCAGATCAAGAAGGGCAAAGGAACAAGCCAATCAGCCACAAAATTTCTATTGCAGAAGGAACTGAATAGCATGTTGAAATATCCAGAAATCAAGATAAGAGGGTCACCTCATGAAGAATGAGAATTTCGGAGGTAATGGTTGAAATTGTAAAGAAATGCTCCCAATATCAAGCAAGATAACATTCAATATATCGAGACTAACTAAAATTAAGGAGAAACTTTATGGGTAAAGCGACCAAAATATGCAGAGTATGCCGCGAAACTAAGTCAATCGAGGAGTTCGGCAAAAACAAAAAACGTGAGGATGGGCTCATGTCCGAATGTAGAAGTTGCAGAGCGGAGATTCGTCGAGATGCAAGAAAAAAAAGAAAAGCCAAAAAAGCTCAGTCGCAGTTACAAACCGATGTCGATCATTTTGCCCCGGAGACCGAGATCCACACTGCATCCCTAACTCTGGTTCAGAGGTGCGAAATCGAGAGTTTGGTAGATGATATAATGGTTGAAAGTGTGGCAGATGAAGGGCTCTGGGATACATATCGCAGGGATATCTATCGATACATTGAGGGTCATTTCGGGGTATCTGAATATGATAAGTTGCAAGAATCCAGATTTTATGAGGCACTATGCATTGTTAAGGATATTCAGCGTGTGTGGGGGAAAGCAAAAGCAGTAGAAGCTGCAAAGAAAGATTACTACCTATTGAGCGTGGATGACTTCAATTGGCTCTCTAAGGCAACGGAAAGAATTGAAAATGCGGGATCTAAAATGGAGAGTGCGGCGTTTAAAATCAATAGTAAGGTGTCTGAAAGTAATAGTGCGGCGTCTGAAATTGTGAACGTGGCGTCTAAAATAACGCACTCCTCGTTGTTAGCCAAGCAATTTAATGAAAAGATTGAAAACAGCAATAAACACGAGATCAAAACGCTATGGTGGGCTCTATATATATCGGTTATAGGTTTATCAACGGGACTTACTGTTACCGGGATGCTCATTTAGTCCACTTATGGTCACTTAAACTCCCCACCCCGGATTCTTATTTTAACTCTTGGGTGGGGGATAATCACCAGATAGTCAAAAAGGCAACATTGATGCCTTTTATAAGGAGATAGCAAATGGGAAGACCGCCAACGGAAGACTGGAAAAGTCTCCGAAAGAAGTACCTGGGCATCCGTAAAACCGGGCAGAAACTAACCCTGAAACAATTTGCAGGTGATATGGGTGTCGGGTATTCGGCTATGTCCAAGGCTTTCAAGAAACTGGGCGGAGTGAAGGTTGTAAATCAACAAACGGAATCCAAATCAACTAAGAAAAAGATATCTAAATTGAAGAAATCAGGGCGTAAGTATGACTGGATTAAAGCGAAAGAGGAATATTTTTCCGGACATTACAAAACACTGGAAGAGATGGCGAAAGGTATCGGGTGTGATCCCAAAACAGGTGGTTTCACTACAGCCACGCGGGGATGGCGAAGGGAGAGGGATATTCTTCTTGCGGAGGCCCATAATCGGGCTATAGAGAGCATGAAAAAGAATAAGTCTGTAGACTTCCAGGTCCAGCACTTGGCGTTCTATTATAATGGACTGGAAGCTATCAACGACGTCATGGCGAAACGAAAGGCTATAGCAGGCCGAATCGTTAAACCAAAGGAATTGAAAGAGTTTTTTTGTGCACTGAATGAAGTGGCTAAGTTTTTAAAGAACGCGGGGGAACAAGTCCAGAAATTAGAGAATAATCAGACTATCACAGGGATTTTAGAAGACCTGCTATCCGGAACCGGCGATGTAACAACGGCTGCGTTACAGCTTACAAAAATGAATATCGTACTTCCTGAAGCAGTAAAAATTATGCTTGCAAAGACTTCGCCCTCAGAACCAGAACAGGAAGAGGAATCATGGGGCATCCCGCTTGAAGAACTTGATCAGAGATTGGAAGATGGAACGGCGGTGATCGATCATCAGGAAAACGTGTGGCGGCTGAAGCGAAAAAAAACGGTCGAGGGAATTAAAAAGGCTGTAAAGGCGCACGATAGTTTTAAGCCAGAAGCCGCCTGATAAGAAACGGGTGTAATTCTGCCCCCTATTACCCACCTCTTTAATATGGTGAGCTGCCTTCCAGAGCAAAGAGGAGGTGCCCAACAATTATTTCACGAGGTTGGCATTATGTTTGAAAAAGAAGTTATTTCGCAGATTATCAAAGAGCTCCGGTCCTGTGACTGCTTTGTATTTAAACACTGGGACGGCCCCAATGTCGAAGAAGGGTGTCAGTGATCTCCTAGGATGCCTTCCTGATAGTCGAATGTTGGCTATCGAGTCAAGCGTCCTGGGAGCAAGCCAAGCCCTGAGCAGGTGCGCTTTGTTAAAAATATAACAGACCGGGGGGCCTGGGGCTGATTGCTGACTCGGTGGAAGTGGTCAAAGGTGCATTGCGGAATGCCGGGGTATCTCCCGTACAAGCGAGTTTATTCGAATAATTTCGACATCGGGAAACATAAAAAAATAACAGACAGTGAAGAAGGAGAGAGACAATTGGGGCAAAAGCAATTGGAATTAAATTTTGGTCAACTTTCCATCGAAACAAGGGAGTTTATCAAGGCAAAGGAATTTTCTATCAAAGCACGGACTTCACAGACCATTTGGGAGAATGGGCGTGACCTATTGGAAGTCAAGGAAAGGCTGGAACATGGGCAGTTTCAGAAGTGGGTTGAATCAAGATTCCCATGGTCGTATCGAACAGCTAAAGACATGATGAACGTGGCTGAAACTTTCAAAAGTGCGATAGTCGCAGATTTGGAGATACAAACAAAAGCGCTCTATCTTCTCGCTGCCCCTTCCACTCCCCAATCAGCCAGGGAAAAAGCAATCGAAAAAGCAGAACAGGGCGAAACCATAACCCACAAAGAGGCGAAGGAACTGGTAGCGGCTCACAAGACCATCTCCAGCCTTGAAAGACAAATAGCCGATCTTCAATCAACCCTCCCCAAGGAGGATGTTCTTCTGCGAATTTCCAACCTGGAAGGGCAGTTAGTTGAAGCACGGAGCAAACCGGAAAAGGTAATCGAGGTTATCCCTGAATCCCATGAAAAGCTAAAAAAGGACAATGAATCCTATGTGGGTAAAGTAGAATCTATGTCCGGAAGAATTGCAAAAATGTCTAAAAAAATTGATGAATTCAGTGACAAACAAAAAGAAGTAGACCCAATCAGCCTGCTTAGTGACGCCCACAAGGCAGTATCAAGAGCCAGGGTTTTGTTGGATGGAATTGCGATTGTTAAGAGCGAAGTTGTTAGCAATTCGCTGTCATCACTGAAAGAAATCATTGGGAGTTTCAATATGAACCCTACCATTTTCGAGGCTGATTTCAATGAAATTAGACAAATTCATTGAATACTTAGACTTTGATGATGAAAACACACCAACCATGTTTACAGAAATGCTTTTCTCCTTCAAATTAAGACGAATAGGTAAGGCTTCCGGAAGTGGCAAGTGAAGTTTATAGCAAGGGAAAAAGCGGGATGGTTTCTTTAATTATCGATAAACCCGAAATTAAAGAATCCCCCTGCAAAATAAAAAACTTTTATCTGTAAAAAATGCCCCAAATATTGGAAATCCGAAAAACATGGAATTCCCACGAAAGGCGGTTTCAAGGCAGGAAAAGGGGCCGGATTCATAAAACAGAGAACTATGAAGCAATCACACGAGGAATTTAATGGAAGCAAGCAGCCTTGATGCAAAGACAAGAATGGCGAAGAGGATATTATCCGCATATGATGAAGCAAAAGAAGCCTGTGTGGAAGATCCAGGACGGAAAATTATTCAGGCAATAGCTGCCAGAAAGCAAGTGATATTGTTTTTAAATGAATATGATCTGCAATAACAATAGATACTGACATATTTAATATAGAATTCTTTAGAATAACAAATAATATATATTGACAAACACAATGATAGCCTATAAATTGGAATTGAAACATATCGTTAAATGTAAAGCGGGGGCTGTCATGAGAGCGAAAGCATACGGATATACAAGAGTTTCGGGGCAAGGACAGGTTGAAGGGGACGGTTTTCCAAGGCAAGAAAAAGCTATTATGGATTATGCCGAATCGAACGAGATAGCCATTGAACACGTCTTTCGAGAAGAGGGAGTTTCGGGGACCTTAGAGGAAAGACCGGAGTTAGCCAGGTTGCTGATTGATCTGGAAGAGAACGGTCACGGCATCAAAACCATTATCATCGAGAGGATGGACCGGCTTGCCCGTGACCTGATGGTTCAAGAGGCAATCATATCAGACCTACAGAAAAAAGGCTTTGACCTCATATCCGCCACGGAAGGTGCCGACCTTCTTAGTCAGGACCCCACAAGGAAGTTAGTCAGGCAGGTGTTAGGAGCTATTGCTGAGTACGACAAGAGTATGGTGGTGATGAAGCTCAGGGCTGCCAGGGAACGGAAGAGGGCAAAGTTCGGCAAGTGTGAAGGCAGAAAGTCCTACACTGAGGCCATGCCGGAAGTGATCAGGGAGATACGGCGACTAAGACGGAAGAGGAAGGGGAAGAAGAGACGCACGTACAAGATGGTTGCCGATGAACTGAACAGCCAGGGACGCTTGACCATGACAAGTAAGGCCTTCTCCGGGCAGACGGTACAGAATATCCTACAGGAACTTAAACGATAACAAAAAATAAGGCCCATCGGAACGCGCGGCCGTTTCAGTCAGGGGATGACCTACGCACGGGTCCGGCCGTCGATGAGCCTCTTGAATCTTCCGATGAACACGACCTCACAAGGGCCAATGCCTACGCACAAGGGAACTCTGATCGCCATTCCAATGTGGGAGCGGAAGAGTCAATTAATTCCAAAATAACACCCATAACCAAATCTGGCAAGCCTTATCCTGGTTGGGAATATGCCATTAGGGACGCTAAGGCTCTGTAAGATATCGAGGCATTGTTTACGCGGGTTTTCGACATGAAAAAACCAAGAGAAGATAGAAGCGATGTTGTATGTAGGACGATGTGGTCTTTTTCATTTCACATCTCCTTTATTGCTGAATTCATATACTCTACCGATTTCATGAAGGTTTCGCGTAATTCTTTCAACCGGCGTTTATCTTTATCCATTATACAACTTTTCACTTCATTCATGACTAATTCGGGTAGAGAAAAGTTGATGTGCCTGTCCTCGTCTCGCCCTTGCGCGTTTATGAAAGTGATAACACCGCGACCCTGAATCCATGCCGAATGGTTTCTTAACAGGCTTTTCATAACCAGATCGTAAAGCCAGTCCGGTATATCATTCGGACTTATTTCTATATCAATAACCTTCTCTACGGACCATGGGGAAACACCTTTTCCACCTATCTCGATTTTCACTGACTTCTTCATCGTAGTGGGAGCGTTCGCCATGTCTTTTTGGATCTCTTTTTTCATTTCCAGCAATGCAGGGACAAAAACGTGGGAGTTACGGCGCAAATGTTTTGTTGTCGGGTGTTGGGTCCTGGCACCGGCGATACCATTACGACACAATCCCTCTTTAAAAGTTTCCAGATCTGCTCTTTCACACGTCCTCATCAATATTGCCGTAATCCTCGATGAAGTTAGTCCATTCTTCTTTCCGATATCCGCCATTCTCATTCCCCTGAAAATATCAAGAGAGATCTGGATATCTCTCTGCAAATTCTTTGTGTCCCCTTTTTTCATGATCATGCCCCTTCTTCCAAATTAACCTATTTTTTCCAATGCTTCTTGGAATGTTTTACCTAATAAAATCGTTTCCCTGCTTCGCCTATCATGCAAGACAACCTCGCCCAAAAGCTCCGCCCTCTGAAATAAATCATCCTTTCCAGTCTATTGTAGGTGATACAGGAGCGCATCCGGTTTCAGAAAATGGAGTTATCGAGAATTTGATCCCACAATGCGTGTGGATATGAATAGAAGTTTTCGTACTCTTGAATTCCGGGACAGCCGATTTATGCAAGACTGGTAAACCTAACCTTGAAAAACCGGCAACTTAACAATAATATAGGAAAGGTTCACTCTTGGTTTAACAGTCTGAAAAGGGCTCGACCACAAGATGCAGTGGGATTGGATAATGAGCAAAATGGAAAATTCAGCCTTGCTCGGATGAGATAATGAGCTCATATGTCAATCTGTCCCGACCCGTTAGCCATCTGATGTATGTTGGAGGTATTACCGGTCTTATGTAACCCCAAAAAACAGTCATTTCCATGCATCGCTGCACCCCAGTTCGACCCCTTCCAATGATGATATCACAGACATTAGGTTGCGAGAAATCGGTTGTGATATCCATTCTGCCGGAATGGTGGAACTGACCTTCGGAAGGGCACAACTCATTTTGAGCCACAATTCAGAGATGGCATCTTATCTCAGATTATGTGCTTTTCCAGATATCCAAAATGGTGTCTTATTGCATGGAGGTTAAATACCCAGAATTTTCTTGATCCTCTCAATATCCTCTTTCAGCATGGCGTTTTCAGTTTTCAGGGAATAGTTTTCCGTCTTTAATTCCTTAACTGCCTCAACGAGAACTGCAGTAAGTTTGGTATAAGAGACTGCCTTGTAGCCGTCTTTGTCTTCTGACACCAATTCTGGAATTTCCTTCTCAACATCCTGGGCCACGAGTCCGATCTGTTTCCCCCCTGTTAGGCCGAAATCGGGATATTCGTCTGTTTTCCATTCATAGCTCACGCCCTGAAGGTTGGATATCTTTTCTAGGGATGAGTTTAGTGGTTTTATATTCCTTTTCCACCGTTTGTCCGAAGAACTATAGCTCGCAATCGATCTAAATCCGCCGTAGATGACAACATTATTCGTACTGAAATCACCCCAAATAAGGGGTTTAGAGGTATCGGCGTTGTCGATATAGAGTTTGTTGGAACCCTTTTCGTTGGAGCCGGCCCTGGCACCCAAAAATACGTTCCCCGATCCGGTCTCGTTATATTGTCCTGCTGTCTGGCCGATAAACGTGTTCAAGCTGCCGGTTTTGATAGAACTGCCCGCACCAGCTCCGATAAAGGTATTTCTAAGACCGGTTGCGTTGGACTGGCCAGATGCCGTTCCAATGAAAGTGTTTTCCTCGCCTGTCGTGTTGGATTGCCCGGCTCCAGCTCCCGTGAAGGTGTTTTCAGGGCCGGTCGTGTTATATCGGCCGGCTTGCCATCCCGTGAAGGTGTTCCCAAGGGCCGTAGTGTTAACGTAACCAGCCATATATCCGCTGAACGTGTTGTAGGCGCCGGTAGTGTTGTCCCTCCCGGCATAGCATCCACTGAAGCTATTGAATTGTCCCGTGGTGTTACGTTGACCTGCCGTATATCCGATAAATGTATTATAAGACCCGCTGGTGTTTTCAGATCCCGCATAAAGTCCGAGCATCGTGTTATCATTACCAGTAGTGTTTCTATACCCTGCAGCACTCCCCAGAAACGTATTCGAGGAACCAGTTGTATTATGTTGACCTGCTTGTGATCCTATAAAGACATTTGTAGACCCACTTGTGTTTAAGTTTCCAGCAAGAGCTCCAACAAAAGTATTCAAGTTACCTGTGTTAACCTTTCCTGTATAAGATCCAAAAAAGCTATTATTGATTCCAGAAGCGCTTTCGCCAGCATTTAGACCATAGTACGTGTTTGATGTAACTTCACTTCCCTGAGGTATTACTGGCTGATTCAGCTCGTGTTCTTCCCATCTCTTCGTCTTCCCGGCCAAAACCGAATCATCTTGAGGAATTGTCAGAACGACCTCTCCAGGGATTGTCAGAAGGATCTCTCCAGCCCACGTTGATCCAGAAAGCGCCCAGAACAGCAACATCATCGCGAGTATGCACTTTTTCATTGTCTTCCTCCTTTGATATCAATATTGATGCATTCGTAAAAAGTCAAAAATCCGAAATTTATACATAGTGATTTTCAAAGGTTATCGGCAGCAAAAAGGCCAAAATTGAACTTTTTAGGAGACCATCAATACTAGGTATCTGAAATCATCCTCATCAACAAAAACCTGCAACATATCCTTATTTCTTTGGGAAGAGTATTGCCTCGAATTTAATAAATTCACAGCCTCACCCTAACTCAATTTTTACACCAAAACACAAAATATTGTAAAGCTCAAAAAAGCTGTGATATCATCAAATCAGATGGCTTGAACGAACGCTGAGGTTGATCCAGTATCTCAGGCCTCGAGTTGGTTGAAATATATTGAGAATATTCCCAAAAATTCTTGTATGTCAAGAACCTGCAATTGCCTTTCGTATCGTTGTTTCTGGCAGTACCTCTAAAATCACAATGGAAATTCTTATTACTACAACATGTGGTAGTCGATCAATTTACACCTTCTCCAGTCCCCACAGAACCTTCCGTGCATTACTCTTCACCCCAACATCGACCAAAATCATGCAAGGTTGCCAGATCAATCCTTCACTTTTTACCAGGAAATAAAGCATGATGGAGTAGGTCGACATGCCTTATAATAGGTACTTAATCGAATGGTCTGTTAAATTTCCCAGTTCAGCAATTTCAAGTATCCATCTCGCTGACAAAATCCTAAACGGCCTCTTTCAGTTTCTTTCCTGCTTTAAACTTAACGGAATTGGATGCCTTGATCTTGATTGCCTCGCCGGTGCTTGGGTTACGACCTGTACGGGCTTTTCGCCGGACTTTCGAAAATGTTCCGAACCCAATCAGCGTGACCTTCCCGTCCTTTTTCTTTAGGGCTTTCGCGATACTGTCTGTGAACGAATTCAGCGCAGCATTGGCAGCAGTTTTGGAAATGCCTGCATCTTTCGCCATTTGTCCAACCAGTTCAGATTTCGTCATGGGGTGGTCTCCTTTATAAGGATAGGGTGCAGATGATATCCATGCTGACATTTGCCTGACATTATTTTCAGTGTTCGCCTGATGAATGTAAGTAAACAGATGATAGTATTTTTGGGCTAATTAATTCAAGAGTTTTTTGAATTAATTCCCGGAAATGGAATTATTGAAGAGATTCAGTGGAGTATTTAAGGATATTATTACCGGGGGTGAGGTTATGACCGGCTCTTTGGAGGTCTCAGAGAAGGCAATCAAAGGGCAGATAGGTAACGTTCGGAAAAAAACGTATCATACATAAAATAATAATCGGTCCTGCTACCATCCATAGCTGCTCATATAGAAGCATAAGTGTTTTAGGTTCAATCTTCCCCAATTTTTTCCGGGAAATCCTAAAGTATATACCGACAAAACCGACATATCGGGTTTTGTCACTTTTGTCGGTATGTTTCTTAGGGGTTTGTAGGTTAATTAGACGGTCAAATAGGGTATCCATCTTCACGCGCAATATCCGCAAAAGCACATTCAGGAGGTCTTTCTGCGCATTCTGCGTATTCTGCGGGTAGTGATGAAAACGAAAAGTATAGTGAGTCTACCCCAAAGAACCGCCTATCGAAAGAATAGATCTTGCTTGTCAAACTGGATGCACTGTAAAATAATAAATCTCTCACATTGAATGAATTCAAAGTAGGAAGGAGTTTTATGGCATCATTGGAGTTTCTGGAAAAAGAAGACCGCCCATTTGTATTCGATAGATCCACATGGGAATTATTCCGTATGGATGGAATTGGAAGATCAACATGGTTCAAGATTGAAAACGACGATAGCTGTTTAAGGATTCGTTCCCAGGCTTCTGGTATCTCGGAGGCTGAAGCCAAATCCCTCGCCGGTGCAATCGCACGGGAAGACAGCTGTTAATGCCCGTGATATTTATGAGTCCTTGGAAGTAAAATACGAATTCCGGCATTGGATCAAAAACCGCATTAAGCAATATGGATTCACGCAAGATGTTAATTTCATCGCCGGTACTTTTTTACCGGGTTCGGAGAGAATCGACTACCACTTAACCCTCCATATGGCGAAAGAGCTTTCCATTGCCGATATGGAATACAAGGTGCCAAAATGGAACCTTTAAGTATTTGCTATTGATTTGGTCAATCTCAAATTTGGAAGATTTAAGGTCACAAAATGTGACCTTTGAGTATTTACAAGGGGTTAAGTACCTACCTTACGCCTTCACCCAAGATATTGATTTTATTGTATTCCATAATTTCATGGAAAACCCCAAAGGTGGGCCAGACCGGCCCCCCGCCATGCTGGATAAAGCTCTTTCTGAGATTTATGAGACCGAAGTCGGGAACGTCAACCGTGCTGTCAAACGGAACACAGAACGGTTTCCAGAGGATTTTTATTTCCAATTAACCCAGAATGAAGCGGAACTTTTGGTATGCCAGTCTGTCATATCAAAACAAAGTATCGCAAAATCACTCCCATACGCCTTCACCCGTGAAGGTGCCAACATGCTTTCCGCAGTTTTACGAACCAAGGTAGCCGCCGAAAGATCAGTCCAGATTATGCGGGCTTTTTCAGCTTTGGAGGATAAGGCACGAAACGCCCCCGACCCTCTGAAAGCACTAAACGATCCTTCGGTAATGAGAAAACTCCTCTTGACGTACTCTGAGAAGGTTCTCGTTCTGGAGGAAACCGTTTCCCAGCAAAAGCCGAAAGTGGATGTTTTTGACCAAAAAACCCCTAAGAGCGACGCTGTGGGCCGTTCTCCATGGAACCTATGTTATTAGATTTGGCACCATAGTCATGCTTATAAATCAGAACGGAGGCCGACCGTAAAAGTCATTTTTCATCCATTTTTAAGGTAACGCTCGATTTCCAAGATCAAATCATTGACTGATTTCCCCAGTTATATTTTCTGCGAAATAGATAATAGTGAAAAAGTTATTCTCCACGCGTAAGTTCATCCGCTATCAATTCAGCCTGTTTCAAAACCGTTTCCGTTGCCAATTTCTGCATATCCGGGGGATAGCCATATTGCCGCAAAGTTCGCTTTACAATGACCTTTAGTTTTGCCTTCACGCTTTCCTTGATTGTCCAGTCAATGGAAGCATTTGCCTTAACTCTTTCGAACAATACGACGGCTAATTCCCGCATGGAATGGATTTCCGGTTTATGTGTGTCGTAGCTTTATTGGGTTTGTCCGTATCATGCAGGGGAAGGGGAAAGGGTAAGGATACCTAGCATGAAATTATTCAGCAACCATCGTTTGATTGAAGATATTGAGGTTGCATTTCAATATCTGGGAGGTGTGTCATGAACGAAATCGTAGAAATAAATGGAATAGCAATCTCTAAGATTGTGTTCAAGGGAGCTCCTGTTGTCACTTTTAAAATTATAGACAGAGTGCATGAAAGGCCAGTGGGGACAGCGGCGGATAGATTTAAAAAACATAGGCATCGTTTCACTCATGGAAAACACTTCCATCATGTTGATTATACTCAAAAAGGGATATTATCCCCTATTGGAATCGAGGTTCCGCCAAGAGGCTTAACTCTTGTTACAGAAAGAGGATATTTGCTTTTGGTGAAAACCTTCGGGGATGATTTAGCGTGGGAAGTGCAGGACAGGCTTATTGATGAATATTTCAGAACCAACGCCCCCAACCCCATGAAGGCTCTAAACGATCCTTCGATAATGAGAAAACTCCTTTTGACGTACTCTGAGAAGGTTCTTGTCCTGGAAGAAACCGTTACCGAGCAAAAGCCGAAAGTGGACGTCTTTGACCGCATTGCCAACTCAGACGGCATTACCAACATAACGACAACTGCGAAATCACTCCAAATGCGCCCCATGGATCTATTCGCCCTTATGTCTCACAAAAAATGGATATACAAGAGACCGGGCGGAAAAGGATGGATCGGTTATCAGAACAGAATTCAACAAGGCCTTCTCATGCATAAGGTAAAGACCGTCTCTACCAGCGATGGACGCGAGAAGACCGTTGAACAGGTCCTTGTTACACCAAAAGGCCTTACTCGGCTTGCGGCAATGGCAGGGAAAGGAGAATAGCGCGTGTATCAAGAGGCAGTAGGGTCAGTGAGAATGAAGAGATGCAGGATCTGCGACGAGCTTAAAATTCTGGATAAAGGGTTTCACGTAGACCGGAAATCAAAGGATGGTCGTCACGGGGCCTGTAAAATTTGTAGGTGTCTTGCTGAGCAAGAACGGGCGGCAAAGAAAGAAAACTCTTCAAGCCCGACAGAAAACAATGAGTTGATGCCTGCTTTGGTCCCAGTTTCGATGACATATCTTGACGAAATGGAAAAGCAAACCGTGAACGCACGGGAATTGCACACCTTCTTGGGTGTGGGAAAAGACTTTTCCACATGGATTAGAAACAAATTGCTCCCTGAATATTTCCTTAGCAATCGGGACTTTATAGTCATCCATAACCCTGAATCTTGCTCCCCAAAAATGGGGAGCAAGACACACGGCGGGCATAACAAGATTGAATACATCTTATCTCTCGAAACGGCAAAGCATCTTGCCATGTTACAGAATAACGAAAAAGGCCATGAAGTCAGAGAGTATTTCATCCGGTGTAAATAGATTTCCTTCGAAAAGATAAAGGGCATGGTTTCCAATACAATCCCCCTCCGCCAGTAAAGGGGCTTAAAGGAGCCTCGCCTGAAAGCCGCTCCGATCTATTACCTATTCTGAATGGAAGGGATCGAAACAAGGCAAACCAGGACCTTATCTCTCTTACTAAAGTTTCAGAAAAATCCGAGGGCAGTAGACTATCAAAGAAAATAAACAGTTTTTTAGCATAGTAAAATAATCTGACACAAGCTAACTTTAACAATAATTAGACTTGGAAAGTTTCCTGAAGCATTAAGCCATATCGAAGCGTCACAGTTTGGGATTATAACGTGTATTTACCTTTTCTTACCTATATGTTCGCTCTAAAGGTTGGAAATACGGCTGGAAGTACATTTTTTCAGCAATAAAAAAGGACTTAGATCGGTGACCTAAGCCCTTGATTTCATTATTGGTAGTCCCAACGGGGATCGAACCCGTGTCTCCGGCGTGAGAGGCCATAACAGCAAATCGAGCAAGAGCAATAAATCACTGCAATTTATTGTCATTACGGAAACTTAGGGGATGAGACCAAACGAGATAAGATTTCAAGGGAGGTTGCCAAATTGAAGAGTATCCTGGCCGGATTCTTGGAGAGCGGGGACATTTCCAAAACCTATTATGACAAGATCATTCAGTGCTTAACTGAATTTATAGCCGAGAGGGAAGGAATAAGCAGGGGAGTTCGGAAACGGCTGACCTCGTGGATCTGAGGGGGCCGGTTCTTTAGGGAAACTATGGGTCTTTTATTTAGAAAGATTGCTTTGGGAGGCGCGAACTTCCTCATGTCGTTGAAGCTGATACCCCTAACGCGGCCTCGGGCAAAAGCAATCAAGGTTTGAATCTTCCGATGAGCAGCAGCTTGCTAAGGATACTATCTACACATAAGGGAACTTTGATCGCCATTCCAATGCGGGAGCGGAAGATTCAAAATGAAACCATAAATATTGTGGCAGGCAACAAGATTTCTCGTTCTGCCACCCCCATGGGGAGTAAGAAGGGCGCCTTCACCCCATCAAGAATACAGGAAGAATTTTACCATGGATAGGAACTGGAAACAATGGTAAAAGATGAGCTTGGACGGTGATCTTTTCGACAAAAGGCCTTGACGAACCGCTCTTGGTGGCCTTGCAGTTTCATTATGCATGATCTGAGCAAACGAAAGTGAGGGGATTATGGGGATATTGGCAGAGTGTCCGATTTGTAAAACCCGGCAGTCAGTGAAGAATAAAGTTTGTAAATGTGGGGAGGAACTGGACAAAGCCAAAGGTTCTAAGCGGGTGGTTTACTGGGTCAGTTACCGGCTACCAAACGGGACGCAGAAACAGGAAAGAATGGGAGTATCCATAGACGATGCAAGGGCCGCTGATGGTAAGAAAAAAGCACAAAAAAAAGAGGGTAAACTTTTTGATATTCGGGACGATGCCCGAATGACGTTCAAGGAATTTTCCAAGTGGTATCTGAATCTTGCAAACGTAAGAAAACGTAAAGCATGCTGGAGGGTTGAAATATCCTTGAATCATTTCAACTCTATTTATGGGGATCTAATTGTCAGTAAGATCAAGAAAGAAGATTATGAGGCATATCAGGAAAAACGGAAATCAGTAGGGAGGGCCGACCACACAATTGACCAGGAAATTGGGGCTGTTAAGACAATGATAAAAGAAGGTTTCGATAACGATATGGTATCAGGTGAAACCTTGATGGTGTGCAAGCGGGTTAAAAATCTTCTCAAACGCAATTCCAATGCAAGAAAAAGGATTTTGTACCCTGATGATTTCAATAAGCTCTGCGAGAAAGCCTCATTGCACGTCAAAAATGCGGTCTCGATTGCGTACTATTCTGGTATGAGGCGGGGAGAAATACTTCAGCTTACCTGGAACATGGTTGATATGAAAAAGCGGGAAATCAGTATCCCTGCGGAGATAACAAAAGACAATGAAAGCCGCATTGTCCCCATGTTAAAACAGCTTTATGAAACCATGAAAGGTATCCCAAAGGCCATCCATGATAACCATGTGATTTTATATAGAGGGAAACCTTTGAAGGCACTTGGAAAGGCACTTCAAAGGGCTTGTGATAAAACCGAAATACCTTATGGGCGAAAAACTGAAAACGGCTTCACGTTTCATGACCTGCGGCATACATTCAACACAAATATGCGAAAAGCTGGGGTTGACGAATCTGTTATCATGGAAATAACCGGACACTCAACACGGGAAATGTTCGACCGCTACAATACGATTGATGAAGAAGACACGCGAAACGCCGTTGATAAGCTGGAGGTGTTTTTCCTAAATGTTACCCTAAATGTTACCCAAGCTTCAAAAAATCAGACATAAAAAAACCGGAAACTGTGTAAGCATCCGGCTTCTTTATCGTTTTATGGGGTGGATGACGGGGCTTGAACCCGCGACCACTGAGGCCACAACCCAGTGCTCTACCGACTGAGCTACACCCACCATAGTTTTACTCAAGTTTTTTACTATAGTACCCTTTTTTTATTTTTGCAAGTTAAATTTGATGGCCGAAACGATCCGGAAATCCTTCTTTCCGGCGGTATGCTTAACTATTTGACGTGGGTTGAAAAGTTCCGTATATATGTCGCTATAAGTGTACGAACAAGAGACTGACATTTCCAAGGAGTCCATGACCATGTCCACAAACAAACAGGCGTTGTTCAGAAAAATTCCCGCGGTTGATCAATTGCTGTCTCATCCGAATATTGAATGTGCTTTTTCCGGTTACCCCAGAAGCCTGGTTCTAAAAGCAATCCATCTCGTGCTGGATGAAATCAGAACCGAAATCAAGAATGGCCGAGTGGGAGAAGATGGAGCGGTTTTTCAAATGGACACCGTCGCTTCGCGTGTGGTGAACAGGCTTGAAATATTGGCAATGCCGAATTTGCGGCACTGTGTTAATGCCACAGGTGTTATTGTACATACCAATCTGGGACGGTCTATATTGCCTGAAAAAGCTCTGGAGAGATTCAGGTCCATTGGAGGGGCATACAGCAACCTGGAATATGACCTTGCAGAAGGGAAACGAGGAAGCCGTTTCTCGCACGTGGAGGAAATCCTCAAAGAATTGACCGGAGCAGAGGCAGCCATGGTGGTCAACAATAATGCCGCAGCGGTGCTCATTGCCCTTGAAACAGTCGCCAAGGGGAGGGAAGTGGTGGTGTCCCGCGGTCAACTGGTTGAGATTGGGGGGTCGTTTCGAATTCCGGATGTCATGGCCAAAAGCGGGGCAACCATGGTGGAGGTGGGAACGACCAACAAAACGCATCTAAGGGATTATGAGGATGCGATCGGTCCCGACACAGCCCTGCTTCTTAAGGTGCACACGAGCAACTACCAGGTGGTGGGTTTTACCGAAGAGGTTCCTCTGGAAGCACTTGTTGCGTTAGGAAAGCAGCACGGGATTCCAGTCATGGAGGATCTTGGAAGTGGCTGTCTTGTGGACTTTTCTGCGTACGGGCTGATCAGGGAGCCCACGGTTCAGGAAACTCTCGAGCGGGGGGGCGGGCTCGTTACCTTCAGCGGCGACAAGCTGCTTGGCGGCCCCCAGGCTGGAATAATATTAGGACAGGCCGACCTGGTGGACGCTATCAGGCAAAATCAGCTCGCCAGGGCCCTGAGAATTGACAAATTGACCCTCCTGGCCCTGGAAGAAACATTGAAATTGTACCGGGACAAAGAAGCTGCCACTGAAGCTATTCCTACTTTACGGATGATTAGCCAGCCTTACTCTTCCATCAGGAAAAAGGCGAGCCGCCTGTTCAGGCTGGTCAAGGGAATATCAACGGATCGTTTCCGCATGGAGCTGGTGGATGGTTCTTCAAAGGTGGGTGGAGGTGCGCTGCCTTTGCAGGAATTGCCCAGCAGGCTGTTGTCTCTGGTTCCAGAACGGTTCTCACCACAAGAAATGGAAAAGCGCCTCAGATCTTCTTCCCCACCGATTATCGGCAGGCTGGAGAAAGAGAGAGTCCTGCTTGATCTGCGGACCATCCAGGAAAATGAGATGAAGATCGTTGCCCAGGCTATCAAGGATCTGGCATTTGAAAACAACGGGGAAAAGGAGAATTGATCTTGAAGAACATCATCGACGCAATCCTGAAAGAGAGCTTAAAAGCCAAGGAAGAATTTGTCAGTGAAAATGTAGACAAACTGATAACCTTGTCGGAAAAAATTGCTTCGGCCTTTCTCAATGACAAAAAGCTCCTCATATGTGGAAATGGAGGAAGCGCCGCGGATGCCCAGCACGTGGCCGCGGAATTTGTAAACAGGTTTGAACTGGAAAGACCTCCGTTACCAGCCCTGGCTTTGACAACCGATACGTCAGTGATTACAAGTATCGGCAACGATTACTCTTTTGATGAAATCTTTTCAAAACAGGTAAAGGCCCTCGGTGTGGAAGGGGACCTTCTTCTGGCTATAAGCACAAGTGGAAATTCCAAAAATATTCTTGTGGCTGTGGAGGCTGCACGGGATTTGGGTCTGTTCACTGTAGGTCTGTTGGGAAAAGACGGGGGCAAATTGCAAAACGCGGTCCATATGGCTCTGGTGGTCCGGCATGATGTAACTGCCCGAATACAGGAAGCCCATCTTCTGGCAGAACATATTATCTGCAGGCTTGTGGATTACATCCTTTTCCAGAAACATCTTGAAAGGAACTAATGAAACCTAAGCCCATCCCACTGGATCAAGTAACTTCTTACCCTTTGAAGGAAAGGGAAAGCAAGGTCAATATTGACGATTTCGCCCATTCTTGGGTTCCTGAGGGATCTCTGGAACGGTGGTTAAAATCGCTTCCCGGGATCCTTGCCGCGAAAGATCTGCTGGAAATCAGGGATTGTATGGTGAAGATTGTTTCATCGGAAAAAACCATTCTTCTGGCCATGGGGGCCCATGGAATAAAGGTGGGGCTGAATCCGGTTATCATAGATCTCATGGAGCGTGGAATTCTGAAAGGAATTGCCATGAACGGCGCCGGTATTATCCACGATGCTGAACTGGCCATGGCAGGATCCACTTCGGAAGATGTGGCAGCCTCCCTTGGCAAGGGGCAGTTCGGCATGGCCGAAGAAACAGGCAGGTACCTGAATGATGCCATAACCGATGGGGCAAAAAAAGGACTTGGACTGGGTGAATCGGTGGGGGCCATGCTTGTTCGAGAAGACTTTCCTTTCAACCGATACAGCCTCCTTGCCAGGGCACGGGAGCTTGAAATCCCTGTTACTGTGCACGTGGGGATTGGCACCGATATTATTCACTTTCATCCCAATGCGGATGGTGCAGCCATTGGAAAAACGTCACATCTGGATTTTCGAATTTTTTCCAGCCTTGTAACGACCCTCGAAGGAGGCATGTTGATCAATCTCGGTTCTGCCGTTATTCTTCCTGAAGTATTCTTGAAGGCCCTGAGCTTGGTAAGGAATCTTGGTTACAGGATCACGGATCTGACAACAGTAAACATGGATTTTATTCAGCATTACCGTCCCATGACCAATGTGGTTCGCCGTCCCACGCTTGAAGGGGGAAAAGGCTACAGCCTAGTGGGACATCACGAACTGATGTTTCCCCTGCTGGCGGCAGCGGTCATAGAAGGGTTGCATAAACGATAAGGAAATATGATGCCTATATATGAGTTCAAATGTTCTGAATGCAATGAGGAATTTGAAACGCTGGTCTTCAGGAGTGATGAGAAGGTAGCCTGCCCCCAGTGTGATGGAGATAGAGTAAAGAGGTTGATGTCTGCGTGCGGTTTTAAAAGTGGCGGTGGTCCGGCCTATTCTGGAGACCCATCCGGCGGTTCGACCCGTTCTGCCGGATCATCCGGCTGTTCAGGATGTACCAGTACCAACTGTAGCAGTTGTCACTAATATGAATTGAGGATACCGTTTTGTTTCGAATCGGATTTGGCTACGACGTTCATCGTCTCACGGAAAGCAGACCCCTGATTTTAGGGGGCGTCCATGTGCCTTACCCCTTTGGACTCGATGGACATTCCGATGCTGATGTACTCATCCATGCGGTCATGGATGCGGTGTTAGGAGCACTGGGTAAAGGAGATATCGGCCAGTACTTTCCGGATACAGATCCCAAATACAAGGGCATCTCCAGCCTGTCTCTCTTGAAAGCCGTGGCGGATCTTGCCAGGGCTGACCGATTCCACCTGAATAATCTGGATATAACGGTGGTAGCTCAAGCACCCAGGCTGGCGCCGCACCTGTCCGAAATGCGGGAGAATCTGGCAAAGGTTCTCGAAACGCCGGTTGACAGGATAAACATCAAGGCAACGACCAGTGAAGGGCTGGGTTTCTGTGGAAAAAGAGAAGGGATGGAAGCCTTTGCGGTGGCAAGCCTCATTCAAGGTGAAGAGGAAAAGACAGCCGGAACCATGTAAATGACCGTCCGGCTGCCTGAATCAAGCCTGAATGAATCGGTTTTTTGTGAACACCAAATTACTCAGGAATGGTATAGGTTACTTGAGCACTACTGACGCGTCCGTTCACATCGTTCAATAGAATTTTTATTTTGTGAACACCCGGGCTGAAGGAAAGATTCGGGCAGGTTACCGTTATCTTATTTGCGGTGGCTTCGGTAATGTTGGCGACAAAATAATCGATGAGCAGGGCTGTTACATCCGTGTTGTTGTAGTGAAATTTGAAGGAAGATGCGCCGGCAAACCCGCTCGGGGATCCCAAGGTGAACGACAAGGTAAAAGGCGTCGTATCCACCACATCGGCGGGTAGGGGCAATATGGTGATATTATAAGCCGCCAGGTTCTTGATCCTGTAAATTTTACCCGCACTGCCATCCACAACTAACATGTCGTTGGCATATTCCCCACCCTTGCTGAAATGAATCTCTACCGGTTCTTCAAATCCTTCGGCAAAGGTTGTCCTGACGCCAGCAGGAGAGATTCTTATTATTTCTCCGGTCTTGCTTTCGCTGACATATAGGAAATTGCCAAATGGAGTGTTGTTGCCAAAGGCAAGGCCTATCGGATTATCTAATTCCGTCAAAAAAGCTGTAGACTTTCCCATGGAGTCCACTTTCGATACCTCTCCACCACTGGTATTTGTCACGTAGAGAGATGTACCGAATGCGTCTCCCTGGCCGAAGGCAAGAACGCTGGGACGGCTCAACCCGTTGGCAAAGTCGGAGACAACCCCCGCAGGAGATACCTTTACAATCTTGTTTGCATTGGCCGAAGCCACATACAAATCACTGCCGAAACCGTTTTCCATTCCCCAGACCATATCCAAGGGAGAATCAATGCCAGTGGCAAAGGTGTATTGATCGCCACTTGGAGAAAGCCTTATAATGTTTCCGTCCGTCGAATACGATTCTCCTACGTACAGGTAATTGCCGAAACTTCCCGAACCAAAAAGAATGGCTACGGGGTAATCCAGCGTCCCCGGGTACGGGGTCTTGGCGCCATTTGGAGCAATTTTTGTCACCCTGTCTGCGCCATATTCCGTGACAAAAAGATTCGGACCATATCCACCTCCAGGGTGAAAATTTACCACATCCTGGGGATTCGACAAACCTTCCGTAAGCAAGATCGATCTATAGCCAGGTTCATTTATAATCACGGCAGCCTGGGTGGAAACTCCATTAAACAAACACAGCAAAAGCGCAAATACCAAAATTTTCATCCAATGCTCTTTCATTACTTTCTCCTTCCCCTAGGTTCTTTTCCATGCATCTAGAGAGAAATAAACGGTGAACTTTTTTATGATAATGGCTCCCTTTTACCACAAGGCATAGCCACTTTCAAGAGAGTAAGCAATTATCATTTCCAGAATTATGACCATCCTTACCTGCTGAGGATATGTCGTTTGAAGAAGAAATTTTCCATTAGTTCCCTTTTAGAGGAACTGGGATATTCTGATGTTTCATTAAAAAGCCTGGGGATGCAACACTGACTTCTTGACTTTGTTCGGTCATCTGATAAAAGATGGGCAGTAAAAAATCAAGATCTTCAGGTTCCTTCATTGAGGAAACAAAATTTGAAGACCATTTGTCAGTATTTTGATCTGTCCCGGCAGAATAAGGAGGCTCCACGTGGCACTTAGACTATATAATACGGCAACCCATAAAAAAGAACCATTCCGACCCCTTGAAGAAGGCAAAGTGGGCGTCTATGTGTGTGGCGTCACAGTGTACGATCTTTGCCATATCGGCCATGCCAGGTCGACCATCGTGTTTGATATTCTTACGAGATATCTGAGGGCAAGGGGATATCAGGTAACGTATGTTCGAAATTTCACTGATATTGATGATAAAATCATCGAAAGAGCTCGGCTTCTGGGGAAGGATACGGTTGAACTGGCCCAGGAATTTATTGATGCCTTTTATGAAGATATGGGCCGTCTTGGGGTGATCAATGCGGATGTGGAGCCAAAGGCCACGGACCACATCGATGGCATGATCGAGATGATCAAGACCCTTATAGACAAGGGCCATGCTTATGCTGAAGGAACCGATGTTTATTTCTCCGTGACGTCGTTCAAAGATTACGGCGGTCTTTCGGGGAGAAAACTGGAAGATATGCGGGCAGGCAGTCGAATCGCCGTAGATGACCGGAAAAGACATCCCATGGATTTTGTTCTGTGGAAAAGTGCCAAAGAAGGAGAACCTGAGTGGCCCAGCCCATGGGGTTCGGGAAGGCCTGGGTGGCATCTGGAATGCTCAGTCATGAGCAATCAATATCTTGGGATTTCTTTTGACATCCACGGAGGTGGGCGCGATCTCCTGTTCCCACACCATGAAAACGAACGGGCGCAGTCGATTGGCGCCAATGGCGGTAGTTTTGCCAGGAACTGGGTCCATAATGGCTTCGTTACGGTAGAATCAGAAAAAATGTCGAAATCGTTGGGTAATTTCCTTACCATCCGGGACGCACTTAAGGAGTATCATCCTGAAGTTCTAAGACTTTTCCTTATTTCCAAACAGTATCGAACCCCCCTTGATTTTTCAAAAGATGATGTTTTGGGTCTCCAGTCAGGCCTTGTACGAATATACCGGACACTGCAACGCCTTGAAGAAATTGCAGGACCTTACGAGGAAACGCAATACGAAACATCAGCCGCGCCCTTCGCTGAAGAATTCCCCCCCCAATCTTTTATGGGCAGGTTTGTGGAGTTGATGGACGATGATCTCAACACTTCCGGCGCCATCGGCCTTGTTTTTGAAAAAGTCAGAGATATGAACAGGGTCATGGACGACATACAGGGGGATGTGCCGGAGGAAACGGTTCGCAGTCTCAGGAAGGTTCAGCATCAGTTGAATATCATCGGCCGTGCGCTTGGGTTATTTCAGGAAAAACCGGAAAGTTTTTTCGAACAGGTGTCAGAGAGTTCCGACCGGATTGACGACGAGAAAATCGAAAAGCTGGTGGAAGAAAGAACCGTGGCCAGAGCAGAAAAGGACTGGGCCAGGTCTGATGAAATCCGAGATCAGCTGAAGGAAATGGGGGTCATTCTGGAAGATGGGCCAAAGGGGACTTCCTGGAGGCTTGATGTTTGAGATTCGATCCAGTTTCTCCCCATGCGGGGACCAGCCGGAGGCCATCGGGGATCTGGTAGATGGTCTGAGGAAAGGATTGGATAAACAGGTTCTTCTCGGCGTTACCGGATCCGGAAAAACCTTTACCGTGGCCCAGGTGATTGCCGAGGTTCAGAGGCCGGCTCTGGTTATTGCCCCAAACAAAACCCTTGCAGGGCAACTCTACGGGGAGATGAAAAAGCTGTTTCCTGACAATGCGGTAGAATATTTTGTCAGCTATTATGACTACTACCAACCGGAAGCCTATATCGCGCAGTCCGATACCTACATCCAGAAAGATTCCCATATCAACGAACAGATCGACAAAATGAGGCACGCTGCCACCAGATCCCTTCTGGATCGGGACGACGTCATTATTGTGGCAAGCGTATCGTGTATCTATGGGTTAGGGTCTCCGGAAGCCTACCATGATATGCTTATTACTATCGAAACAGAAACCATTCTTTCAAGAGAGGATGTGGTAAAAAAGCTGATTGAGATCCACTATGAACGTGGGGAAATGGATTTTTACAGGGGGAGATTTCGTGTGCGGGGCGATGTTCTGGACATCTATCCGGTTCATGAAGAAGATCGGGCAGTGCGAATTAATTTTTTCGGCGACGAAGTGGAATCTATTCAGGAAATAGACCCTCTCACGGGAAAATCCATTTCCAATTTGAAACGGATCACCATTTATCCTGCCACCCATTATGTTACTTCCGTGGGAGTACGAGAAAAAGCGGTCAGGCACATTAAAGAAGAATTAAAAGAACAGGCAGAGCTTTTTTATGAGGAAAAAAAGTTCATTGAAGCCCAGAGGATTGAGGAAAGAACCAGATTCGATCTGGAAATGATGGCTGAAATGGGATATTGTCATGGAATAGAGAACTATTCGAGACATCTGACCGGCAGGAATCCGGGAGAACCCCCGCCCACCCTTCTTGATTATTTTCCAAAGGATTTCATTGTTGTCATTGACGAAAGCCACATTACGGTTCCTCAACTCAACGGTATGTACAGGGGAGATCGGTCAAGGAAAAAAACCCTGGTAAAATATGGGTTTCGTCTTCCCTCCGCCCTGGACAATCGACCCCTTACTTTTGAAGAATTTGGCGATCGGGTGACCCAGGTAATCTATGTTTCCGCTACACCCGGTCCGTACGAACTTGAAAAAAGCCTAATGACTACGGAACAGATTATCAGGCCGACGGGTCTGGTGGACCCGGAGATTCAGGTAAGACCGGCCACGAACCAGGTGGATGATCTGTTGGGACTGATCAGGGGACGGGCTGAGGAAGGGGAAAGGACTCTTGTTACTACCTTGACCAAGAGAATGGCGGAAGACCTGACGGAATACTATTCCGAATTAGGCGTCAAAGTGGCCTATATGCACTCTGATATCAAAACCATCGAGAGGATGGAAATCATTCGGGATCTGAGACTGGGCGTATTTGACGTGCTGGTGGGAATCAACCTCCTCAGAGAAGGCCTTGACCTGCCGGAAGTTTCCCTCGTAGCCATCCTCGATGCAGACAAAGAAGGGTTCCTGCGTTCTGAGAGGTCTATCATTCAGACCTGTGGAAGGGCCGCCAGGAATATCAACGGAACAGTTATCCTTTATGCAGATAAGGTAACCGGCTCCATGGAAAGGGCAATGAAAGAGAGCCGTCGGCGCAGGGATACTCAATTAAACTACAACAGGGATAACCAGATTACACCCCAGTCCGTCAAAAAAGATATTGACAATATCCTGGAGTCTGCGTACGAGGCTGATTATGTAACGGTTCCCCTTATTTCCGAAGAAGACGCAGAGTACGTGAAACGTGAAAACCTCTCCGTAGTCATCGAGGACCTCACAAAGAAAATGATGGAGGCTGTTTCAAAACTGGAGTTTGAAGAAGCCGCCGCATTCAGAGACAGGATAAGAAGCCTGGAAAACCAGGAATTGGAAATGCTTGGGGGTTCTTGATGACACCAAAAAAGCGAAAAAAAAAGGCTCCACAACGTAAGGAACGGGGTCGCGGGGACATGGGAAAACAATCCGGAAAACCAATTCAGAATTCTATGTCGTGCCTTATTCCGGGTTTTCATGGGGTAAAAGAGGCCCTATCTCAAAATAGGATAAAGATTCGTAAAATTCTGATCGCAGAAGGAAAAAGTTCAGGAAGAACGGAAGAGATCCTCAGGCTGGCGGAAAAAGGTCGCATCCCTGTTGTTTTCATGAAAAGGACCGAGATGGAAACGCTTCTTCCGAACCTTGTTCACCAGGGAATTGCGGCGTTGCCGGAAGAGTTCGCCTATACCGAACTCCCTGCTATGGCTGAACTTTCCACCGGGTCGGAGGGAAATGGCCTTCTCTTGGCCGCTGACCATATTACCGATGAGGGGAATCTGGGCGCCCTTATGAGAACGGCTCTGTTCTTCGGGGCGGATGGATTTATTGTCCCGAAAGATCGTGCCGCGGGGATAGGACTGGGGACAATAAAGAGATCTTCAGGCGCCCAACTGCATCTACCCGTATCCAGGGTGGTAAATATGGGAAGGACCCTGGATTTCCTTAAGGACAAAGGTTTTTGGATTATCGGCGCCGCTGAAGATGGCCCGGTACCTTTGTACGATTTTGACTGGAATCGGAACCTTGTTCTCGTTCTTGGCAATGAACAGAACGGACTCAGCCAACCCGTTTTGAAACGTTGTCATCAGGTGGTCAACATCCCTTCCAAAGGCAAGATGGCCTCGCTGAATGTTTCTGTTGCCGGCGGTGTGATCCTCTCCGAAATTTTGAGACAGAGACTTTCCAGATGAGATTTCAGCGTTCAGGTTTCAGGTGTCGGGTGTCAGTGTTTAGAACATCCAGTTTCCAATTGAAGAGCACGAGCGGCGCCGTCCCGCTTTTAAGCGGGATCAGATCAAGAAAGAAACTTTGGTATTGTGGTAGGTTATTAGAGGAATCCCGATGGTCCCTGACTGCCTACTGCTTACCGCTTACTACCTACTGAACGTTTCACACGAGCGTCCTTCAGGGAGTAACGGTAGAGATAAAGCAACTGCCCTTTTCTTCATCATCTTTATCCGTTACCTCGACAATGCACGTATCGGTAGACTGGGCGCCGTTGTTATCTGTGACTGTCAGGGTGAAAGTAAGGGATTCTGTGCTATTTGGCGCTGAAAAAGAGGGTTTTACCGCACTGGAATCAGACAAAGTGACCGAGGTTCCATCAGTCTGGGCCCATTGAAACAGGGGAATGCCATAATCGGGATCCACCGATGCTGAACCATTCAAGGTAACGGAAACCTCCTGTTTTACCGTTTGGTCGCTTCCCGCGCTGGCGGTGGGGCCCACATTGGGATTGTTTCGACCCGTGTGCCGGACGTCGTGATTGAAAAGAGGCCAGGCGGAAACTGCAACCCTGTCTGCTCCGGTTTCCACAGCATACAGAGATCCGTCCGCGCAGCCTATATAAAGAACACCGCCGAAACCGATTGTGGGAGAAGACGGCCCGGCCGCGTTGGTTAGATTCAAGGACCATTTTTCCGTTCCATCACTCGCATTAATGGCGTATAGGGTATTGTCGTCAGCCCCAATGTACAAAATCCCATTATTTCCCAGAACCGGAGAGGACAGGACCGCTCCGGAAGTACTAAATACCCAGCGCTCGGTACCGTCAGACTTGATGGAATACACCTTGTTATCTTCTGAACCTACATACAGACTGGAATCAGACCCGATCGCAATGGAAGAGGAGACAATGCCTTCTGTTGGGAATTCCCATTTTTTGGTGCCGTCCGTGTTAATGGCGTAGACGTTTTTGTCACTCGAACCCACATAGATTACACCGTCGGACCCGATGGCAGGGGACGATCGGATACGGCCCCCGGTTTCGAAATGCCATGACTTGGTTCCATCGGAATTTATTGCGTACAGTTTTGTGTCATCCGAACCCACATAGATTGTACCATCAGAGCTGACAGCAGGAGAAGACCGAACCCTGTCCTCCGTTGCAAAGGACCACTTTTTCGTGCCATCTGCATTAATGGCATACAGGTTTGTATCATCGGAACCTACATAGATCGTACCGTCTGCATCTATGGTCGGAGATGAGTAGATTTGTCCTGTTGTCGCAAATTCCCAGGCTTTGTCGCCATCAGGGTTTATCGCCCATAGTTTATAGTCATATGCCCCCACGTAAACGACCCCTTCAGAATTGATAGCCGGTGATGACTGAGCCATGTTTGCCATTTGAAAAACCCATTTTTTCTCGCCGTTAGGGTTAATGGCATACAGATTGTAGTCATCGGATCCCACATAAATGGTGCCATCATCGCCTATTGCCGGTGATGACAGAATTGGTGCGCCTGTCTCGAATTCCCATTTTTTCTCCCCTTCAGCAGCCCCCACAATCCAAGGAAAGAAAGAATATGCAATAATAGAGAGGATTACTGAAAAAAAAGATCGTGACAAAAGATGTCTCCCCATATCCAACCTCCAGGTACAAATGCTATCGTAGTTTTGTGATAAGTATTAGCAATAACAGTTCATCCCTGACTCCGTCAATAAAATAGAATAGAGAAAGCATAGATGGCCATGTTGCCTATAATGTGTATGGAAAGCGGCGCCATCAAGGTTCCCTCAACTTCATAGGCAACAGCAAAAAGAAAGCCGCCCGTGATCTGTATCACAGGAATAGCAGGCAGCTCGGGATGGGCGAGCACAAAAATGAATGTGCTGAGAAGGATAGCCGGAAGCATACCCCATCTCCGCAGGAACCCGTACACGATTCCCCGGAAAAAAAGCTCTTCAGCTATCGGACCTATTAACCCTCCCACGAGGAAAAAAAGCAAAATGGCGTTTGGATTCGGTGGCATGGGAATTCGTACCATTTCCAGAAGACGGATTCCCATGCTCTGAGACAGCACAAAACAAAAAACGGCTATGATTCCAAAACAGCCTGACCAGAAAATACCCTTTTTTATCCCCTGGGAGATCTTACCTTTTTCCAGTCCGATGGTGGAAAACCCTTTTTCAGTGACCATTACCAGAAAAACGAGTGATGCTATCTCAAGCAGGCGTACGCCTCCAAGCAGCATCATCGTGTTTTGGACGCCCTCAGAAACCAGGATACTCATCCCTGTTTCAATCAAAGAAACAATGAGAAGAGAAAGGATCATGGTTTTTGGTTTTATTCTAATTTCTTTGTTCCCTGCCCAGTCCATCTCATTCTACCGGCGATTGTACGCTGATTTCTGCAGCCGAGTGCATAATGCCGAGTCTTTGCATCTTCGCATATTGCTCATTTATCAGAAATCTGATAAGATATCGATCATATTTGCTCAAACCATGTATCGGGAGAGAATAATTATGTTTTGCAGGTGGGACAAAGTGCCCGGGCGCAGGTTCGGCAACGATGGATTTACACTCATTGAACTGATGGTTGTCATTGTCATTTTAGGCGTTCTGGCAGGGCTTATTATTCCGAGAATCATGGGCAGGCCTGAGGAAGCCAGACAGATGAAGGCTAGAGTGCAGATGGAGAGCATTGAAACCGCCTTGAGACTCTATAAACTGGACAATGGGGACTACCCCTCGACCGAACAAGGGCTTCAGGCCCTCGTGGAAACACCCACCGTTGGAGAACTTCCAAAAGCCTGGAGGAAAGGCGGCTACCTGGAAAAAGGGAAAATGCCAAAGGATCCCTGGGAAAATGAGTATCTCTACCTTTGTCCCGGCCTTCATGGCGATTTCGACCTGGTATCATACGGAGCGGACGGCCAGCCCGGGGGTGAGGACAAAAACACCGATATCAATAGCTGGGAACTGGAGTAATCCCATAAAGCTTGAGAAAATAAATTTGGACGCTGATGAACGCAGATTATCTCTGATTTTTCTCTTTCATAATTATCTGCTCTTATCTGCGGAAATCTGCGTCCCAAAGACTATTTAGTAACGGCGAAAACCACAGCCCCATAACCGACAACCCATCTTCCGCGACCCTCGGGGAAATCATCTCCACTATTGCGATAATGCAGGACGGTCCCTTTCCTGCAGCCTTTTAATTCGGCATATTTCATGGCTGTTATCACAGGCGCCAGGCCGCAGAATGTTTGTCTTGAATAGCTCCAATCTTTTTCAATGCCCGAATAATCCATGGCAGCCACTTTTTCAAGGCTGGCCCTGTCTGTTTTTCCCACCAATTCGTAGTCGGCATCATGGAGCATATCCGTGCTGGCTACCACCAGGATTTTTTTCTTTTTTGAAAGTGCAGCAAGGGCAGTCACAAGATCGTCCAGCGTTCTGGAATCGTGATCCCCTATAATCCCCACTACGATTTTGGCCCCCGGCAATGCCGCCTGGACGAACGGGATCTCGTTTTCGGCAGAATGTTCACCGGCATGCGGATCATAATCAGAAAAAATTCTTGCACTCCGGGAACTCAATTCTTTCAGAGCCTCTTTGTCAATCTCGACCTCTCCGAGGGGGGTTTTAACTGCGTCGCCATCCATGAGGGCAACGCCTTGAAATCCCCCTCGATGACTCAGACCTAAAACCACCACCGTCTCGGGACGATGACCGGCAGCCGCATTATCTCTGATCGCCCGAAAGGTATATCCCGCCACTTTTCCTGAATAGACATATCCTGCATGGGGGGCAATAGCGCTTACAATAGGCCCGCTCAGTTCCGCTGTTTTGGCTTCAGCAATATATCCCTCTACCATGCTGTTTAGTTCACGCTCGTCTCCGGGAAACCACCTTCCGGCCCCCAGAGCTTCCCTTATTACTTTATCGGATTTCTGGCTCATTTCACGTTCACCTCCACCTATGGAAAAGGTTGTGGAAAAAGAGATACTCACAATCGTCGCCAACAAAAAAAACGTCAGTGGTCCGGCCGATTTTTTCATTATTCGTGTGAAACTTCGTTTGGTTGCTGGTTGCTCGTTCCCATGCTCCAGCGTGGGAATGCGTAGTTTCTTCCTCGATCAGATCCCGCTTAAAAGCGGGACGGCGGATCTCATATGAAACATCATTTGGAAACTGGAAAATTGAAACTTGTCTGAGATCCCGTCTTTATCGGGGAAACTGGATGTTCTGAACACTGACACCCGACACCTCTTTGGGAAGTTTTCTTCTTGATCAGACTGACCATTTTTTCCGGTCAGAGGTGGCGCTCATCCTGGAGTATCCTTCTGCAAGGTATTCTTGCATGCATATCTTTTGAGATAATAGAATTCCCCTGTACTTTGTGTCAATCTCGATTTAATTTTTTTTAACCGTGAACCGTGAACCGTGAACCGTGAACCGTGAACCGTGAACCGTGAACCGTGAACCGTGAACCGTGAACCGTGAACCGTGAACCGTGAACCGTGAACATCAGACTTATCTTTACATTTTGCAAACAGTTCTGATAATATTGAAGTTTTTAACCTTTAAAGTCTAATGATAATATGAATCTTTCCAAACACAACAGGCATGACTGGATTGGCGGAATTGTCCAATTTATCACAGTGGATATCTGGCGCATACGATTGGAAGATCTCCCTTTTGGAAAATCTTTTATTATAAGGCAGCTCCGGGTGATCGCTCTCACGTTTTCCAGGTTCAACGAAGACAGTTGCTTTTTGCGGGCATCGTCGCTTACCTTTTATACCCTCCTCTCCATCGTTCCGGTAGTTGCCATCCTTTTTGGAATATCGAAGGGTTTTGGATTTGAAAAAGTTCTGGAAAAAGAGCTCCTTGAGCAGTTCCCCGCGCATCAGGAAGTGGTTGGGAAAGTTATTGAATTCGCTCAGACCCTGCTTCAAACCACCAAGGGTGGTTTAATTGCCGGGATAGGTCTCATCATTCTTTTCTGGTCTGTAATAAAAGTGCTCAGCCATATCGAGGCATCCTTGAATGAGATATGGGAGGTGAAAAAAGATCGCTCCTGGAGCCGAAAATTCAGCGATTATGTCGCCGTGATGTTGATCAGCCCGCTGCTCATCCTACTGTCCAGCAGTTCCACCGTATTCATTACATCCCGTGTAACCGATATGTCGAACAATGTGGCCCTGTTCGGTTTGATCAGCCCCGTGATTTTTTCATTGCTCAAACTCGTGCCCTATGTCCTCATATGGATATTGTTCACCGTTATTTATGTTTTCATGCCAAATACCAAAGTAAGCATGAAATCAGGGATTATCGCCGGTCTGGTTGCCTGCGTCATTTATCAGGTGGTCCAGATTGTCTACATCGGTTTTCAAATAGGGGCTTCAAAATACAACGCTATTTATGGAAGTTTCGCAGCTTTGCCCCTCTTTCTCATGTGGGTCCAGATCAGTTGGTGGATTGTGTTATTCGGGGCCGAGCTTTCTTTTGCCAATCAAAATGCCCACATGTATCAGTATGAACCCGATTTCCTGAAAATAAGCCCTTCACTCAGGAAATTGCTGACACTCCAGACGGCCCATCTAATCATTCAAAGATTTGAAAGGGGCGAAAAGCCGTTTACTGATTTAGAGATCTCGGAAGACCTTCAAATTCCTGTTCGAATGACGCACCGGATTCTTTTTGATCTTGTCGCATCCCAGTTTTTTGTGGAAACAAAAACGGATAGCGACAAAAAGTTCGGGTATCAACCAGCCATGGATATCAGCAAAATCACCATCGGATCTGTTCTGGAAGCCCTGGAACATACTGGCATAGATACCGTACCGGTAAAAATGAATGAAGAATTTGAAATATTGAAAGACTCATTAAAGGAATTCAGCAAGGCCATGGAAAATTCTCCGGCGAACCGTCTTCTGAAGGACCTCTAAGGGCCACCGGGTGTAAATCAGGAGTGTTGGAGAGTCGAAGATCCCGCCTTTGCCGGGAAAATGCTTAACCACGAATCACGGGAATGACACGAATAGAAAAAGAGGCTGGTATTGAGCTCTGTGAGAGAGGCTTTTAGCCTCGACACTTGATGTGTGTCCTCCCAAACTGGGAGGAGAATTCCAGGGCTTTCATTATTGTGACCCCACTCATACTGCCGTTTAAGCGTCCATTTTTTTTAAAGCGAGCAGCAGAGAAAGTCGTGTGGAAGAATTGTTGGGCGAGTCATAAATCGCCCGAAGCTTCTTTTTTTGCTTTCATTCGCCATGATTCCGGCGGTAGGAAAGTAACCTTGAGGCCGAACGGCGAGGCGATTTTTTCCAGGGTTACAAGGGTCGGGTTGCCTGAACCGTTTTCGAACTCGGAAAGTATCCGTGGGGAGATGGCAGCTACTTTCCGGGCATAATTTTTCTGGTTCATGCCAAGGATTTTGCGCATCTGACGCGTCGCTTCGCGCATATTGATATCGCCTCTGGCCAAGCCGACGTAAAGTGTCTCTTTCATTCGGGCCATTTCAGCAGGAGTGAATCGTTTCATGGGCTTCTCCTTCTCCTATCTCCACGTCCGCGGCCGGGCTTCTGAAAGACCTGCCGCCACTTCGTCAATCCAGCCAGTGAGTCTCTGAATGATGTCGTCATCGACATGCCGGCATTGCATTACGTCGGGCAGTCGTGTGACTTCTTCGCTCAGGTCTGCCAGCCAACTTCTGGTTTCGCCGGGAGGCATGATATTTTTGAATTTTTCGCAAATCATCGACCATTCCGGCTGGCTGCCGGGCCGCTCATCTTCCCATCGGCTGACACGGCCGATACCTTCGGGGTCCAAAAACATGGGCGCAAAGTCGAAAAGCGGCGAAAGGCCCACCTGGGTCCCCGTTCTTAGAACGGCCGCATTGCGTCCGTGATTGTCGGTGTTACGCAGGGCCAAGTTGAGGATGTCGCGCAGTATGTATTCCCTAAACTCCCTCGCAGGATCGGAAGCTACCTGCGCCAAAGCACTGCAATAAGTTTCGTGATGCACCACAGCGCCGAATCCTGGGATATTAGCTAAAGCGTACAAGCTGTTCATACCCAAGCGTTCAACTCGGCCATCTGAGACGTTCCGGTCAAAACGCGGTACAAACAGTGCGCCTTCCTCATAAACAAGAGGCTCACCTGTGCGAATGCCGAACCTCCGGGCAACTTCCAGGTAGGCGGCTTCATTGTGTAGGACCTGTTGATTTCGTTTGTCGGTACGACGGCCGCGTGGAAATTTTACAAGCCAGAATTTGCAGGCTTTTTCGTCAGGCAAGGAGCCCTCTGCATGAAAAAGTCCGGCATGATCCTCCGCTAGAAGGTATTTCGGCGCTTCCCCCTGTATGCTGGAAGCCCCTGCCACATAAGCACCTCGTTCTTCGGCGTAATCCAGGAATCGTTCCCGTTGTTCGATGATGTCCCTACGGGGAAATCCCAACCTGAAGTGATCAGGCGGGGGTAAAGGAACAGCTTCGGCAATCCTGAGATTGCCCGGAGGAGCTCCGGCGCCCCTTAGGAGCAAATGCCAATCCATTTGCGGGCCGTCTTTTTCAATCTGCATCCGCCTGAGCCATGCACGCCGGCCGGCGCCTCCCGGTAGGAGGTCAACTAGCACTGGCGGCCATTGCTTATAACGAAACAATTCAAAGCCAACCGTAAGCCCGGGGATAAGTTCTGCCGCCTTGTCGCCCAGGTAAGCCACAGCGTAGTCGATGTCGTATTGTAGCCAGCCGCCGCCACCAATTCCTTGATCGAGTGTACGGTTTTCGGGTTCAAAAACGGCGGCCGTTATCCAGCGGCCGCCAATAAATATTTCAATGTAACAATTCATAGTTCCTTTAAGTGGCCTACATTGTACAGAGACAATCAAAACAATTCACTGTAGTGGTCTATAAATAATCTTTATACTGGGAATTTGTCAATAATAAATCACTATAGTGATCCATTTTATGGCCATTTTCAATATACGATACACTATAGTGTGTCGTTAGTGTTGTTGCGTGTTGAGGCCTTGATTATCGTTCCGGCAGCAGTCCAGCTATTTGGCAGAAGGGCTGGGGTCCCATCTTGATTTGTGAATTAAAGTGCGCTATGATTTTTCTACGATCCCAGCATTGAGCGAGCCGGAAAGATGGCAAGAGCCTGGAGAATTGAATATGATGAGACCTATTACCATGTCCTTTCGCGAGGAAAAGAGGGTCGTGCGATTTTCTATGATGACCAGGACAGGAAGGTTTTTTCTATTGGCACGTTAAATGAGAGCTGTTGATTTCGGTCTTGCTTTTTCACAACGCCAATTTACTTTCTATTGCTTTCATATGCTTGTTAAAGCTGCTCGGCCAACCATGCAAAGATACCGTGACTACAACAGCTACTTGAAAGAACTATTTGGCGACCGGGTGCGGAAAATATCCCTCGACGCGGGGTTGGCTGTCCGAACAGGGATGGAAACTTCCAGGGCCACACAATGATATTCTGACTTTTTGATGGCTCTATCCTGAGAATTCTTGGAGGATTTCCGAGATGAAAATGTTTGAGATCATTCCCACTGATTGGACCCTACAGCGCGTTTGAGCTGTTCGGGGACTGGGAGTAGGAGTGGACTTTAGAGGGTCTACCCTGGATATGAGAGCATCTGGAAACAGGCGGAGATTTAGAGGATTCCTTGAATTGTTTGAAAGGAACACATAGACTGTAAGGCAGACCTTTGAAAGAGAAAAACCGGGGGATCAGGGGGCAGGACGGACTACGACCACTCTTTGACCCGGATAAAGGTCATGATTTGAAATGAGGGGAACCGTTATGGAAACAGTGAGGGCATACGAGGAAATTGTTGATTTTATTGCGGCTGGAACTAATCCGACCAGTGTAATCGCATTCAGGCCGTCGAGTGCTGCGAAAGATCGAGTAGCATACTTGATCGACCGTGAAAAAACCACAGGCCTTTCACCGGATGAAAAATCTGAATTAGACCATTACAGCCAGATTGAACATTTGATGCGCTTGGCGAAGGCACGTGCGACTCAGTATTTGACCCATGAATAGATACCGTGACTACAACACTTATCTGAAAAAAATATTCGGCGAAAGGGTGCAGAAGATCTCTCTTGATGCAGGGCTGGGCTGTCCGAACAGGGATGGAAAAATATCCGAAAGGGGCTGTATCTTCTGTAATCGTCACGGGTCAGGTACGGGGGCATGGATAGAACGGGGGCTTTCCATCACAGAACAAATCACCCGGTCGAAAGAATACCTGGCAAAAAGATATAAGGCAAGAAAGTTCATTGCCTATTTCCAGTCTTTCACCAATACGTACGCACCGGTATCCCGACTGAAATCGCTTTACGATGAAGCGCTGGAAGACATCGATTTTGTAGGACTTTCGGTAGCCACACGCCCGGACTGTATTGACGAAGAGATCCTTGATCTTTTGGATTCTTACCAGCAAAGTCATCTGGTCTGGCTGGAATATGGTCTGCAGTCTTCCCACAGAAAAACCCTGGACAGAATCAACCGGGGTCATGGGGTAGGGGATTTCGTTCATAGTGTACACCTGGCAAATGCCCGCAACTTAAATGTTTGCGCCCATGTTATTCTGGGACTTCCGGGTGAAAATCGCACAATGATGCTCGAAACAGCTCGATTTCTTTCCTCTCTTCCAGTGCAGGGTGTAAAAATCCACCTCCTGTACGTAGTCAGAGGAACCGAACTTGAAACTCTCTACAGGAATGGCGGCCTGCACTGTCTTGAAAGGGAAGAGTATGTGGGCCTTGTGGTAGATTTTCTGGAACTTCTTCCTCCCCATATGGTGATTCAGCGGATCACCGGAGATCCTTCAGGAAAAGAACTCGTTGCTCCGTTGTGGGCTGAAACAAAAACAGAAACCATTAATTTAATCAGGAAGACCCTGGAAAGAGAGAATCGATGGCAGGGGAGACTTTTTCAAAAATTTTCTACTGGGAAATAGAGGTTGATAAGCTCCATGTATCCCTTGCGTCCACAGATATGGGGGCAGCCAGGGTTGGAATCGGCCTGGAACAGAAGACCGATGGTGCTTCATTTTTCAGGAGTTGGTTTCCACACGCCACACTCTACAGGGAACAGAAGGCCAATATTCCTCTCATACGGGCTGTTCGAAGAGCTTTTCAGGGAAAAACCGTAGGCCCGCTTAATATGGACCTCCGTCTCACTAATTTTCAACACAGGGTTTTAAAGGCAATTGCCCGAATACCGTTTGGCAAAACCATGACCTATGGGAATGTAGCTGGAATGATTGGAAAACCGAAAGCCTGCAGGGCTGTGGGGCAGGTTATGGGAAAAAATCCCTTGCCGTTGATTTATCCATGACACCGGGTCGTTGCCGCCGGGGGACTCGGTGGGTTTGGCAGTGGCCTGGATGTAAAGAGATACCTGCTCGGCTATGAGCGAAAAAAAATACTCATCGGATTAACGTGATATTTTTTTCAGGTGTCAGGTGTCAGGTGTCAGGTGTCAGGTGCCGGATGTCAGGTGTCAGGTGCCGGATGTCAGTGTTCAGAACATCCAGTTTCAAATTTTCACTTTCTAAATGAAGTTTCATACGAGCGGGGCCGCCGGTTGAAAAGAAGCCAGTCGGATCAAGAAAGAAACTTGCACACGAAAATTTACCGCCCGCTACGCTCAAGACGCAAAGAACGCTAGGATTTAGTTTTTACCGAATCGGAACGGACGATTCGGTAAAGCAATCGGCCCTTCGGGCATGTGGGAGAATGGAACCGTTATGGGAACTATTCTGAAGGATCGCACACAAATCATGGATGTTTTTTCGAATCGTCCGTTCCGATTCGAAAAAGGCTTTGCGGCCTTCGCGCCTTTGCGGTTCAAAAACCAATAACCAGATGAAATTTCATTTGAGGATGTCGATTGCTTTATCGAGACTCTTGATGTCTTGCACATTCAGAATGGTTATCTCTTTCGGGGACGGTGCGATTTTCCGGATGAGTCCACTCAAAACCTTTTTGGGGCCTACTTCCACAAAGGCAGTAACTCCCTGATCCAACATACTGGTCATGATGTCGTACCACCGGACAGGCCTCACAAGTTGCCGCGCCATGATATCCTTGATTTTCTCACCATTTGTTTCGGTTTCAGCCGTAGCATTGAACAACATGGGGCACACGGGTTCACTGAAAGGAAGTTCCATAAACTGCCGGAGTTCATCGACTGCATCTACCATTAACGCGGAATGCCACGCGCCGCTCACATTCAGCGGTATAGCCTTCGCTTTTCTATCATCCGCCAGTTTTATAGCCCTGAAGACCGGTTCTTTCTGTCCTGATATGACAATTTGCTTCTCTGTATTGTGATTGGCTACTGTAAGGATATCATCCCCTTTGGATTCGTCTACAATCTCCATAACCTCTGCTATATCCAGGCCGATGATGGCAGCCATTGCGCCGGGGTTTTTGATGGCTTCCCGATTCATCAGCTCCCCTCTCTTCATGGCTAGCTTGAGGGCATTTTCTACAGTGACAACGCCTGCTGAAAAAAGAGCGGCATACTCCCCCACGCTGTGGCCGGCGACAATATCAGGCTGGATGCCCGCTTCTTTCAGAAGAGTGAAACAGGCGAGACTGACAGCCGTTACTGCAGGCTGCAGATTTTCAGTCGATGTCAGTTCATCCATCGGTCCTTCAAAACCGAGTCCGGATATGGATTTCCCACAGATTTTATCAACGTTTTCAAAGATATATTGAACCGAAGGTCTCTCATTATAAATCTCTTTACCCATTCCCACAAACTGAGATCCCTGTCCTGGAAATAGAAAAGCTATTTTTCTCGGCATTCATGACTCCTGAATCTGGAATGTTCTATTTTCCCGGGGGCCCCGCTTTTTTTCTGAGCAGTTCATCCAAAGCGATATCATACTCCACCGTACCCTGTTTTAACGACTTATTTTTCCCCAGTTGGACTGCGATGTCTTTTTCCATTTTTTCAAATTGAAGACTGATCTGGCTGATGACTCTGTTAATTACATGATAGATATCTTCGTCTGTTCCGAAAATATCGACAATGGAGGGCTCGTCTATAACAACCTCCATAAGATATTGAGTCATATACAAGGAGTAGGGGTTGGGGCGGGAAATAAGACTCCGTATGGGCGAAATAAAATATTTAAAATCAAATTCGGAACTGTTCGAGGCTTTCTTCAAGCCTCTCAAAATTGAATCGTTAAAAGCGCCGACATTGTCGGTTTCCACCACTTTTTCTTCAAGTAGAGCCTGGCATAGCCTGTTGTGGATTTCCATAAGCCGAAACCTGAAAAACCGTCCCTGTTGAAAGGATCTTTGCTTCTCGTTTCTTTCAAGCTTCTTGATGAGTTGTTCCTGTACTCTCCCGCTATCCCTTAAATACATAGGTCATCCCTGCAATAGTTGCTTCGGGTTCATATTGCCAACATCATTCAAACGATCTGCTGAAATCAAAAACAAATCTTCCCTGTACAAAAGGTTAGTTTTTGTTCTTGGTCGAGTCGGCGGAAGTCGCTTTTTTGCTGGAGCTATCTGATGCGTTCTTTACTGTACTGGCGGTTTTCGTTTTTGCCTCGGATTTTTCCGAAGTGGAACTATCGCTTTTTGTACTCTCGGAAGAGTCACTTTTGGCTGCACCGGAAACACCGGCGGATTTGGAGGCGTAATCGGTTACATACCATCCGGTACCTTTGAGATGAAATGTACTCTGCGAAATCAGTTTTTTCACTCCGCTGTGGCAAAGTTCACATTCACAAACAGGTGGGTCTGAAATTTTCTGTATAGCTTCCATATGGTGACCGCATTTTTTGCACTCGTATTCATAGATTGGCATTTTTGTTATCCTCCTTGGAGCATTTTTCAAAAGGTCAGATGGCACACTCTGTGATTCTGATAAGAATCAAGGACATAATCAAGACTTGGAAGGGAAAGCTTCCGCAATATCTCAAAAGTAGTCCGGTGTACAACCTTTTCCTCTCTGATTATTTCTTTTTCGTGGGCATCAAATCTTTGGAAAAAATTACAAAATCTCACAATATGAACCAATTCATGCGTAAATACATACACAAGAAGCGACAAGAGAGACATGTTCCGGTCCCTCTCCAAGACCTTCAGAATCAAAGGGTCCTGTAGGCATATAAGATAAAAATCCAGACTTTTTGATTTCGATTCAAACCCGTCTATGACAGTTTTCCCCTTATTCAATACTGCGAGAGCCGCAGGATTTACCTCATACCCATCAAGAGAGGAGAGGGTCTTTACGTCATATCGATGATTTTTCCATTGCCCCAGTGAGAACTTGAAATGGTTGCCTGTGGCGTCTTCGGCAATGTCAAGGGCATCGCTCAAGGTCATAAGCTGGAGAGGTTCGAAAAAGGTCATAATGGAAGCTCATGCCAAAGTGCAGCGCGGCAACAGAGCGGGCATGCTCATCTTCCGGTACTGCTTCGGTCCATCAACCCACACCAATGGCGCCGCCTTTTCCTATTTACCGGGGTTTGAATCAAAAAAAGATCGATTCTTGAATTGAAAATAAGGTCGGTTGAGAATATGTCAACGCATGCGCATCTTTTTTTTGTGGTGGCGGTGACTGGATTTGAACCAGTGACTCTGCGGATATGAGCCGCATGCTCTGACCACCTGAGCTACACCGCCGGAATAGTAATACGCCAGTCTATCTGAATTTTTCTATTTGTCAATCAAAAATTTTACTGGAAGGGAAGAAAGTTAGGGCCTCGACAATAAAGTGTGCAATCTCCACAAAGTATTGCCGAGGCCCTAACCGTCCGTTGTTTTACTGCTCTCGGTTCATGGGTAAAAAGCGAAAGCAGTTACGCCTCACATTCGCTTTTCGGCTGTTTGATACCCGAAATCCGGTGCTTTGAACCGATCTGTTTATACCTAAAAGCTGCAATTAGCTTTCACATAGCCGTTAGCTTAAAGATCCCAATCATTTGCATGACTTTTTTCCATACTAGAATTCTTACTTTTTGATGCCAACTTATTGCATCGTAAGTCACTGATTTTGTGCGGCTAATAGCTAAAGGCTAACCGCTAATTGCTTCTTTTAAGTTATAGATATTTCTTGACTTCCTCTGTCAGAGCCGGAACCACCTCAAAAAGGTCACCAACCACACCATAATCCGCTTTCTGAAATATGGGAGCGTCAGCGTCCTTATTGATGGCCACAATCACTTTAGAGGTACTCATCCCAGCGAGATGCTGTATGGCTCCGGAAATACCACAGGCAACATACAGGGTTGGAGAAACCACTTTCCCCGTCTGTCCTACCTGGTCTGCGTGAGGTCTCCAGCCGGCATCTACTGCGGAGCGAGATGCGCCCACGCTGGCGCCGATCAGGTCTGCCAGATCCTCGAGAATCTTATAATTCTCGGGACCTTTCATCCCCCTACCGCCGGATACGATTTTGTCGGCCTCGGTGAGATCCACTTTGCCGCTCACATCCTTGGTCACTTCTACCACCTTTGTTTTCAGTGCATCATCTTCGAGAGTGAAAGCACCATCAACAATCTCGGCGGTTTTGGAATCATCAGGCTCACCAACACTCATTACGTTGGGTCTGGCCGAGGCCATTTGAGGAAAGCTGTTTTCGTAAGTCAGCTTTGCATAGGCTTTTCCTGCGTAAATCGGCCTGGTTGCTACCAGGTTCCCATCCTCTATCGCGAGGGCTGTACAGTCCTGCGCCATGCCAACATCCAGACTGGCAGCCAGTCTGGCACCCAGATCCTTTCCTTGAACAGATGCACCCAGAATGAGAACACTCGGGTCGCCGGCCTTTACCAATTCTGAAATAACGGCTACATATGCATCCGTAGTGTACGGTTCCAGCCTTGGATCGCTTGCTACAATGACTTTGTCGGCGCCGTACTTCGCCAGTTCGGTCGCCTTTTCCTTGATATCGGAACCTAGCAAAATAGTCGTCAGTTCTTGCCCGAGGGCATCAGCCAGACGTCTTCCTTCACTCACCATTTCATAGGTAATCTTACGGAGCTCTCCTTCTCTTTGCTCAGCAATTGTCCATACTCCCTGTGCCATGTCATATCTCCTTGAAAAATAAAAATAGATCTTTTAGCCGAGTACTCTGCGCTACATGTTCGATGAATAGTGCAAAGCTTCTGATTAAATTACTTTGGCCTCCTCGTGAAGCAGTTTGGCCAGTTCAGCGGCTTTTTCTTGAGGACTTTCTCCTTCAATAATTTTGCCTTCAGCTCTCGCGGGTGGAGGTGTCAATTTCAGTATTTTTATTTTTCTTGCGCCAAGCCCGAATTCGGCGGCATCCAGACCAAGGTCTGAAAGCGTTTTTTCGGCAAGCGGTTTTTTCTTTGCTTTCATGATTCCCGGCAAGGAAGCATACCTTGGCTCATTCAAACCTTTCTGTGTCGTAACAAGGGCTGGAAGGGAAGTTTCAATGATAAGGGTTTCCCCCTCAATAGGCCTTGATACTTTAATCGATTTTCCATCTTCTGCCGCATCTACCTGAACGGCGAGCGAGACTTGTGGGATATCCAATATTTCAGCGACAGATGCCCCGACAAGGCCAAGGTCATCATCGACGCCGCGCTGGCCTGCGAAAATGAGGTCGAATTCCAGCTCTTTAATGGCTGCGGCAATGGCTTTGGAAACGGCAAGCGAATCGCTGCCTTCCAGCGCGTCGTCACAGATCAGAATGCCTTTGTCAGCCCCCATGGCCAGGGAAGTGCGGATCGACTCAGTGACCCTCTTGGGTCCAAGTCCCAGAACCGTTACTTCACCCCCAAATTTTGCTTTGAGTTTCAGTGCCTCTTCGACACCATACTCGTCATATGGATTCATGACCCATTTAACGTCATCACTCGCGATCGACACGCCATCCGATCCAATCTTGATCTGGGTTTCGGTATCCGGTACCTGTTTTAGACAAACTATAATGTTCACTTTGTCCTCCTTTTTCCACATAATTTGGGATGAAATTCCGGAAATTTTTGTTTATGCCGCACGAAATTCCGTACAATTATCTTAAAAGTTATCCTTGCGAATTTGTCATAATGCCGGACAGAAAATAGCTACTGATCTGTTTGGCGGTAACTCGAATATCATATTGTTTTCGACTTGACAATACCCAATGCCTGGAAACTTCATCCAATGCCCCAAAAAATGCCCTTTTTGCAACAATTGGAATGATTTCCTCCTTAAAAAGTCCCTTTTCCTGGCCTTCTTTTATAATATTTCCTATAATATCCAGGTATTGAAAAAACTTCTCATTCCGATATTCTTTCATGAATTTGCCACTCTGTCGTAATTCAACCTGAATGATTTCAGCCACATCCGGGTTTCCTTCAATCAGCTCCAGATGGGTCATGGCAAATTTTTCCAGTTTTTTTATAGGATCATCTATTCCGGTAAGATGATTCATCATGTTGTCAAGAACCATCTGCATCTGTTCTTCAAAGAGACAGATCAGAATGTCATCTTTGTTATCGAAATAGATATAAACTGTTCCATCTGCAACCTGTGCTTCTCTCGCAATTTCGGATATTTTTGACTGATAAAATCCTTTTTTCGCGAACACGCTGGTCGCGGCGGCAATGATTCTGTGATATTTCTCGCTGTTTTTTTTCTTTCCCATTCTTTTTTCTTTCTTTTTATGAATGACCATTCATTCATGAAGCATTTGATAGCATTGCCATAATGATGTGTCAAGCCTTTTTCTTTAGATTTTTGTCGAAATGGTTACTTTAATTCTTCGATTTGCGTGCAAAAAGTTCAGTTCATCTACCGAGCACCACTCCCTGCACATAGTGACATATATCCCTTTGGATATACCTTATATACAGAGTGAAATGCGATGCAGTTTTGCTGCAAAGCCCCTTACTTCTTGACAAGAAAGCTGAAGTTGCATACCATCCCTCCTCAAATCCCCGGGAAAACGGCTGCAAATGGAACGTCACCTGCTCCCAGAACTCCTTGAGCCAACGAATGCCAATATCGCTATCTTTTAGTAAATTTTCTGGGTTCCGGGCATTAGTGCCCTACACGGTATTATACAATGAAAGCCTTTCGCGGTAAACTAAACATCTTCGCTTCGAAACTGCCCGAAGATAGATTGGCGGATCTGGAAGTTAAGGATCTTACTTTGGTGTTTGGCGGTGTTGTAGCGTTGAGTAAAATCGATCTGACCGTCAAAACAGGTGAGCTGGTTGGAATCGTTGGCCCTAATGGTGCGGGAAAGACCAGCCTTTTAAACTGCATTACCGGGATTCTTAAACCCCGGAATGGCAAGATATTATTTAACGGAAATGAAATTACCTCCCTTCCGGTTCACAGACTTGCAACGCTCGGTATTGCTCGCACCTACCAGAATATTGAGCTTTACCCCGATAGGTCGGTGTTGGCCAATGTGAACCTTGCACGCCATATACACTCCAAGTATAATTTGGGAAATGCCTCTTTTTTTTTAGGGAACGTGAGAGAGGAGGAAGCACATCACCTTGAAATAATCGAAAATTTGATAGATTTCCTGGAAATGCAGCCTATCCGAAAACGGTCGGTGGGTTCATTGAGTTACGGTATGAGAAAACGTGTGGAACTGGGCCGAGCACTGGCTCTCGAACCAACGCTTCTAGTATTGGATGAACCTTTTGCCGGAATGACCATGGAAGAGAAAGAAGACACCGCCAGGTTCTTAATAGAACTGAACGAAGAATATGATCTGACAATCATCCTGGTTGAGCATGACATGTCAATGGTTATGAGTATATCAGAAAGGGTGGTTGTTTTTGATTTTGGCGTCAAGATTGCGGAAGGAATTCCGGATTTTGTACAGAATCATCCTCATGTCATCAAAGCCTATCATGGAGAAATTTAGTGGCTTTAGTGGATGGACACTAGTCTGATGAAGACCAACAGGAAGAAAATTTTACGAATGGACAGCGAAGCAGTTGCTTCCATGCCCCGTTACACTCTTCCCCAGATATTATCGAGACAGGCCGACCGACTGGGATCAGGAAAAGTGGCCTTGAGAGAAAAAACTTCCGGGATCTGGAAAAGTACCAGTTGGAATCAATATCTCGGATTTACCAAATCCACCGCCCTCGGCATGATTTCTCTCGGGCTTAAAAGGGACCATAACGTTGGACTGATCCTTGACAACGGACCAGAATGGTTATTTGGAGAACTTGGAATCCAATCTGTCGGCGCAGTTCCTTTTCCCATGTTTTCCTCTACCGCTGCGGAGGATATTGCAGAAGATCTGAACCACATCAACGCGAGTTTTGTTATCGCGCAGGACCAGGAACAGATCAATAAACTGCTGATGTTGAAAACCGAATTGTCGTTTATAGAGCATATCGTTTACGTTGATCCTACCGGAATGAACCCTTACGAGGACGACCCGTGGCTGGTCAGTTTCAGTCAGCTTCTCGAACTTGGGGAGGAGTTGGACAGGGAGCAGCCTGACTTGTTCATCAAGGAACTCTGGGAAGGTAAACCTGACGATATAGCGTTGGTGATTCTTACTTCCGGCACAACAGAAATACCCAAGAGAGTTATGCTTTCCCATGCCAATTTTACGGATATGGCGTGCAGTTGGATCAATAATGCCCCCATCGGTATTGGAGATAACTGGATGTCCACAAATAAGACCGCATCGATTATTGAGCAGATGTGGGGTATTGGTATTACTCTTTGTGGAGGCCTCGTTATAAATTTCCCTGAATCTCCTGAATCAGCCATGAAGGATTTCAGAAATATCGGGCCGGATGTGATCATGGAACCGGTCGGGTTCTGGGAGGATCTGGCATCAAACATTCAGGCCCGGATAAAACTTTCAGGACCCTTCAAGCCTTGCCTTTTCAATTGGTCATATCGAATCGGAGTAGACATATTCCACCTGGAAATGAAGAGGAATCCTGTTTCAATAAGACTTAAATTCTTGAGATGGATGGGTACGAAACTGATCCTTCACCCTCTCCTTGATCGCATTGGAAGCAGTCGTGTGCGTGTTGCCTATGTGGGTGGAGCTCCGGTCAATCCAGAGGTGCTCCGTTTTTTTCAGGCGATTGGATTAGACCTGAAGCAATGTTACGGGATGACTGAAACGTGTGGTTTTTTTCCCATTGATTTGACTCAAACCGGTAAGACTGGATTGGAATGCAGCCTTTTCCCCGATACCGAGATAAGAATAGCAGACGACCAGGAAATTCTGGTCCGGAGCAAATCCAACTTCGAAGGTTATTATGGAAATACCGGAGAAGGTGGCGATCCTTTGAAAGATGGATGGCTCCACACGGGAGATATTGCGCAGTTTGATGGAAAAGAGGATTTGGCCATTATCGGGCGGAAGCAGAATGTCATGAGCACTGGTGGGGGGCAGAGGTTTTCTCCGGAATTTCTTGAAGCCAGGATGAAATTCAGCCCATATATCAAGGAGGCCGTTGTTCTGGGCGATGGTCTACCATACGTTGCTGCCCTTATCAACATTGACTTCGGAAATGTGGGAAGCTGGGCTGAAAAGAGAAATATTTCATGTCTCTCTTATAAAGAACTTTCGCTTCAAAATGAAGTTGAGCAGTTGATTCGAGAAGAAATTGTCCAGATCAATTCAAATCTCCCGGATAGGTTGAAAGTACGTAGGATAATCCTTCTTTATAAAATGTTAGATGCGGATGACTATGAGATCACGAGAACGGGCAAAGTGAAAAGAGATGTTGTCCTAGAGGAATACAATGAAATGGTTGACGCAATCTATTCCGACCAAAGTGAAGTTTCGGTCGAGGGGCAGCTACGATACAGGAATGGAAAGATTGTCCGTAAGGAGATCAGGGCAAGAATATTAGACCTAATCGCAGCGAGAGTTTTTCCGTAATGGAGTTTTTTCTACCAGTTCTGATAAAGGGCGTTTCCGTCGGGGTACTTTACGCCATAGCAGCCACCGGTTTTGTCATGATCTTCCAGTCGAGTCGTGTTCTCAACTTCGCTCACGGTGGACTCATGGCCATGGGCGCCTTCATTTTTCTTATCCTCTCGTCGTGGGGAGGACTGCCTATCCTTTTTTCTTTTGTGTTGACACTGGCGGGAACGTTTGCTATCGGCTTGTTGCTTGAAAAAAGCCTTCATCATTCCTTCACTAAATCAAACCCGGTACATGGCGCCGTCCTGACCATTGGTCTGGCTCTGATTTTTAAGAGCATCTTCGCTTTTTTATCCAGGATTAATCTGCATGACTATTCAGAACAGTCTTGTGAAGCACTATCAGTGAATTTGGGGACAGTGCCCATACCCGGTTTCTCTGTAGCGATTTTTATTGTTGGCGGACTCTTTTTTATGTTTTTTGGGCTCTTTTTTACGTCGTCGCAGGGAATTTACATGCGGTCCACCATAGAAAACCGGTCAGCAGCCTTCGCCCTCGGTGTTCCTGTAAAGAGGATGCTTGCCCTGTCCTGGGCAATTGCAGCGATGGCATGTGCCATTACCGGTATTGCCCTTGGAATTCTAAACAAAGCGAGTATCAGCGATTTAGGTTTTATCGGGCTGAAGGTTTTTCCTGTAGTGGTACTTGGAGGCCTGAACAGTATCTGGGGAGCTATCTTGGGGGGCATCCTGATCGGAGTGTTGGAAGCCTTAACAAAAGGCTATATCTCTGCCTCATTAGGAGAAATCATTCCTTACGTGGCACTCTTTGTTATGATTGTATTGAAACCCGGCGGTTTTATTGGGACTGCGGAAGTAAAACGGTCCTGGCAATGAAGATACATCCTGAAAAAGCAAAAAAAATGCGGAAACTTCAGTTTCATTCATGCGGAAACTTTAAAGAATCCTACCAGGATGAGCTTACCATATTCAAAACGGATTTCGGTCGGCTATGGGTATGGATCGGCCTTATTTTCCTATTCGTTGCGGTTCCTTTTTCAAGTGGAATTCACACCCTGAAACTATTCAACCTCATTGGAATTTATGCTATAGCCGCTCTGGGTTTGAACATCCTTACAGGGTTTACAGGGCAGCTTTCTCTAGCCCATGGGGCTTTGTTCGGAATTGGGGCATATACGGCAGCCATTCTGGCGTCCAAGGGAGGGTTTCCTTTTTTTGCAGCTATTCCGATCGCGGCCGTCTTCGCTACGATGGCAGGTATCATTCTCAGTTTTCCGGCCGCAAGACTCAGACATCTACACCTTTGTATAGCGACCCTTGGCGGACAGCTGATTATAGAATATGTATTTTTGCACTGGAAAGGAGTTACCGGAGGGGCAGAAGGATTACCCATCAAGGCGGGGGAATCAGTCCCTTTTCAGATAAGCCATGGAACGACCTTTTATTTTGTGATATTCCTCTCGCTCGTAATCATGGTCTGGATAGCTGCAAACCTGATGCGAACCAGGTTTGGGAGGGCATTCATAGCCATAAGAGACAATCAAACAGCTGCTGAAGGAATGGGGATTCCGGTTTTCAGGTATAAGCTTCTCTCTTTTGCCATAAGTTCATTCTGTGCAGGTTTTGCAGGTGCTCTCTTTGCTTACCATATGGGCGAAATTTCCCCTGGACTCTTCAGTATAGGCATGTCTATGGAATTTGTGGCGATGATTGTTTCAGGGGGCTTGGGAAGCATTCCCGGGGCAGTATTCGGTTCTATATTTATCGTTCTTCTGAACGAGTGTGTCGGCCTTCTGGCAGGATGTTTTCTGGAAATGGGGGCCATCGCTGCCATAGTTCCGATCCGTGAATTTATTTATGGGGCTTTTATTATTGTTTTCATCACTTTAAAGCCGAAAGGGATCGCCGAATTCTGGCAAATGGCAAGATCCACTTTCAGGCGCTGGCCTCTTTGATCAAGATAAAATTTTCTTGCACGAGGTTTCGCGCAGAGACGCAGAGACGCAGAGACGCAGAGAACAAAAAATACCATCAAATTCATCAGCGTTGAAACCGAATAATCTGCCCCGCTTTAAACGGTCCACCTGACAGGGGTTCCGCAAGGGCATGTTTATCCATGACCTTAGAAGTCTTTATTGTTCCTACCTTATCGCCGAAAAGATGAACTTCCCTTCCGCCCGCCGAAGGGATCGCTTTCCCGAGGGCATATACGTCAAAAACCTGCCCTTCATCCAGGCCGACCTCGCTGCCCGCATTAAACATGATTGTTCCCTCATCAATGGCTAATATTTTTCCGGTAAAAGGATTTTCTTTGAGCCTGTTTTCTACTGCTTCAACCAGGTTTTCCATGATTTCGGGCAATGCCTCAGCAGTTACTCGTTTGATGTATTCCTCCTCATCTTCATTTTCCGCGTCTTCGAGGGGGACGGTAAATTCCTGCAGATCAAGCTGGGTAAGGAGAAGGGTTTTGGTTGCGATATCTATAATATTCACCGCCACCGACACCACGTAAATCTTTTTCCAACTGTCGAAAGGCCAGATGCCCGTTTTGCTGATTGATGTCTCAATAGGGTTCAAGACTCCGATAAGAAGATCGGTCATCCCCATCTGCTCAGCAACATCTACAAGCACCGAACTGGTAACTACGCCAAATTGAGGAGAATTCATGGCGAGGGAGGAGTATATCCCATCGGGGGATTTATACAGAAGCAGAGAAGAAGATTTGTCAAGAAGCCCGTAAAACTCCTTGCTTAATTCTGCCGTCCTTTCAGGCCCCACATTCGCCTGGTCAATAAAAGGGAAAATCATCACTCGTTTTCTGAGGTAATCGTCGCCCGGAAGGATTTTATTTACGACACTACAGCCGCAAGGCAATACCAAAAGCAATATCACTATGGAAAGCCCCAGTCTCTGCATGGTCTTTTTAGACATTCTGCGTTTTTTAAAAAACAATTTCGAAAGAGCTGAACTCATTCTGCCATTCCTCTTCTTCTTTTATAATTTGTTTAACATTTGCAGAGGAAGGACCTTTGTTGCACCATGAGACAAAATCTCGTATGCGGTCTTCGCGGCCTTCCGCCAGCACCTCCACTGTTCCATCCGAAAGATTGCACACCCAACCGGATACGCCTAATGACACAGCCTCCCTGCGGGTGGTTTCCCGGAACCAGACGCCCTGAACACGTCCCATTATAATCATGTGTACTCTTGTATTACCCATATTGTTACTCGTCACTTGTTTTGGAGATTCCGAGCAAAGCCATGAAGCTTTCTTCCTCCAGGATCGGTACGTTTAGACTTTCTGCTTTTCTGAGTTTTGAACCCGGAGAATCCCCCGATATTACAAAGTCTGTTTTTGAAGTAACGGAGGATGTAATTCTGCCTCCATTTTTGACAATCATTTCCTTGGCTTCAGAACGCCTCAAAGAAGGCAGGGTGCCTGTGAGGACAAAAACTTTTCCCTGTATTGTTGAGGAAGACCCTGTTGGAGTTGCTTCAAATTCAAAACCCTCCTCGAGCAGCCTTTGGATGAGCGTTCTTTTCTGTTCGTCTTCAAAATAAGATATAATGCTTTCTGCAATTTGAGGTCCTATTCCATCAATGGCAAGAAGGTCTGTTTCCTTCGCTTTTTGCAGCATGTCCACATTTCTAAAATGGTCAGCTAAAATTGCGGCCACATATTCCCCCACATGTCTCATGCCTAAGGAAAAGATAAATTTAGCCAATGTTGTTTTTTTGCTTTTCTCGATGGCATTCAGGAGATTCTTGGCCGATTTCTCCTTTATCTTATCAAGAGTAAGAAGATTTTCCAAGGTTAGATTGTATAGGTCTGCTTCATCGTGCACCAGTTCCTTTGCCATCAACTGATCCAATATTTTTTCTCCAAGTCCATCGACATTCATGGCCCCTTTGGATACAAAATGTTTCAGGGCGCCTCTTACCTGGGCTGGACAGAGGAGATTCTCACATCGCAGAGCTACTTCGCCTTCTTTTTTTACAATGGTTGAACCACAGGCAGGGCAATGGGCAGGCATGTCAAATTTTTTCTCTTTTCCGGTTCTTTTTGATGCCACAACCTTTACCACTTCCGGGATAACGTCACCGGCCCTCTGAATAACGACCGTGTCTCCCTCACGTGTATCTTTCCTGTTGATCTCATCTGTATTGTGGAGTGTGGCCCGCCTTACAATTACACCACCTATTTCGACTGGTTCCAGGTGGGCCACAGGGGTAAGCGCTCCGGTTCGGCCCACCTGAACATCAATTCGGATAATCCTGGTTGTTTCCTGTGTAGGCTTGAATTTACAGGCTATAGCCCATCGTGGGCTTCTGGATTTCATGCCCAGCCTGGCTTGCAGGTCCAGACGATTTACTTTGATAACGGCCCCGTCAATTTCATAATAAAACTGGTGCCTTTTTTCTTCAATATCATGGCAGCAAGCGATAACATCCCTTATGCTCCCGCACAAGTTTATGTGGGGCCTGTTTACACGAAATCCCCACTTCTGGAGAGCCAACATCATTTCGTAGTAGGTATCGAACGAGGGTTCTGTAATGGTCCCGATACCGTAGCAAAACATGTTCAGAGGCCTTTTGACCGTTATCCTGTGATCGAGTTGCCGCAAAGATCCGGCTGCGGCGTTTCTAGGATTGGCAAATGGAGAAAGGCTTTTCTGTAACCTGCCGCGATTCAATTTTTCAAACGCAGCCGTTTCCATATAGACTTCCCCCCTGACTTCAAGGAGGTCAGGGGGGGATGGAATCCCCTTTCTTTGCGTCAGTTTCAAAGGAACAGTGAGAATCGTTTTAATATTGGCGGTGATATCTTCTCCCACATAACCATCGCCCCGTGTGGAAGCCACAGTAAAAGATCCTCTTTTGTAAACAATTTCTACGGCGAGTCCGTCGATTTTTGGTTCAACCGTGTATTCAATAGGGGTGCTGTCTCCCAGGAATCTCTTAACCCTTTTATCAAAATCTGTCAAATCCTGGTCATTGAAACTGTTTCCAAGGCTGAGCATCGGAATTGTGTGCTTTACCTGGGAAAACGCTTTCCTGGGTTCGGCACCTACCCTTTGGGTTGGCGAATCAGGGACTATGAGTTCGGGATATTGTTTTTCCAGATCCAGCAATTCCACGAAAAGCCTGTCATATTCCCCGTCGGATATTTCAGGGTCATCCAAGACATAATATAGTTGGTTGTTCCGCCTGATTGTTTCGGATAAGTCTTTTATCTTCTTGGCTATTTCATCCATTCTCTGGTTACACTCTTTTTTTCAAGGCTTCGAGAAGCCCGAAACATCCCGTTAGCATCATGTCGCCAAATGGAGCAGCCATGTGCCCATGAAGTCCGGAAAAACGCTCGCGATTGGGCCCGGTTACACCAAGATGTTGAAAAGCTCCTGCGCGGGATGCTCCTGAAAGGACCGTACATCCGTGGCCCATTTCATCAAGGATTTCCTGATTAGAAAGATGCTCCCGTTTAAAACGCCCTAAATGTTTTTCCAGCTTTTCAGGGTCCATCAGGGAAGTGTGGTGTTCGTATATTCCCCAAACTTTGTTTCCTTGAACCAGGGCCGCCAAAACATGTTCATTGCCGATATTGACAATGGTAACGCCTTCTTCACGGCGCGCAGAAATCCAGGAGTCGGTTAAAGCACCAAGGATAGCGGCTATTCCCGTGTCCATGACAAGCGCCCCCGGCGCGATTTCGCAGATTGCCTGCATGCGGGTCAGGTGTTCCGGCGGTTTTTCATACAGCAGATCAGAAAACTCCTTTTCTGTTTGCAGCAACTCGTTCCACTGCTTAAACCTGAATACCCGATTGCTCTCGTCTGGAGAAAATCCGTGGTCCTGGACGGCAACGGCAACAGTTTCCGGTAGCGAAACACCAAAAAGAGCCAGGCCCTGTTGGATCGCCGGCAAATTTAAATCTCCCATGGGCAATTCCATTAGATTTTTGAAAATAGGTTTTTTTTCAACAATTTCAATGCCCATTGCCCGTACTTTATTCAGGTTGTCATGAAAAGTAAGTGCGGGCTTCTCCATGGCAAATACCTTGAATCCTGCTTTCAGGTGTCTGCGTACCGCTGCAGAAGATGGGCCGCCCCCCATTACATTTCCCGAAAGAAAGATATGTAGTCCATGTTTTGTGGCCAGTTCGATTTTTTTAGAAAGGATGGTGGTTGCAGAGGGAAGGATCATTTTCGGGCTGTTTTCCATGGGTATTCCATGGTGCCATATAAGGATATCCTGGGTGCCGCTTCCTATGTCGATGGCAAGTACGCTGTTTCTATTGTTCATCAAAATTCTCCGTTGGCCATACGACCTATTCCGCTTAGAAGAATATTGGACGCACGGCGGGAGCCCTTTTTCAGAGCAGGATTTGAGAAACCCGGCGCCCATTTCAAATCAAAAAGCTCATCTGAAACCACCAGCAATCCCGCCATGGCTACAGAACGATACAGGGCCACTGTGAATAATGCGGACAGTTCCATCTCTACCGATAGAACTCCCTGGTTTTGAAAGTTTCTGACTTTTCGGGGGGTTTCCCGATAAATGGCATCTGTTGTCCAGACAGCTCCCGAAGAAAAAGGAAGCTGTTCCTGTTCCATATGTTCCAAGAGGGCCCTGTTGAGGTTTTTGTTCGGCGCGATAGGTTTTTCACCAATAGGATAATGCGGCGATGTCCCTTCCTCTGAAATGGCGAGAGTAGGGAGAATAATATCCCCGACGCGAACATTTGGTTGGAGGGATCCACACCAGCCCAGAATCCAGACCCTTTTTGCACCAAGGACAATCAGTTTTTCCAGAGCAATAACCGCGTGTGGGGCACCCGTGAAAGGACCGGCAATAGCGAGAACCGGGCTGTTTTTTTCTTCTTTGACGTATAACCGATACAGGCCGGAATCATGGAATGGCGATTTTCCGGCGCCGGTTCTGTGTGCAAGATAGTCGAGATCTGACGGAATCATTGCCATAATCACATCACTTCCCAGAGCAGGATCGCGTCTACCTTTCCGCGGTTGAATGATTCCTTCATCGTCCATCGAATTCAAATTTTTTACTCCGAAATTGGAATCTCCTGCAGGGTTCACGGAGGGCACGGAAACAGATGAAAAACCCTCTGATCTCTGTGTGGTCTCTGCGAGAGGAAAAGAGTATGCAAATTTGAGGGGCTTCCAATGACCTATTTAATCGCCCCTGAGGATTCAATCACGAATCCTGAGCATCCGAATAGTAGATGGTATCGTCTTTCATGGCAACCCAAAAATTACCATATGATATAATGGAATGGGGCTGAGGGTCTAAACATTTCCGTGTTAAAAGGGCTGAAATATGGTACTGTCATCAAGTTGACATTCAATTTGCATTAGCTTCTGTTTTTTTATTGACAAAATAGAAGTGATTAAAATATACTGAAAATTTATCAAATTAAAGAGAAATCATGTTTGAGAGCTTATCCGATAAATTAAACGGGGTTTTCAAGAAGCTAACCGGTCGGGGCAGACTGACGGAGAAGAATATTCAGGATGCCTTGAAAGAAGTTCGTCTGGCCCTGCTGGAGGCAGACGTCCATTACAAAGTAGTTAAGAAACTGGTTAGTGATATTCGTGACAGGGCTGTGGGGCAGGATGTTATGGACAGCCTGACTCCGGGCCAGCAGATTATAAAAATAGTCAATGAAGAACTGACCCTGCTCATGGGAAAAGCGCAGGAAGGGCTTGAATTTGAGGGTGCCGCTCCCCACCTCATGATGTTGGTAGGACTTCAAGGTTCCGGAAAAACGACGACAGCCGCCAAATTGGCAAAATACCTTCGCAAACAGGGAAAAAGACCTTACCTTGTTCCTGCTGATGTGTACAGGCCGGCCGCCATCGAGCAGCTGAAGAGGCTTGGCGCTGAAATTGGTGTTCCGGTTTTTCCTTCCGAGCCTGACAGCAAGCCTGCTGACATTTGCGTAAGTGCTTTGGCGAGGGCGGAACAGGAAGGCGTTGACGTTCTGATCATTGATACTGCAGGACGTTTGCACATCGATGAAACCCTGATGGATGAATTGGTAACTATCAAAGCCAGGGTCAATCCGTCGGAAATCCTGTTGGTTGCAGATGCAATGACAGGGCAGGATGCTGTCAATGTAGCCGGTCAGTTTGATAAGAGCCTGAATATTACCGGGCTTGTACTCTCCAAAATGGAAGGTGATGCCAGGGGTGGGGCCGCGCTGTCCGTCCGTGCGGTGACGGGTAAGCCGATAAAATTTATTGGTGTTGGTGAAAAAATCAGTGCCCTTGAGCCTTTTCATCCCGATAGAATGGCTTCGCAGATCTTGGGAATGGGAGATGTCCTTTCCTTAATTGAAAAAGCCCAAGATCAGTTCGATGATAAAGAAGCAAAAGAATTAGAGAAAAAACTAAAACGAAATGAGTTCAATCTTGAGGATTTTCGTTCCCAACTCAAGCAGATGAAGAAACTTGGGTCTCTTGACGATATCATGGGAATGCTTCCCGGTATGGGGAAGTTGAAGCAAATGAAGGGAATGAAACCGGATGAGAAAGAGCTGGTCAAAGTGGAAGCGATCATTAATTCCATGACTGTGGAAGAAAGAAGAAAATTTAAGATTTTGAACGGCAGCAGGAGACGCAGAATTGCCATGGGAAGTGGAACCACGGTGCAGGATGTAAACCGTCTTCTGAAAAATTTTGCACAAACGAAGAAAATGATGGAACGTTTTACAAAAAAAGGAGGGTTGCGAAACCTTGCCTCTCTATTTGGATAGAGCCATAAATCATGGGTCTGGGATTATTGTATCTCTTAAAAGCTGCAATTAGCGGTTAGCCGTTAGCTATTAGCAGTACAAAGTCAGTGATTTACGGTCCGAAAGATTGGCATCAAAAAATGAAGTTCCAACATCGGAAACCGTCATGTAAATGTTTGGGATCTTTAAACTAACGGCTAATAGCTAAAAGCTAATTGCAGCTTTTAGGTACCTATAAATGAAACGAATAATTATAACAGGGGGTTAATACAAGCAGATGGCAGTTAGAATCCGATTAGCAAGAATGGGCGCCAAGAAAAAGCCTTTTTACCGTTTGGTTGCGGCAGATTCAGAATCACCTCGGGATGGAAGATTCCTGGAAATTCTGGGGTATTATGACCCCATGAAGGAACCTGCTGAAGTAAAAGTGCACGGAGAAAAGGTGACCTACTGGCTTGAAAAAGGTGCGAAGATTTCCGGTTCAGCCAAGTCTATCCTGAAAAAAGAAGGGCTTTTAAAGCCTCAGCCGGCGCCAAATTAATACGAAGTTTATCCTGCTTTCCCGGATAATGTGCAAAAAGACAAAATCTCTCGGGATGATGCTCTGTGCTTTTCTTTAATATTCAAGCAGGGGCCAAGTTGGTGAACACGGTTTTACAAAATCAGATGGGAGGTGAATCGGGATGAAGGACTTAATTTCCTACATTGCCAAAGCGCTTGTGGATAGTCCGGAAGAAGTTGGCGTTACTGAAATAGAGGGAGAACAAACCTCCGTTATTGAGTTGAAAGTTGCCAAGGACGATCTGGGCAAGGTCATAGGCAAACAGGGCCGCACCGCGCGCGCTATGAGAACAATTCTCAGTGCAGCCTCCACGAAGATAAACAAACGATCTGTACTGGAGATAATTGAATAGGTTTGGACCCAGACTCATCTGGAAATTTGTTAGTGATAGGGAAAGTGGTGAAAGCCCATGGCCTCAAGGGTCTTTTAAAGGTCCTTTCTTATGCCCAATCGGAAGAAACTTTTCACAATTCTGATGCTGTTTATTTAAAGAAAGAGGAGTGGGAAAAAGTCAGGGAATTCGAGCTTCTGTCTGTAACAGACTATAAAAACACGGTTTTGCTGGCCTTGGAAGGGGTTTCTTCCGTTGAAATGGCGGAGCGTTTAAGAGGATCGGAAGTCCTCATTGAAAAGGGCTCACTAGTTCGTGCGGATGATGAATATTTCTGGCATGAATTGATTGGTTTGAAGGTCTTCTTGAATACAGGAGCCTATCTTGGCGATGTATCCAGCATAATCAGTGAAAAGGGTAACGATATTTATGTCGTAAGGAATGGGGATAAGGAATTGCCTATTCCTGCGACCCATGAGGTGGTGCGGAAGATTGATCTTGAAACCGGAACAATGATCGTTCGTCCTCTGGAGGGAATGTTTGATTTGAATGAGGTTTGATGTCCTTACCATATTCCCTGGAATGTTTGCAGGCTACCTGAATGAAGGATTGCTGGGAAAGGCAATCACAAAAGGTCTTGTAGATATACGACTGGTAGATATACGCGACTTTGCCGAAGGACCGCACAGGACAACAGATGATCGTCCCTATGGCGGAGGAGAGGGGATGGTTATGAAACCGGAACCCATATTCGAGGCGGTCGAATCGGTTGAACGGGTAAGTGGTCGAAGTCTCGTTATCCTTCTAAGTCCCCAGGGGGTACCCTTCAAGCAATCTGAGGCCTGGAAACTTGCGGAACTGGATCAGGTCATTATGGTTTGTGGAAGGTATGAAGGAATTGATGAGCGGGTTCGGATGACCTGCATTGATCGGGAACTTTCCATTGGGGATTATGTCCTGAATGGTGGAGAGGTGGGTGCCATGGTCATTATTGATTCCGTCAGCCGGCTGATACCAGGGGTTCTCGGTGGTGAACGGTCGACTATAGAAGATTCGTTCGAAGAAGGGCTTTTGGAATATCCCCAATATACCAGACCCAGGATTTTCAGGGAAAAAGAGGTCCCTGAAGTGTTGTTATCTGGAAATCATGAGCGGATTCGCAAGTGGCGCAGGGCAGAGTCTTTGAGAAGGACTCTTGAAAGAAGGCCGGATCTGTTGCCTGAAGCGGAACTTACGGATCAGGACAAAATGTTTTTATCGGAAATGTGAAGGGTTCAAAATTGCATCTTTACACAGGGCTCATCCATTATCCTGTTTACAATAGAAACTCACAGAAAATTGCCTCTTCCATAACGACGCTGGATATTCATGACTTGGCCCGGCTTGCAAGAACTTACAGTGTTGAGAGCGTTTTTATTGTTACGCCCTTGGAAGATCAGCAGGAAATTGCGGCCCAGGTTGTAAAACATTGGTTAACAGGATATGGCGCGTCATATAATGAAGACAGAAAGAAAGCCATTGACCTCGTGGCTATTGTACCATCCCTGGAAGAGGTTGTTGCTGCTGTAAAAAGAAACGAAGGTCAAGCGCCATTGGTTATTGCAACCGATGCGAGAGAGCAGGAGAAACGCTACCTGTCCTATTCCGATGCAAGAAGAATAATTGAGGAAGACAGGGTCGTTTTGTTGTTGTTCGGAACAGCATGGGGCCTTCATGATGAACTCCTGGAAACAGTCGATTATGTGTTAGCCCCCATACCTGGTCGGAACGGATACAATCACCTGTCGGTCAGGGCGGCAGCCGCCATCATTATGGATCGACTTGCAGGCAGGGGCCTGTGACCGGGAAAAAAGTTAGCCAGACCGAGGAAGAAACTTCTTAAAGAAAGTCTCGCGCCCCGGTGAAACAGAAGCAAAAAAGGTTTCACTGGGCAGGCAGAGGCGCAAAGACGCAGAGAAAAAAAGTCGTAAAAACATCCAGTATTCAAATTTTGGGGAATTCAGATACATAGGCTTCCTCGTTTCCGAAGGATTGTTCGCACAAAGAATAGAGCTGTGTAATCTGTGAAATCCGTGCCAAAAAAATGAACCACGACGAACCAAGCACCAAAAACGAAACACGAAGGAGCAAAAAAATGAATATAATGGAAATGCTCGAAAAGGAGCAAATGCGCGGTGATCTCCCAAACTTCACGTCTGGGGACACCGTTAAGGTACATGCCAGGATCAAAGAAGGGGAAAAAGAACGAATCCAGGTGTTTCAAGGGGTTGTTATCAGAAAACGAAACGGAACTACCGGGGCCACATTTACGGTCAGAAAAATTTCTTATGGGATAGGGGTAGAGCGAATTTTTCCTTTTCATTCCCCCCTTATTGATAAAGTGGAAGTGGTAAGCAGGGGTAAGGTCAGACGATCTCGTCTGTATTATTTGCGGAAACTGAGAGGAAAGGCTGCTAGAATAAAAGAAAAGAGATATTAATCCCTGGAGAAAGGCCTCAAAGACAGCAAACCCACAGCTATTTCAAGAGAAAAGAGGACGTGCTCCCTCCTGAAAATCTGAATCTTTTTCCAGAAAATGCTTTCCGTGTGCCTGACAGATCTACCTTCTATGAAGAGGCTGCACGGGGGGCGGGGTTTTCTGTGATTGCGGGGGTTGATGAGGTTGGCCGGGGGCCTCTTGCAGGGCCTGTTGTTGCTGCTGCGGTTATTCTGCCTGAAGGCGTTCTTCTCACGGGAGTGAAAGATTCCAAGCAGATGACGCCAAGGTCGCGAGAGAAGGCGTTCAAAATCATCTGTCGTGAGGCACTGTCTGCAAAGATTGGTGTGGTTTCCTGGGGGTATATAGATCGTTTCAACATCCTCAAGGCGTCTCTTGAAGCCATGGCGCGTGCTGTCCAATCCCTTGATCCACAGCCTGGATTTCTGCTCATCGATGGAATTCATCCGGTTTCATTACCCATCCCCCAGCAATGTCTGAAAAAGGGTGACCAGATCAGTCTAAGCATCTCTGCCGCTTCCATAGTTGCCAAGGTGTATCGAGACAGCATTATGACGGCATACCATGATGCTTACCCAGTATACGGTTTTGCCCAAAACAAAGGATACGGGACGTCTAAACATCTCGAGGCACTAAAAAAGAATGGCCCAAGCCCAATTCATCGCCTGACATTCAACAGGGTATTATAATTGACAAAAGAGAGGCTTGAACTCGGACATCTCGGAGAGAAAATGGCGCTTAAGGAAGTCCGGCGTCTTGGTTATAAAGAGATTGAGCGCAATTACCGATGCCCTTTAGGGGAAGTGGATCTTATTGCAAAAGATGGAGATACGCTGGTTTTTATAGAAATAAAGACCAGGAAGGGTCGGTCTCTCGATTACGCCAAAGAGGCGGTGAATGAGAGGAAGCAAAGGCAGATTTCAAAAGTGGCATTGACCTACATGAAAAACAAAAAATGCTTTGGAGTAAAGGCGAGATTCGACGTTGTGGCGGTCTCCCTAGGCCGGGGTAAGCCGGAACTTGAAGTCATAAAAAATGCATTTGAATTGGCTTATTAAATGGGAAACCCCGAATCAGCCGAGATAAGTGACCAGGCAGGCCTCCTGTACATGGTTGCAACACCTCTGGGAAACATGGATGACATTACATTACGCGCCTTGAAAATCCTGAGAAGCGTTGATTTGATTGCTGCGGAAAATGTAACAAGAACCAGGGGGCTCTGCCGGCACCATGAAATACGGGTACGAATAACCAAATACAATGAACACAACAGGGCGAGAAAGGCACGAGAACTCACGGACAAGCTGAAATCCGGGGAGAACGTCGCGCTGGTAACCGATGCTGGAACTCCAGGCATTTCTGATCCCGGCGCGTATCTCACGTGCAAGGTCGCTGAGGAAGGGATCCAAGTTATTCCCGTTCCTGGTGCTTCTGCAGTTGTGTCTGCTCTTTCCATATCGGGAATGTCGGCTGGTGCCTTTGTTTTCGTTGGATTTCTGCCAAACAAAAGAGGGAAGAGACGACAGGAATTGACGAATATTGCTTCCGAAAAGCGGACACTGGTTTTCTTTGAAGCACCCCATCGTATGGTGGCCATGCTTACGGACCTGCGTGATATTCTGGGGGACAGGCCAATGGTCATGGTCCGTGAGATGACCAAGGTTTTTGAAGAGATTAAAAGGGGTTGTATTGGCAGTATCCTCGAAACCCTTGAATCTCGTGAAATCAGAGGCGAATTTACCCTGGTGGTATCCGGCAGTGAGGAGGCGGAAACTCCCCGGAAATTAAGCAAACAGGCTATGAAAAAGATCGATGCCCTGCTTGAAGAGAGCAGTAAATCCGTAAGGGATATTGCTGAAAGCATTGCTATGGAAGAGGGAATTTCCTACAGACGGGTATATAAAGAATGTATTTCGAGAAAAAATGCACTCGATAAATCTTAGTTTTATGGAAGCAATAAGAAAACTCACGATAAGAAACAGCCTGGGACTTCATGCGCGGGCAGCCGGAAAGATCGTGGAACTTGGTAAACAGTATAAATCGCACTTGATTCTCAAAAAAAACGGACAGGAAGTGGACGGTTCCAGCATTCTGTCCATATTGACACTTTCATGCCCGAAGGGTACGGAAATGCAAGCGAGAATTACTGGTGAGGACTCAGAGGATTTCATGGAAACACTCTCCCGATTGTTTGAACAGCGTTTTGGAGAAGAAAGATGATAGAGGATTCCAGCGCTCAGACAAAAACCTTGCAGGGAATTCCCGTTCATGCTGGGATTGTTATCGGAAAAGCCCATCTCGTGGACAGGTCCAGGGTCAAGATCCTTTACCAGTATATTGTCAATGACGGAAAAATCGAAGAAGAAATTGAACGATTCAAGGATTCGATCAAGGCCGTTGAGGATCAACTGATTGCCTTAAAAAACGGGATGCCCGAAAGAGTCAAGGACCATTCGTTTATTTTCGACAGTCATCTTATGATGCTCAAAGACAGCATGTTCCGGGACGCCACGATCAAAAAGATTCGAAACGAGAAGATCAATGCGGAATGGGCTGTCAAGAAATCGCTCGAGGAAATCAGGGAAGTTTTTGGCCAGATAGAAGACGATTATATCAGGGACCGTATCTCCGATGTGGAAAATGTTACGGAAAGAATACTGAGAACACTCTCGGGGGATACACAACAAAGCCTGGCTGAAATCAACCAAAGGGTTATCATAGTAGCCCACGACCTGTCTCCAGCAGACACGACCGAGTTGAACATCGGCAAAGTAAAGGGATTTATTACAGATATGGGAGGGAAAACTTCCCATACCGCCATCATAGCGCAGGCCCTCGAAATTCCAGCGGTGGTAGGGCTTAAATCAGCCACACAGCTGGTACAGGACGGCGATTTTCTTATCGTGGATGGAACCACGGGGAATGTGATCATTAACCCGGACGACCAGGCTATTCTCCACGCCCAGGAAAATCAGCTTAAATTTGAGAAATACCAGTCAAGCATTGTCAGGTTAAGCCATCTTCCCGCGGAGACCCTTGACGGGTTCAAGATAGCTGTGTCAGGCAATATTGAATTTCTTGAGGAAGTTGCCGCTGTAAAAGGCAATGGAGGCGAAGGAATCGGGCTTTACAGGACGGAATTTCTTTACTTGAGAAATAAAGGCTTTCCAAGTGAAGAGGAGCTTTTTGAAGATTACCGAGAAGTAGCGGAAATCATAAATCCTTTTCCGGTAAGGATAAGGACTTTAGACCTTGGAGGGGATAAATTTGCTTCCAAGCTTGATATTTCAAAAGAATTAAATCCCGCCCTTGGATTGCGGGGTATTCGCTTTTGTCTAAAAGAACCGGAGATATTTAAGAGCCAGTTGAGATCTATTTTGCGGGCAAGCATCTATGGTAAAATCGAACTGATGTTTCCCATGGTATCCGGATTACAGGAATTGCTGGATGCCAAAGAGATTCTGAACGATGTGAAAAATGATCTGGATTTTAGAAGTATTGAATATGATCGGGACATGAAAATTGGTATCATGATAGAGGTTCCTGCAGCCGTTGCTGTGGCCGATGTGTTGGCCCGCCATGTGGATTTTTTCAGTATTGGGACAAATGACTTGATACAGTATTCCCTCGCCATTGACAGGGTTAACGAACATGTTGCGTATATGTATCAACCGTTCCATCCGGCAATCCTCAGGATGCTGAAGTTCACGGTAAATGCAGCAAAAACAGAGGATATTCCAGTTTCCCTATGCGGAGAAATGGCGGGAGATCCCCTTTGTATTGCTATCCTGCTCTGCTTGGGATTTGACAGCCTCAGCATGAATGCCAGGGCGATCCCTCTTGTCAAAAAGATTATCAGGGCCACGTCTATGCCGCAGGCCAGGATGGATTTTGAAAATGTGATGTCGCTCAATACGGCCAGGGAAGTCCGCAGCTATGTTTTAGAGCACATCAGAAGCCAGTTTCCTGAACTGGAGGAAAGAGGGTATATATAAAGAGGAACCCAAAAGCTGCAATTAGCTTTTAGCTATTGGCCGTTAGCTTAAAGGATTCAAACATTTGAATGCCTTTTTAATATACTGAAGCTTTCATTTCTTGATGCCAACCTAATGTAGCTGTAAGTAACCGATATCGTGCGGCTAATATCTAAAAGCTAACCGCTAATTGCAGCTTTTAGGAGGAAAATTATGAGCCAAAAAATTGTCTGCCGGAATAAAAAGGCGGCACATGAATATTTTCTTGAAGAGTTCCTCGAGGCGGGATTGGTGCTGCTGGGCGCCGAGGTGAAATCTCTCAGGGATGGACGAAGTAATCTGGTGGACAGTTATGCAAAGGTCACAAAGGGGGAGGTGTTTCTCCACAATATGCACATTACGCCCTATCCCTTCGCACACCATATGCAGCTTGATCCCACCAGAAAGAGAAAACTTCTCTTAAATAGAAGAGAAATAAGGCGCCTGATCGGCAAGACCGAGCAAAAAGGATTCTCTTTGATCCCGACGAAAGTCTATTTCAAAAATGGCCGGGCAAAAGTGGAAATTGCACTGGCAAAGGGTAAAAGAAAGTACGACAAACGACAATCGCTCAAAGAAAAAGACCTTAAAAAAGAAATAGCTCAGTCACGAAAAGAAGACAGATATTGACATCTATTTTTATGATGATTATCATAGCATGTGTTCAGGGAAGCTTGGCCGATTCGGGCTTCTGAACATCAAACACTGTAAATTGAAACATAGGGGGGCGATACGGCTTCGACGGGGATAATTGAATTTCAGGTTGCATATCGAGGTTCCAGCTGCTCGTAAAACAGGTGGGCTTTAAGTAAACGCAGACGATTATGCGTATGCCCTAGCTGCATAAAAAGCTAGCGTTTTGTCGGTCTTTTCCTGCGTGACCGAACAAAGCGTCGACTAGCAGGATAGCGTTATTTTTATTACCTGCAAGGAAATAATGCGAAACTATATTGCGGGTTAGCCCTGAGGCAGTCTGCCCGGTTGCGACCCCCAGGGTGAAATTTAAAATCGGGCTATGTATGTAGACACCTGAATGGAAGGTTTCCGGACGCGGGTTCGACTCCCGCCGCCTCCACCAACTTAAATTGTAGTAATATCAATAGCTTAAGGTAGTAAGGCACCCCCTAAATAGGCCATTGTGCCCAAAATTGTGCCTATTTTGTGTCTAAAGCTGTTTTCTTTTTTCATTTATGGCTCCCCATATACTGTCTTTCAAAGGCAGAACCGTCCTGCCTTGTGAGGTTGGGGATGTAGCGGCCATAAGTCCTGTAGACCATGGAAGTGTCTACGTGCCCCAGGGTTCTGGCGACCCACTCAGGTGTTTCACCGGCCGCCAGCGCCCAGGAGGCAAAGGTGTGCCGGGTTTCATACATGCGACGGTACCTGATGTCTAATTTCTTCATAACCCTTGACCATACTTCCCTGAGCTTATCCTGGAGGATCGGTCTTCCCTCCGTATTGACGAATACATACGGGCTATCGAGGAAATGATTCAACGCCCTTTGCTGCTTCAGGCATTCTTTAATGCCCGGCCTGATTTTGATACTCCGTCTGCTTTCCTCGGTCTTAAGGTCAGCTTTCTCCCTGTTGCGCACCCTGCTTAACTCAATATGGATATACTCATCATCAATGGCCTTCCATTTGAGTGCAACCTGCTCAGAGGGCCTGAGGCCTGTCTGAACCGCGAGCTCGAAGTAGGGTATGTACCAGGGCAGCATGATCTCCATGACCATTTCCCACTCCTCAAAGCTGAAGGGAAATATCCTGATTTTCCTCACCTTCGGGAGCTTGAGCCTTAAAAATGGATCAGGAAGATCGGTCCAGTCGTACTCATCTATCGCATCTCTCACGATTATTCGCAGCGGGATCATGATATTCTGAATCGTTTTTGCTGAAAGGGGCTGTCCGTACGGATTTTTCTTACTCTTGAGCTTCGCAACAAATTTTTTCATCCCGACTTTCGAGCAGATTTCCTTAAAAGATGCATCTTTAAAGTAGGGAAGATGGTGTTTTTTGAGAATTGTGGTGTAGTCTTTGACTTGACTGAAATTCATCCCTGGCCCCATTTCATCCCACCACTTCTTCACATATTCCCCAAATAGTACCTCATCAGGATTTGTTACGACGCTTTTTCCCTCCAGTAAGGCGAAATGCACTTTCTTTTTGCTGCAAGGAAACCTTTCCGCAAATTCAAACACGCCATTTTCAATTTCAGCTGCTACGAGATCAAGCTGCTTACGAACGATTTTTTTATTGGATGAGGTATCTTTCAGGCCCGACGGTTCACGTACGCGCTCATCCAGATACCGGAAATCCACCCACAATTTTCCACTGCGGCTGTAGACCCTTCCTTTTTTCCTCGCGTTTAGCAGACTACGCTTTCTCTTTTTCTCTTCATCCTTGCGGTAACGGGATATTTCCACGACTTTTAATTTTTCCATAAAAAGCCCCCTTTCCGCTTTTCCAACCACCTCCCTTCTGTCCGGATATCACCATCTTTTAGCTAACACGTTCCGGAAGGCGAGGTCAATGAAATACCCATCAGATGTTTATCAAACCCTTGGGGTGATTGTCTGATCGAGGGTAACCTCCAGAATTGCGGTGCAGCCATTGTTGAACTTCGCTCCAAATAAAAAGGAGCTTTCTGGATGTAGGCTTAAGATAGTGAACATTCTTTTTGAGTTCGTTTTTCCAAACGAGATTCCGAATGGTACCGGGTGCCATTTTAATACGCTCGCTGAGCTCAACTGTGGTGAGATACTCTTCCATTCCGACCCCCTTTCAATAAATTGTCCCCTTTATCAGCGGCAATTCATTGGTGTGATTTCGAGTTTTCGCCAGAAGAAATGTGCTTTTTGCTCTCCTTCCATTGTCTAACCGAGCAGGTTGTATCACAAAAAGGCTGTATGGCG
>Ga0208901_1000051_pt1 | contig 75357 bp, 68 predicted proteins | sample AntAceMetag02UKF_FD_184764 | JGI IMG/M metagenome (GOLD analysis project Ga0208901, IMG submission 184764) | Saline lake microbial communities from Ace Lake, Antarctica - Antarctic Ace Lake Metagenome 02UKF (SPAdes) (version 2) | ecosystem: Environmental > Aquatic > Non-marine Saline and...
GGGGTACGGATTTATCAATCCCTGGGCGGGGTAGGCAGAGTCACGCAACATAACGACTCCTCATACCGCCATACATGGGTCTCGCATCAATCGCCATAGATGGGCCTCGTGACGACCGGCGGTGACAGCATATCATCCGGGATATTCACGGCTATGCTGTACGTTCCGTCAAGGGATATCTGTGTGGTTTTTAGTGGCTTTTTCGAGCTGCCCTTTTCAAAAAGAGAGACTTTATTGTAAATGTCTTTCGCTTTTCCCGTTATCGTTACAGTTTGAAATGGTGGAGATTGCGCCAGTGATACACTGCAAAAAAATAGTACCGATACTGTTATGCCCGCTAATATCAAACGCATTTTTCGACCTCCCCCGAATTGGTTGAAAGGACATACTTAACACAAAAAACTGCCACGAATGAGACTAGACGACCCAATTTGTTTACTGGGTGCCGAACCTCTTACAAAACCGCATCGATCATTCAGGACACACCAAATCATCAGAACAAGAACGGCACAAACCTCTTTGTTTGTTTCATGTATCTCTCATATGTCGGACCAAAAAAGCGAACACATTCGACCTCATGAGGTGGGGGGTCAAGTCTGCCGTTGACTCTTGCTTCGTTTTTTGTTAGACTGGCCCCATGTCTAGACCGTTAAGAATTCAATTTCCAGATGCGTGGTATCACGTGATGAATCGTGGGTTGCGTGGGGAAAAGATCTTCGCAACAAAGGAAGACTATTGGTCGTTTGTTGATCTTCTTGAGGAACTTGATGAGGTTTTCAAGGTTAAGATCGCGGCTTATTGTCTTATGCCTACCCATTATCATCTCCTGGTTCAGACCCCGGATGCAAATCTTTCCAGATCCATGAGGCATTTGAATGGAGTTTATACGCAGCGTTATAATAAAAGGCACTCTTGTGATGGCCGGCTTTTCAGGGGGCGATACAAAACCATAGTTGTTGAATCGGACAGCTATGCGCTTGAACTTGTGAGGTATATCCATAGAAATCCATTGGAAGCAGGGCTGGTAGATAATCTGCAAAAGTATCAATGGAGCACGCATAAAAACTATCTGTCGGATTCGAAGAAATGGAAATGGCTGCATAAAGATTATATCTTAAAGCTATTTTCAAAATCAAAACCGGAAAGTATCAGGCTATATAAAAAGTTCGTCCTTAAAGAGACACCTGAAGAGATCAATCAGATATTTGGCAGGAGAAATATGCCTGCTGTTCTCGGCAGTAAGCGTTTTGTCGACAGGATAAAAGGTAAATTTTTCAATCTGAAAAATGTTGAGGAGATGCCTGAAACGAAAAGACTTGCCCCTGATATTCATAAAATAAAACATGCTGTATGTATGTTTTACAACATAAAAGAGACGGCGTTGTATGTCACCAGGAGAGGGTATTTTAATGAACCCAGAAATGTCGCGGTTTACCTGATAAGGCGCTTGAGAAATGACACTTTGAGGCATGTAGGGCAAGAATTTGGCATCGAAAAATACAGCACTGTCAGCAGTATTGTCGAAAGAGTAAAATATGGGATGAAAGCCGATAAGGGACTTAAGAATCGGATACAAGATATAGCTGAAAAAATTTCCAAGAGTCAACGGCAGACTTGACCCCCTCCACAAACCATTCCGCCAAAACGTCAACAATAAAAACGGCGTTCCCTGACACGCGATGCGTTTCAGTCCAGAATACCGACCATGTAGTAAATTTGGCTATTTCCGCTCACATACGAAAGCACGGCATGTGTTTCGTTGGCATCTATGGAAATCTCGGTTCCGCTGGCATTGGCTTGAATTTTCTCGGTCGGACCTACCGCCATGACCGAGTTGCTTTGCTTTCCGGCCCGCCACCATATGTTGCCATCCTGTGCCATGTGCGCCTCCAGAGCCCCGGTTGAATTCAGCGCTACAGTTGGGAACTGGTTGTCGGAGTAGGGCTGGTCAATAATAGGATAGGGATAGGTAGTCTTATAGGCATAGGTGCTGTCCTGGGGTAATCCGGGTATGGTCCAGTTGATCTTCTGGCCGCTTGAATCCAACTCTCCGATCTGACACCATAGCTCAGGATTAGGAGCACCAGGTTGAAAATCACCTACTGAATTATGGGCCTCAAAAACCAGATTGCCATGGAGGGCAACCGTGGGTCGTGATGCCGATTTCAAGTCCCAGTATTTTCGATAGTTATTCCCGATTCCATGCCAGGTAATGTATATAGACTTTACGTCGTCGCTATCGCTATTATGGACGGTGCCCACATTATACCACAAGTCACCATTGGAGCCCTCGTGGACCTCCACAACCGTGTTATTCTCGTTGATGGCAAGCCAGGGATGTGTCCCTCGGTCATACCATCGGGCTTCATGTTCACCTTTGGCCCAGGAGATTGTATACGACCCGTCGCTTCCGTCGCCCGCGTTCAGTCTGCCGCACTTGTAATACAGGTCACCACTATCATTAGAATGGATTTCGACCACAAGGTTTGTGTCGGTCAGGACCACGGAGGGGTTTCGGCCGTTATCGTCGTATTGCTTATCTCCAGAACCCCAGTCAATGTAGTTGTAGTAGCCGTTTATTTTCCCGGCTTTACACCAAAGGGTCTCATAATTCTGAGACTTATGAACCTCAACGACAAACCCCAGGTTGTTGACCGCCACATCCGGGTTGCTCCCCTTTCCAGGAGTCACGGGTATCCACCCCCACCAGTTTACGTCTTGAAAATGAAACGCGGGAATAGCGGAAAGGTCTTCTGTGTACCGTGCGTACCATCCGAAGTATGGGAAATCGGTGGCAGGCAGATTGGGACCCTGCCAAGCGCCGTCGTTCTCCCATTCACAGGGGTTGTCGTCGGTGACCATCCATAATCGGACAAAATGCCCGTTTTTGCGTTCTGTTTGTGCCCAGTCACAGTTGTTAGATGCGCTATTTGCAGAGAAGATATATTTTTTCGGCGGGCATTCGTCACCCTGACATTCGTCATCCTTGCATTCGTCACCCTGACACTCTACAAACATGTGCGCGTCCGGGAGAGTATAGGGCTCAAACCCACCATCACCCTTCTCACGCCAACCGATACACGGTATACTGTGATCAAAGCAGTACTTAGTCGAAAGGTGGTCACGGACATTTTCGTTGCCCGACAAAACAACCATGATCGACTTGGGATGGTCGGAGATGAAGTCATTGGCATGAAAATCCACGGGTGATAAGATGTAATCCGGCAAGTGCGTGAACCCATTAACGACGTCATTCGAATTGACGAGCAAATTGTTGAGAGCTTCCAACGCCTTTGGCGAGGCGTCCACATTCCAGTCAGATTTCCAATCAAGAGCTACAATGACCGGTTCGCTTGGTTGATACTCCGCGACCCACTGTGACACCCGTGCAAGCCACCATCTGAGATCATTCGTTTCCGACGGATTGTCATTGGAGTGATCCACCAGATCTCCCACCGAACCATGTCCCACATTGAACGAGACTTCGTCGCCATCAATGGAATGGCGGATGTCAAATTCCACAAACCGCAGCCCCGCATCGAGCTGTTGGATTATGCTGCCTCGATAACCCTTCAGATTGCCGGAATAGGAATTGTGCGATGCTCTGTATTGCGCTTCCAGGAAAGTCACTGAGTTAGGGTTTCCAAAAAATACCGGTGGGCCTTTTGTTTCGCCGGCCGTATTTGGAGTCGTGTTGCTCGAATCGGAACAGGAAGCAACCCAAAAAGGCAACATCATGCAAATAAGCAGCGTCAGGGTCCTCGCCAGGCTGCGTTTTCCCACGTTCCTCTGTTGTCGTATTTTCTCCACGCCTTCCTCCTTTTGTGTGTCGTGATAACAGTGGTTATTCTGGTGAGACGAGACCGCAAACAAACGAACAAGCGCCGGAAATGGCAGCGCTCAACATTTTGAGTTTGATATTCTTTTATAGAAAGGGCTCAAAGGGGTGTCATTGCTTTCCATCCCCATCTTAAGACGGATTTTGGTTTGTATAGAAGAAGATTGAGCTCCCAACAGGCAAACTATGCCTATCAGGAGCAGGGCATATACAATTCGAGGCGTCTTTTCATGGAGATCTTCCTGGATAGAGTTCGAATGACTGATGAGATATACGTTGATGAAACGACAAAAGATGCCTTATGTCAAGAAGAAAAGGCTTTCTTCGAAAGGACTTCCGATTCGATGGTTTTAGGCTTTGGAAGAGGGGAGATTTTCCAATATTTGGAAGTCTATCCGCCAACATAACGTGCATAAACTTCACAACAATACCATCCAAAATCGTGCAAGGCTGCCAAATCAATACTTCATTTTTCGCCAGGAAATAAAGCAAGATGGAGAAGATCGATATTCCGTATGACAGGTAACCAAGCCAATGGTCTGGCAGGTTTCTCAGCCCAGCAATTCTAAATCGCCTCCTTCAGTTTCTTCCCTGCTTTAAATTTAACGGAATTGGATGCTTTGATCTTGATTGCCTCGCCGGTGCTTGGGTTACGACCTGTACGGGCTTTTCGGCGGACTTTTGAGAATGTGCCGAAACCAACCAAAGTGACCTTTCCGTCCTTTTTCTTTAGTTTTTTCATGATACTGTCTGTGAACGAATTCAGCGCAGCATTGGCAGCAGTTTTGGAAATGCCCTTCGATCTTGTACCCCATATTGTACCCCGTTTAAAAACCCATAAAAAAACCGCCCCGAAAGGCGGTATAAGTACTTGATATTACTGGTCGGGGCGAGAGGATTTGAATGCGCCGGAGGCGCACAAGCACTCCGGAGGCGTATAAACCGTCTTTTGGCGGAGGCTTGCTTTACCCGCCTCTGGCGGGCTCCGACTCTATTTCAAGCAAGTCTAACCATTTTCGACCTTGGCCGGATTTAAGGAATTTTTCACGAATTCTTGCGGATTTATGATCTAGGAAATCCTCAGTATGAAGAAGCGTGAAATCGCCAATAATCTGGCTTCCTTTTGATTTACGGGAACGGCGTTCTCTGAGTCTTCTGGGAGGATTATTCGTAATACCGATGTATCTCTTCCCCGATATTCCCTTGAGCACGTATAAAGTAATCATTTCATGATATGTTTTTTGGCTGGTCGGGGCGAGAGGATTTGAATGCGCCGGAGGCGCATAAACCTCACTTATTGTAACTTTTTTTTACTGGTCGGGGCGAGAGGATTTGAACCTCCGACATCCTGCTCCCAAAGCAGGTGCGCTACCAGACTGCGCCACGCCCCGAATTCTCATTCGGAAAGATCCTATAGTATAGGCGCTTCGTTTTAAAAAATCAAGACAAATATTTTTTAATTAGGTGCCCCAAAAATCTTGACCGGGAAGTTTTTTTTCTATAGTATTCACCGGTATTTCGTTTGATATGCCTCACCTTCTCGGGGGCGGGGTTTATTTTAAAGTCAAGTACCTAAATTGTGGGAGGTTTTGAATGGACCTTTTTAGAAAGATAGGAATAGGAATAGCGACAATGATCCCCGGGTTTGTGCTGGCAGGTCTGGTATGGGATTGGTTTGGATCATGGTTAGTGGTTCTTGGACTGGAAATCGTCATTGTTTTCGTTTACGTTTCCATCATCACTGGAAAGTTTTCGTCACCGCAAAGTACGTAGCTTGGGCATGATTCAAACACGATTTTGGAATTTAGAAGGAAATCAAGCCCGTTGAGTTGAAGATATCTGAGTAAAATTGTAAACCATATTTCGGGTTTTTAGCTCAGCCACTAATTGACAAAAAAGCGGGATCAGATTTTATCGTCTGATCCCGCTTTTTTTGTTTATGGATAGATATTAGGCGATCCCGAGGCTGAGCTTGAAAGACTTCAGCGTATTTTTCATGAGCATGGTGATGGTCATGGGGCCTACGCCGCCCGGAACCGGTGTGATGAATCCGGCGATTTCTTTGGCTGCATCAAAGTCCACGTCGCCTTTGAGGATGGCGATTTTCTTGCCGGTTTTTTCACTGATTTTCTCTCCAACCCTGTTAACGCCTACATCAATGACGCACGCGCCCGGTTTAATCCATTCAGGTTTGACCAGATCCGGAACACCCGCTGCAACGATGAGAATGTCAGCCCGTTTGCAATGATCTTCCATGTTCTTTGTACGGGTATGGACAACGGTGACGGTGGAATTTGCGCCATCACCTTTTTGAAGCATCATATTAGCAATTGGTTTACCTACAATGTTGGATCGGCCGACGACCACGGTCTCGGCGCCGCTGGTTTCCACACCTGCCCGGATGATCATTTCCTGGATACCCGCCGGTGTACATGGTGGGAATTTGACTTCATCTCCGCCTATCATGAGTCTTCCCACGTTAACCGGGTGAAAACCGTCCACGTCTTTGTCCGGGTCGATGGCATTCAGCACCTTTTTCTCATCAATCTGTTTGGGCAGGGGTAATTGGACCAGAATCCCGTTGATGGAGTCGTCTTTGTTGTATTTGTCTATCAATGCGAGAAGGTCTTTTTCCGGGATATCCACAGACTGATTGTCCTGGATTTCATGGAAGCCCAAACGATTGGCGGTCTTGATTTTGAGTGTTACATAGGATATGGATGCTGGACTTTCCCCCACGAGGATTGTTACAAGTCCGGGGACCTTCCCGTACTTTTCCTTGAGCTCTATTACTTCCTTTTCGATTTCTTCAAGGATTTTCTCCCTGATTTCGGTTCCTTTTATTAACTTTGCTGTCATCTTAAATCTCCTTTCAATAAATTTGCCCTATACCGCAGCTTGAGAAAAATGTTACAAAAACAATTGAGAACCCCATAACACAGTCTTGGGAATATTTCAAATATTTTGTCTGATGGGTTTGAAAAACAGTTGCAAACAATATCTCGCGCCCCGGTGAAACAGAAGCAAAAGAGGTTTCACTGGGCAGGCAGAGACGCAGAGAAGGACAGAAACTTTTCGAATTAGCCGCAGACAGCCGCAGACAGACGCAGACAGACGCAGACAGACGCAGACAAAGACAGAAGCTTTTAACTTTTACACGAGCGCCGCCTCTGACAGGGAAAGATGGTCAGTCTGATCGAGAAAGAAACTTCCGGGTCCCTCAGACCATGACTCCTGCTTCATGCAGATCCAGTCGTGGCAGGATGCCACTCACACAGAGGTGGAAATTAGCAATCCAAACCTGTTGAAGATCCCGTCTGAAGCGAAGCGAAAGCGTGGAACCATTGAACCCTTGAACCCTGAACCGAAACGAACTTTCACACGAGGTTACGATGGAAAAGGAAACAACGCTCATCTACATTACGTTCGGAAGCACTGAAGAGGCCAGGACCATAGGAAGAGAACTCGTCAAAGGACGATTGGCGGCATCTGTTAATATCTTCAGCGACGTACATTCCATTTACTGGTGGGAAGGCCGGGTTCAGGAGGAAACAGAAGCCGTTCTAATTGCTAAGACGCGAAAGGATTTAGTTCCTGAGTTGATCGAAAAGGTTGAAACTATGCACAGTTATGAACTCCCGTGCATTTTGAGCCTTCCGATTGCCGATGGCCACAGGCCATTTCTGGACTGGATAAAAAAGGAGACCAGGAAGGAAGACCAATATGCCTGATATCAGACAAATATTGTCTCACGCAAAGGCGCTAAGACACAAAGTTTCAAGCTGTGCGATTATCTGTTTTTTCGTTTTTTTCTGATGGCAATTACAACTATGATGCCAACGATGATAGCCACGATTATGAGGGCGCCAATATTATACCGGAATACTAAGGAGGAAAATTTTTCTTTTGCAGTTTCCCAATTTGTTCCCAGAAAATAGCCTGCCAAAATCCACAGGAGGTTCCATGTACATGCACTGGCCATGGCAAGAAGGGTTGTTGGAATGGGTTTCAGCCTGGAAATGCCTCCCGCCAGAGAAATTACAGATCGAATTCCCGGGAAAAACCGGTTGAGCAAAATGAGATAATAACCGTATTTTCGGAACCAGTCTTCAGCTTTTATGATATCCTTTGCTTTGAAAAATCGGTAATCTTTTTCGATGAAGAACTTTCTTCCGAGGGTGTTCCCTATCCAGAAAAGCGTCATGAAACCGCATAGGCTTCCGATTGTCGTGGAGACGTAAACGCCGAAAAAGCTCAGCCTTTGAGTTCCTACCAGGAACGCGCCAAAGGCCGTGATGGTGTCGCCGGGAATAGGGGGGAAAACGTTTTCCACATATGCGCTTATGCCCAGCAAAATATAGATAAGGAAATTCGGCAGTGAACTGAGATATTCCAGAAATGCGTCCAAGTGCTATAAAACTCCTTTGAAGACCCCGATATTCAAACAGGTCGTCCCTGACTTGATATGGACGGATTATCGTTTTTCAGGGGGTAAAAAACAAGCTTTCTTTTCAAGGTGATTCTTTTGACTTGACTGAAATGGGGGCATCTGTTATCTGAGACAGATCAAACAGGGAGGGTTTTGCGTGTCCAAGAAAAAAATTTCAAGAAAAGAGTTGTTAAAAACCTCTGATGAATTTCTGACGCTTTCTTCAAGAGCTATAAGTTTCTTCAATGACCATGTCCGGGAGTTTAAATTCGTCGGGATAGGGCTTGGCGTGCTTGCCGCGATATATCTGGGTTTTTTCGGATATAGCACCCATGTAAACAAAAAAGGGCTGGAAGCCTATAATGAGGCATATGACATTGTAGCGGGAAGCGACAAGCCGGATATTCCGGATGAAGAAAAGGCCAAGGCTGAAAAACTCTTTCAGGAAGTCATTGATGAATACGGTTTTTCAAAAGCCGCTCTGTTAGCTTACCCACAGTTAGGTCACCTGAAATTCGCCCAGAAGCAGTATGAGGATGCCACCGTCTTTTATGAGGCATTTGCCGAAAAAGTGAAGGGAGACAGGGAGTACAGCGCCCTCACTGATCTGGCTCTCGCTGCAAGCTTTGAGGCAAGGGGAGAGTTCGGGAAATCTGTTGGCATTCTCAGCGACTTGGTGGAATCGCCTGACGCACCCTTTAGAGAAACTGCCATGTATAATCTGGCTCGCGTTTACAGGCTGAACAACCAGAATGACAAGGCGAAAGAGACTTTAAAGAGCTTTGTGTCGGAATATAGCGACTCACCTTTTCTGCCCATGGCGAAAGCCCGCCTCTGAAAGATCCGCTCGTGTGAAACTTCATCCGGTTATTGGTTTGTGAACCGCAAAGTCGCGAAGGCCGCAAAGCCTTTTTCGAATCGGGACGGACGATTCGAAAAAACAGCCATTATTGTTTCTGTGTGAAACTGGAAATTTGAAACTTGAAACTTGTCGAAGATCCCGTCTTTATCGGGGAAGCTGGGTGTCTCAAACCTGACACCCTAAACCTGTTGTTCTTCGCGTCTTTGCGTCTCTGCGCGAGACCTTCTTTAAGAAATTTCTTTCTTGATCTGACGACCTTTTTTTCCCAAAAAAAAATCATCTGTTAGTGAAGAACCGATCCATACGAACGTCTTTGCTGAATACAGTTCTTATCCCATTTTTACATATTCTGGTTGCGTCGCTTTTTCCTTGACAGGGGGTTGTTTGCTTAATTATAGTTACTTTATAGCTGAAATGTAGCTCCAAAGGAGGGTGGCATGATTATTACTGAGATTCTGGCCCGAAATGCAAGGATGTATGGAAATGAAACTGCCCTGATCGAAAGAGATCCGGCAAACGACAGGAGGGTGGAAATTACCTGGGGAGAATTTGACCTGATTTCTAACAGGATTGCCAATGCCTTGATCGACAAGGGGGTTCGAAAAGGGGACAAAGTCATTCATCTCATGATGAACTGCCTTGAATGGCTTCCTGCCTATTTCGGTATTTTGAGAACGGGCGCCTGGGCGGTCCCTCTGAATTTTCGGTTTATGGCAAGTGATATCCAGTACTGCGCAGAGATTGCAGAGGCCAAGGTTATGATTTTCGGGCCGGAGTTCGTGGATCGAATCAACCAGATTAAAGATGATCTGACAACGATTAAGGTTTTTATCTTTGTGGGACCGGACGATCTGAAACCGGAATATGCCGAGTCATTTGAGGACTTCTTGCAGACAGGCGCATCTGAGGCTCCGGATGTCCCCATCTCACTCCTTGATGAGGCGGCCCTTTATTTTACGTCCGGTACCACCGGCACGCCTAAACCGATCCTGCTCACCCAAAGAAACCTGGAAGCTTCCTGTATCATTGAAAACCAGCACCACGGCCAGACCCATGAAGATACGTTTTTATGTATTCCTCCCCTGTATCACACCGGCGCAAAGATGCACTGGTTCGGGAATTTTATTGTAGGGGCTAAAGGGGTCATTCTCAAAGGAATGAAGCCCCAGTGGATATTGGAAGCCGTTTCCGAAGAACAGGCCACCATCGTCTGGTTGCTGGTTCCCTGGGCACAAGATATCCTCATTGCCCTGGAAAACGGCGATGTGTCTCTGGATGACTACCGGCTGGACCAGTGGCGACTTATGCATATCGGCGCCCAGCCCGTGCCGCCCAGTCTGATCAGAAATTGGAAAAAGGTTTTTCCAGCCCATGATTATGATACCAATTATGGATTGAGTGAAACGACAGGCCCTGGATGTGTTCATTTAGGCATTAAAAATATTCACAAGGTGGGCGCCATAGGGGTTCCGGGGTTTGACTGGGAATACAGGATTGTGGATTTCGATCAGAAAGATGTGGTTGAAGGGGAACCGGGTGAACTCATGGTAAAAGGCCCGTGTGTCATGTCCGAGTACTACAAGAATCCCGAAGCAACTGCCGCAACACTCATCGATGGATGGTTGCTTACAGGCGATATGGCGCGCGTGGATGAAGACGGATTCATATGGTTAGTTGATCGAAAAAAAGATGTGATTATCACGGGCGGCGAGAATATTTTTCCCGTGGAGATTGAAGATTTCCTGATGGAAAATCCTAAACTTCAAGATGTGGCGGTCATAGGGCTTCAGGATGATCGATTGGGGGAGATTGTGGCAGCCATTATTAAGGTGAAGCCTGGGGCGACCATGAACGAAGAAGAGGCACTTGAATTCTGTGGAGGACTGCCGCGATACAAGAGACCTCGGAAGATATTTTTCGACGATGTTCCTCGAAATCCAACCGGGAAAATTGAAAAGCCAAAGTTGAGGAAAAAATATGGTGGCATGGCAGAAAGTTTTAAAATCTGACCTAAAAGCTGCAATTAGCGGTTAGCCGTTACTTAGCCCCACGATATCGGTTATTTAAGGTTACATTAGGTTCAATACCCGTGAATGAATTCCATTCACCTTTGTTTGCCAGGCATATGCGCGTTACTCGACTTTGCTCTCTTATAGAACTTTTTCAGGTGTCAGGTGTCGGGTGTCAGGAAAAAACTTGTTGTCATTCGATTAATTCAACATAGAATCATAGATTTATGCTGTTTAAATCACATTTCCGGAATATTGGGTTTGGAGCCCTGACACCCGACACCTGACACCTTGGCGGGGAAAGGATCTTGAAATTCTTCACCGGAAAGCGGCATGAATATCATTCATTCACGGGTATTGACATTAGGTTGACATCAAAAAATGAAAGTTCCAATATAGCAAGAAAGCATTCAAATGTTTGAATCCTTCAAACTAACGGCTAATAGCTAAAAGCTAATAGCAGCTTTTAGATCTGATTTTAATTTTAACCTGAATTTATTGGGAGGCAAAAAAAATGCACAAGCTTCTTAAAGACAAGCCGGGAGAGCAGATGCTCCTGTTGGGTAATGAGGCCATTGCCCGTGGCGCCTTGGAGGCGGGGGTCTCCTTTGCCACATGTTATCCAGGTACACCCTCCTCCGAGATCCCGGAGAATTTCTTCAAGATCAGCCAGGAGACAGACCTCTATTTTGAGTATTCCACCAACGAGAAAGTGGCAATGGAAGTGGCTGCCGGTGCGGCTGTATCGGGTGTCAGGACTATTGTGACCATGAAGCATGTGGGGCTGAATGTGGCCGCGGATCCGTTGATGACCCTTGCCTACGTGGGGATCGTCGGGGGGATGGTGATCATCAACGCAGATGATCCGTCCCTGTTTTCCAGCCAGAATGAGCAGGATAACCGGTACTATGCACGCCTCTCGGGTTTGCCCATGTTGGAGCCTACCAATAGCCAGGAAATGAAAGATATGACCGCCATGGCTTTCGACCTTTCCGAAGAGTTGAAACTCCCGGTGATTATACGAACTACCACAAGGCTTGCCCACGTAAGGGGGGCCGTGGAGCTCGGAGAACTGAAACCTCGCAAAACCAAGGCGGTGTTTAAAAAGAACCCGTTTCATTTTGTAACCGTACCGGCTGTGTCCCGGAACCTCCATAAGCTGCTGTTGGGTAAATTTGACGAAGCCCAGAAAATAGCCGAAACGGGGCCTTCCAACGAGATTATCGGCACCGGAAAATATGGAATCGTGGCTAACGGTGCATGCTTTAATTATGTGAAAGACGCTGTGTTGGATCTGGGGATTGGAGACCAGGTCAGTATGCTGAAACTGGGTTTTTCGTGGCCCATGCCGGAGAAACTTTTCCTCGACTTCTTCCAGAAGGTGGACAAGGTCCTGGTCGTTGAAGAGCTTGAGCCGATCAATGAAAAAGAATTGAAGGCACTGGCCCAGGAAAACGGAGTAGAAATAGAGATTAAAGGGAAGGGAACAGGGGCCTTTTCGAGACTGTACGAATATGACCCGGGCATGGTCCGCAAGGCTATCGCCGAGTTCCTGGAAATGGCCTATGAGGCGCAGGAAACGGTAGACCTTTCCGGGATTCCTGATCTTCCCGCCAGGCCACCCAACCTGTGTGCAGGGTGCCCTCATCGCGCAACCTATTACGCGGTGAAGCAGGTCTATGGAACAGAAGCTATCTATCCCACGGATATTGGATGTTATACTCTGGGGGTCCTTCCGCCCATCTCGATGGCTGATTTTGTAATCTGCATGGGCTCTTCGGTGAGTTCCGGTTGCGGGTTTTCGGAGGCAACCGATCAGAAAGTGGTATCTTTCATTGGGGATTCCACATTCTTTCACTCCGGTATCACCGGCCTGGTGAATGCAGTGCACAATAACCATAAATTCACCCTTGTCATTCTGGACAACGGAACTACCGCCATGACTGGGCACCAGATCCATCCAGGGGTGGATACGAGCGTTATGAACGTGCCTCGCACCAGAATATCGATCGAAGCCGTCGTCCGGGGAGTGGGGGTGCAAGATGTTCATGTTGTGAAACCGTTCAAGTTGAAGAAAACCATGGAAGCGGTGAAGGCAGCCATGGACTATGACGGAATTTCAGTTATTATCTCTCAGGAGCTGTGCCCGCTTTTTGCGAAGGCTACGGGGCAGTTTAAAAAGAGCAAAGTATTTACTGTCAATCAGAACAAATGCAAAAATCATCGGGATTGCCTTAATCTTTTGGCCTGCCCTGCCATGTATTTGGACGGCGATCAGGTGGAAATAGACAAGAACCTGTGCATCGGTTGTTCCATATGCGCACAGGTATGTCCTGAAAATGCAATTGTTCCGCTGAAAGAGTAAGAAAGGGAGGCGTCTATGGAAACGAAAAGATTGGTATTTATCGGCGTGGGTGGCCAGGGAAACCTTCTCGCTTCACGGCTGCTTGGAGAGGCCGCCCTTTCCATGAATATTCCCGCCGTTGTCAGTGAGATTCACGGCATGGCACAAAGAGGCGGCATTGTGGAATCGGCTGTGCTTTTAGGGGACGTCACAAGCCCCATTGTGTCCACTGCCGAGGCGGATGTCCTCATTGGGTTTGAGCCGTTGGAAACCCTGCGGGCATTGGGGAAATGCAACAAAAATACGATTGTTATCACCAATACCCACCCGCTGCCGCCGTTTACCGTCGCGGTGGGCCAGGGTGTTTATCCGCCCGTTGAAACGAGTCTGAAGCTGATGCGGGAGAAGGCCAAAAAGGTCATTGCGCTGGACGGCAATGCCATCGCAGAGGAAGTTGGAAACCCCCTGGCCCTGAATATGGTCATGCTGGGGGCCCTGATCGGATCGGGTACGATTCCCATCGGAGCGGATGAAATGAAAAAAGTCCTTTCTACTTCCACCAAGAAGGCTTTCCTTGAATCAAATCTGAAGGCATTTGATCTGGGAATGGAAAGAGCAAAGTAAAAGGGGAAAAGGTTTATCGGGATCTTCGGGGGGAAACCCCGAGGATCCCTTTTTTTATGGCGAACCGCAGAATGACTAAGTGAGGTTTCCCGCAGAGACGCGGAGGCGCAGAGAAGAAAACAACCATAGGTCTTTTTTATCTGCTCCCCATGCTCTCGCGTGGGAACAAGGAACAGTATGGGTGTTCGCCTCTAACCATTTGATACAGAAACGTACGCATTCCCACGCGGAGTGTGGGAAGGAGGGAACTCCTGATTCATGCAGATATGGTCGTGGCAGAATGCCACTCACACAGGGTGGAAACCCATGACCCGAACCTTCCAACCTTCTGAACTTCTTCACCCAAGCGTGACTGCCTTCTGCCTACTACTTACTGCCTACTGTCCTTTACCCTCTTCCGCTTTTCCTCGTCAGTATTGTCTTCATCACATCTTCATCCATTAGCTCCAGGTCGGAAGGGAGGATGTTTCCATGGATATCGTGCCTGATAATGGGAATGTCCGAGCTGATATAACCGTAGGCAAGGTTGTGTTCATTCTGTTCGTCCTGAAGGATGGACTGTTTCGGCAGTTGCAGGGGGTTGTCCATTCCGCATTCTCTCAAGATGCTGATGATGTAGTTCTTCCCTGTGGAGAGGTTCATCTGGGATGGTTCTTTAGAAGGTTCAAGCAGTTTCTCCCTGGTGTGGAGCAGTTCCAGGTTCGGGAAGGTGCTTAGAATATTCATATGAAATGCCGCCCTGAACCCCTCGTGGGTCAATCTCTCCTTCAGCTCGGCTATCCTCTTGTAGTTTGTTTTCACATCTTCTGCATCTCGGTACGGTAGATCCAGAATCAGGGAGATTTCCAGGAAGATGCTTCTGTCCATGTATTTGACCATGCTGTCCACGGCCATTTCGATGTCTTGAAGGGTATACCCTTTATCCACCTGTTTCAGGGAAAAATCGGAGGTGGTTTCAAGACCTATGAGCAGGCAGTTCGTATACCGGTTCAAAAACTCGATATATTTTCGGCTCTTGAGCATCGATATCCCGGTGTACACGGTGATGTGAAAGTTTTTTATCTGTTCAAGAACCTCCGCCACCCTTTGAGAACTGCTTCTGAAATAGGAATCTATAAAGCGTATATGATCAGAGCCAAATTTTTTCATGAGGCTGTGGATGGAATCGGAAATTTCAATGGACCGACGGTCTGCCATAAAATTCATTCGGGGAAGTTCCCTGTATGTACAGAATTTGCACTTCCCATACCAACAGTGATTGCTAAACCCCATATGAATGGGTATGGACCTCTTATCGGGATAAAAATCTTCCAGAAAGTCACGCCGGCAATCAAAAACTGTTCCATAGTCATTTTCTGTTATGGCCGCATCTTTCCATTCCCTGATAATCTGATAAACATCCGTGGTCAGGTCGATATTGCCTGATAGAATAATTAAATTTTCCACGAGTAGTGAGGGTGGAACGCCCATTGTCTTCAGAAAATTGCGAATGAAAGAGGGAGAGAGCCCTATATTGATGAGTGGGCCTCCCAGAACAACTTTTCGATTCCTTTCCAACAGGTCTTTTACAATGAGAAGATCGCAGAAATTAAGGCATGTGAAGACATGATATTCGTCATCGCTGTCGGCAAGGATAAACTCGTCAAAATATCCCTGGGCCATGAATACGTAGAAGATATTGTTTACCATATACTTCTGTTTGAGAAACCGCATGACGTTCGGGGAAAACCTGGAGGCCGCCTTTGAAAGAATCTTGTCGTATAATTCCGTGTCGGTGTTGGAGGAAAAGGCCCTTACCGGCATATCGCTGAACGTGGTTTGCAGGTTCTTGTTCTGCAATAAGTTTTCTGTGATAATCCTGGTAGCCATGGGGAAAAAAGGTTTGAACAGGGGAGGATAGATATATTGGATTTTCATGAATAGTCCTCGATGATTTCTTTCAGAGCTCTAAAAGCCGGATCGGATTGCTTTCCGTTTTTTTCTGCGACAGCCATAATTTCCATCAGAAACATACGTCTTGACCAATCCAGGGGCTTGTATTTGAGTCCTTGTACTTTTTCAGGGGTTAGCGGTTCGGGGAAACTGGACGGAATTTCCTGTCCAAGGGCCTTGAAGGCAAGCATGGTGCGAATACATTTGTCGCAAACACAGCAGTTTGTGTCGGGAGAGGAATCAAATTTGTACTGTCCTTCCCAGCACACCTTAAGGTTTTGAAGGGCTTCGGGCCAGACCGAGAGCGCCTGCAGTTTCTCTATCCTGGTGAAAACCACGTCGTGGTGGATTTCAAAGCTTCGGCTGGAAAGCAGGCGATCCGTTAAGGGGTGGCTTCCCCAGGGACTCAGGTGCCGGTATGAATGGCTGCTGCCGACAAGACAGCCCCCCCACGATTTTCGGAAAAGCGATGACGCGGAAGCGATCACGCATGCGTGAGAGATCCAGAATCTCTTGATGGAAAGGAGATACTTGAGGTTGGTCCTGACGTTGAGAAAGGAAAGGTCGTACTTGCCTTCAAAGAGCTGCCTGTTTCTATCCACCACATTTTTGCATTGCAGGTCATAATCAATGTTTACATCAAACCCCTCAATATAGAGAATCGCTCCTATCTTGCGACGCTTTCTCTTGACCGGGCCTTGCCTTAGTACGTGATTCAACGCGCTGAAAGCGCCGTCAACGCCACCCGAAAAACTCAGAATGAGGTCTTTATTGACTTGCTCCTCTTCCACTTCGCTTTCCGCGGTTATCTCTATTTGTTGGTATTTATCAGGAAACCAGGTATTGAAAATGAGTTGGTATTCTTCCAGATTGTCAAGAAGGGAGGAAGAAACGGGGCCGTGAACTCTGAGGGAAGCTTGGTCTTCCATCGATTTAAGAAGGGCCGCTATTACGAAAGAGTCCATCAGGTCAAAGGAACAGAAGTCCCATTGCTCAAAAGGAATTTCATACCAGAGTTTGAGATCCTCGTCGTAGGGGCGTGACAGTTGAACATGAATAATGGATTTTCCAATATCCTCACGATGTTCAATTCTGTCTAAGTAAAGATCTAATATCTTCATGGAATAGCTCCGATTTGAAAAAGAATGGGGTCGGACAGGTCGGATCGCCGAGGTATGGGAAGAATGTTTATTGGCAAGTTTTCAATCAGGCACTATTTATCCATGCCTTGGACTTTGGCGTGCAGACTGCGCAATCTTTCACTCAGTGCCCTGCATATGTGAAGAGCAATCTGAGGATACTCTCTGACGATTTCGGTAAACTCCTGTTTATGAAGGATCAGGAATCGGGATTCTTCGTCGGTTCGAATGGTGGCAGATCGAACGGCGTCCTCAAAAAGGGCCATTTCCCCAAAATAGTCCCCCGCGCCTATGCGTGCCAGTTCAATGTCCTCTCTCCCCGTTTCTCCTGCCTCTTTGATGACCGAAACCTCACCCGAAATGATCAGGTACATGCTTTCTCCGGATTCCCCTTCCTTTATGACCGTTTCCCCTGCAGGTTGGTCAATTTCTTCCGTTACGGATGCTACTGCAGCCAGTTCACTTACGGAAAGGCCTTCAAAAATATTGATGCCTTTCAGGCGTAGAATTTTATCTGGAATGCTGATTTCCGCTTCCATTTCTTCCTCCATTTCAACGGTTCCATGGGGTTTTGCATGGGTGGCGCGCTTGGCCATCAGGCTTACAAATCGATTTTCGGATTTTTCAAGGGGTTTCAGGAGTTCGGAAGCACCTTCTTCCAGGCCCTGCTTTTCAATGATATAAAGGGTCAGAACAACCGTAACCCAGTCATCTTTCTCAATAAAGTAGGAATAAAGGGCTTTCCTGTTGCTGCCGAGTTTTACAAGTTTAAAATGCTTTCTTCCTGTTCTCAAAAGTTCGGCTGTGGGGATTCCTTCATACAGGGGAATCAGCATCTTGGAAAGAGAAGCATTCAGGGTTCCGTCCAAGGCTTCCAGACTGTTTGACCTTCTCCTGGCATCCGATGAAAACAGCCCGCGCCAGATGAGTCTCATTTCACCTGAGCGGTCCTCGGTAGCCAGAACCCGCAGGATGTTTTCCTTCTGAATCTCTTTTTTATTTTCCAGGTGATCAATTAAAAGATCTCTTTCTTTGGTTTCGGGAAGTTGCGTCAGGGCATCAATTTCAACAATGTGGGTATAACATTGTTCAACCTGTGCGCTGGCGAATCTGAAAATATCCAGGTTTTTGATGTTGAGAGATTCCAGGAGTTCGAAAATGCCCTCTCGAATTTTTCGACGTGGAATATTCAGAGATTCCACAAGGATCTGGGGGTTCTGGTGTTCAGCTGTCTGAATCTTTGATTTTGCCAGGAGAAAGATTTCTTCCGCCGGATCATCCATCAGACTGATAACCGTCCTGATATCGTCGTCGCTGTTGAGTTCAAAAGCATCCAGCGCGGCAAGACGAACTTTCAATTCTCTTGAGGCCAGGTGTGGTTTGGCCAGGTCGTTCAGGTCTTCCGTCCCTATACGGTGAAAGGCAGTGAGGATATAGGAGAAAATAGGGGCATTCTCTTCCTTTTCAAGCATTCCTTTCAACTGGGGTATATAGGAGACTTCTCGTGATTCCCCTGCTGCGATAACGCCGGCTTTTCTTTTACCAGTATCTGCAGCGGTGAGCCAGGCATCGATGGTTTCTTTGTAGGTCTGAGGGGCGTTACGGTAAAGTCCTACCAGTGCATAAGCCCGAATTTCAGGGTCTGTGGAAACATCAAACAGTTCCTTGCAGAAATCTTTTGAAATCCCTGAGTCCAGTCTGTCCGCGGCCTGAACAAGGGCCAGAGTCAACTCAGGTTTTTCCGGGTCGGCCAGTTCCTTGAAAAGAGATATGGCTTCCTTGCCGGCGTCCGGTGAGAGCATGGACAGGAGCTCAATCCTGGTCTTGTCGTCATTTTCTTTCAGGACAGTGAGAATCTGGGCGTCAAAATTTTCAATGCCCTGCGACTTGAGCAGCTGGGCGTGCCACAGGCAGTCATTCCCTCGCGATGAAAGGAAGGATTCCAGCAGTTCCGACTGAATTTTCTTGTCCGCAAAAACGTTGCCGATATCTTTGTCTTCGAGAGATTTGAGGTCCAAAATGTTTCTCGATATGAGATCAAGCAGGATCTTTGGATAGGACTTTTTCAGAAAAAAAGTCGTGGCAATCCAGCCCCCCACAAAAACCATGGCTGCTATGGATAGATACCTCGGTGCGAATAGACCCTCCGATGCCATAATAATTCCAGAACCGATAAGTATTCCTATCCTCACCACGGTTCCCCTCAGAAAAGGTCGAATAACGGCCCTGTAGGAGATGGGAAAGAGACCCATAAGAATCGCTCTTGCGGGATTATTCATGGTGGTTCTCAATACGGTAGTGGAGACCCTGGCATACATGGCGGAAATAATATCAAATTTCAGCAGGAATGCCAGAAAGGCCAGCATGTAATTCATGGGATGAAACATGAGGACGACTGGCAGTCCCCAGCGGCCGTAAACCCTGCCTACAAACAGCAGGATCACCAGACTGATGATATTCATGCATCCCCGGAAATAGCCAAAAAAAGTCAGCATGCCATTCTGTGTGGCATAGGTCTCATTGACTGCAAAGGCGAACTGATAATTGATGATCGGGATGGCAATATTGGGAAGAAGCGTCAGCAGGATCAGAACTTTTACCAGGGTGGACTCCTTCATAAGAGGACCGATCTTCTTGAATTCTTCCACCACGGACGGGCGTTTTTTGACTTTCTTGGTTTTCTTTTCTTTCTTATCCGATACCAGGAGACTGGGAAATTTTATCCCCATTCTTTTTACCATGAAGGCGCCGATCAATGTGGTAATCAGATAGGCAAAAAGCAGGTTGTCCATGTCAATCAGCTTGGCCAGCGATGGGGTGGCGAAACTGCCGATGATCCCGCCCAGGACACCTCCTGCAGTGATGAGGGGAAACAGGCGTTTGGACTGCCTGGTGTTGAAAAGATCGTTGGCCATGTTCCAGAACACCAGGGCGAGGAGCACTTCATACTGGGCCTTGAGTATCCAAAACAGGGGATAGATGAGGTCAAATCCCAGGGGGATTAAAAGTCGAAGGCCGGCTACGGATACACCACAGAATATGAAAAGGCGGGAAAGCATGCGACTTCCTGCCATCCTGGCCATGATTCCCGTGAGGAATGCCATAACAAAAAAGGTGGAGATGGAGTTAATTACATTGACAACGGGCAGGTATTCAACCCCGAATCTTTTGAGGAATGCTGTTTCCGCGAAGTTGTTGAACAAGATGCTTGCGGTGCGGATGATGAAAAACAGAAGCACGGTCCAGAAAAAGAGAGATTTCTCATCTTCATAGATCTTAAGCCATCTTCCGACTGTTTTCAGCATGGGATTCCCTATTCTTTCGTTGTAAGGCCGACAGACTCGCGAAAAGCCAGATAAACAGACCTTTTCCGAGGGTTATGGCATAAAAACATCCATGGCCGTGATTTTCGTGAGGGTTCTTTGGAATCCTGCCCAGAAAGCTGTTTATCTGCAACAAGATTGCTATACCTTGCGTCCGGTATAGTGTCAAGGAATTTAAGAGGTGGGAGGTGTTCTTGTGGTTTCTTAGCCCCTTTGAATGATGTTGGGGACATCGAAACTTGCTTTGATAGCAATGATTGCAGCCTGAATCTGTTTCGCGGGCACGATACCGGAAATAGAGGCGATAGAGCAGTTCAACCCCAGAATTCGAACACCGGATTGAATGAGAGCAGCATGGAGGTTTTCCGCAATTCCGTAACGGTCTCCGAAGTGGGGACCGTTCATGGAAAAAAATGCTACGGGTATTAAAGACATCTCCGCTTTTCCGTAGAGTTTTCTATGTGCGTATCCTGTATGGTCGGCAGCGGAGTTAAGTAGACAGAACAGTACGTTGTACAGGTCAGTCCCATATGCCGGGCTCAACGTAAAGAATGCTAGAAGAGCTTTCAACGGTGACAGTTCAGCCAATACTTCTCCAACGACTGCTAAATCGGCAATCTCCTTCCATGCATCCTGATGTCCCTGTACAAGACGAAAACTTCTGCTTCAGGATTCAGCTCTTTGATATGAATTGCATTCTTAATAGCGCTCTGGCAGCAGATTCGGGAGCAGTTCTGGTTGTCCTCGTTACGAGACCCCACACATTGGATCATGACTACCCTTTTGAGATCGGATGCGCCTTTTATCTCAAGTCGTTTTCCCATGGAGACCTGGGTCATGATTCTTGGATCTTCTCCGTAAGCATATTCCTTGGGGGTATATTCTCTTGCCCCTGTGGCCAGGATGATTACCCCGTGGTCTATCCTTCTTTCATACATTCCAGGCCCGACCATGATTTCCGTGGTGAAATTTCCCTTGAAGCCCTCACAAAGCCTACGATAAGAGATTGGGTCAATACCTGAATCTTCTCGTGGGTAGTTGTTTTTTCAATCAACTCCCCCAGGTATTTCTGGATGTCTGCACCTTCAATGGTGAAGGCGGGGACATCGACTACGCCTCCGATATTGATGCCGCAGTTGCAGACGAAAACGCCGATCCTCGGTTCTGCTCCGAAGAGATCCAGTTCATCGGGAATTTCAAGGATTTTTGAGTCGGTTCCCCTTCCCTTTCGTGAATGACTCCGTTTTCGTCGGAATAGCTGAGTTGCAGGTCGTCCGTTCCCGGAATCGGATCGATGGTGTGGATCCTCGATCGGACGAATCGAACCCCATGTTCATCTCTGGCCCGATTCGCATATTTTTCGTAGTCCTTTCCGAAGGTCCGCATGTCCATATAGATGATAGCCGCATCCAGGTCGTCGTCACTGTGGTTTTTGGCTATGACCGCCTCTTTTACCGCATACATGCAGCACATGGACGAACAATAGCCGTTGCCGCAACGGTTGTTGTCTCTCGACCCCACGCACTGGAGCCAGGCGATCTTCTTGGGTTCTTTTTCATCCGACTGCCTCACCAGGTGCCCCAGGGTGGGGCCTGATGCGCTCAGGATGCGTTCGAATTCCAGACTGGTCATGATGTTGGGATGGCTCTGGTAGTGATACAGGGTTTCGAAGGGCGTCGGATCAAAGGGATCCGTTCCCGGACTGAGAATAAGCGACCCTATGGTAATATCCCGTTCAATGGGCTGCTGGTCATGCTCAACGGCGCCGGCAAGGCATGCCTTCACGCACTGGTAACACTCGGAACAGACCCCGCATTTGAGACAGCGATCCGATTCACTCAGGGATTCTTCTTCGCTGTACCCCAGGGCAATTTCCTCGAAATTCCCTTTGCGATCTTCCACGAGGACCTGCCTCATGGCAGTTTTTGCAGTGAGGACATCCGTGCTTATTTCCGGTTTTTCGTAATCCCAGGTCTTTTCCCTGTCTTCTTTCAGGTCCCGGCCATTCAGGTATCGGTCAATACTTTCCGCGGCTTCTTTTCCGCACTCCACGGCTTCCACTACGGATCTGGGACCGTAGAATACGTCGCCGCCTGCAAAGACACCCTCCACCGGTGTTTCGAGGGTAAGGGGGTCTGCTTCCAGTCCTCCCCTTTGGGTTGTCGAAATGCCCTCTGCTTCGGCAAAGGACAGGTCCGCAGCCTGCCCGATGGCTACGATTACCGTGTCTCCTTCAATCACCGACAGCTTCGATTCGTCATACTGGGGGTTAAAAGCCCCCCGGTCATCGAAGACATCGGTACATTCCTTGAATTCGACCTCTGAGAAGGCGCCATTCTTTTCAAAGAATCTGGCCGGTCCCAGGCTGTTTATGATCTCCACGCCTTCTTCAAGGGCCTCTTCAATTTCGTAATCCCAGGCAGGCATTTCATCTCGTTTTTCAAGGCACACGAGAGATACGGCCTCTGCTCCCTGACGCATGGCGGTGAGTGCCACGTCAATGGCCACGTTCCCGCCTCCAATCACAATGGCCCTGTTTCCGACCTTCACAACCTTTCCCAAGGCTGAATCCCTCAGAAAATATGCTGCGCCGAGCCCCGCAGGGCCTGCCCCGATAACAGCCACTTTTTCTTTTCGTTCTTCCTGGATTTCCGGAAGATACGGAGTTTCGTCCGCAAGGTCCAGATCGGCCATGAACCGGTGGAGATACTGAATCCCGACAGGTTCATCCAGATCCCCTCTCGTGCAGACCCCTTCACACGGGTGATGACAAACGCGGCCGCAGATGGCGGGAAAAGGGTGTGCTTCCTTGAAAAGTTCCAGACCCTCCCTCTATTTACCCTCCTTGATGATGGTTATGAAACCGCAGTCTTTGCTCAGAAGACCCGAATCCAGAACCAGAACATTCACCCTCTGGTTTTGAATGGCCAGGAGAGTTTCCTTTAAATTCGTGGTCCGGACGGCCAGGAATTGTTCCTTTAGAAAAAACGGACCGAGTTCTTCGGTAAGTTCTCCTTCCGGTTCGGCAATAAGAATGGTCTTTTCAGTGTTCAAGGCGCAGCGCTCGCTTCCGATCAAATGGTTTATCATTCCTGATCTTTTCAAAAGCAATGAACGTGCCGGTTTTATCTTCGAAAACGGAAAAGAAGAAATCCGGTGGTGCCTATATGGTCACTGGGGGGCGAGAGGAAAATGTCTAACCACCTGTTTTAGAATGGAAAGATTGCACGGTTTGGGAGATGAGAAAAGAACACTTCGATGAGCAGGAAAATCTGTGGACGGATTTACCAGGGGAAAAGGCTGGGAAAAACACGGAAAAATGGGGCGGTTTACCCCGTTTTCTTGGTTACATTGTTTTAACATATTGATATGACTATTGTAATTATTTATGGGGCGAAAAATCTCCATTGGGACAAAATTACCCGCCCTCATCTTTTATGTTTACCCGTCTTCTCAATCGCTTCTTATGGCTCCTTATGTTTTTTCCCTCTAACCGTCTGGTATTGGATGCCTTTGTAGGCGCTGTACGACGCCGTTTCTTGGGGATTTCGGTGGCGGACTTAATCAAATCGGCCAGTCTTTCAAAGGCATCTTTTCTGTTCCGATCCTGGGTCCTGAACCTCCTGGCGTTTATGATCAGGATGCCTTTGCTGGTTACTCTTCGTCCCGCGAGGCGGATTAATCTTTCTTTCAGGGGTTCCGGGAGGGAAGGGGAATTCATTACATCAAAGCGGAGCTGGGCGGCAGTAGAAACTTTGTTAACATTCTGCCCTCCCGGTCCCGAGGCATGAACAAAATCCAGGGATACTTCCTTTTCATTGAGGGTTATTTCCGGTGTGATCTGGATCATTAGATACTCTCCATGCTTTTTACTGGCATTCTGGTGTTTTATTTGGTATCTAAAATCTGCAATTGGTACTCGGCTAACTGTAATTTCCGGGCGGTATCCACTGGTTCGAATTGCCTTGCGGTAGATACGGGCCGTCGGCATTGTCTGTTTTCACACGCTATTCGACAACGATATTATTGATTATTTCATGGACGACGTACAGTACAATTTTGATGAAGATGGGAAAAACAGCATCTGTATTATCAAAAACAGGACAGCAGGCTAATCGCTTTCTCCCTTTGTTTTTATGCGTATCAAGGCTGTTTCCATCTGACTGGCGGGGTCTGGGGGCCGAAAAATAAGGAATAATCTATGAATATGGAAATTGAAAAATACCCTCAGGTAACGGTTGTGACGCTTCCCGGAGAGACGATAGAAGCGAGCAGCGTGGAGGAATTTAAAAAGGCCATTCTCCCCATTGTGGAAACAAATACCAACTTGATCTTTGACATGAGCCGGATTCGATTTATAGACAGCATGGGTTGCAGCGCTTTGGTCTTCACCTCCAGAAAACTCAAGGAAAAAGAAGGCTGCCTCAAGATCTGCTGTTCCTCACCACAGGTCACTGCACTTTTCGACATGATGGGATTCAGAAATATCCTGGGCATTTTTAACTCAAAAGAGGACGCTGTTCAATCGTTTCGTTGAACGGAGCATCGAAGACTTTCCCTGCATTTTCGTCAAGCCTTTATACACTTCTCCCGCTCCTGGAATGCCTTGACCTGAACTAATCAATCCTGTATACATTGCCCAACCGTTTTTGGATAATCCGATATTCATTATGATGCATAGTTGGGGAAGTTCTTGTGCCCACGTTCCTGAGCATGCTGGAGGAAGAGATGAAAAGCTTTGCCCCGTTCTTAAAAAGAGGATTAGTTGTCCTGCTCCTGTTTGCTGTTGTGGGGCTTTGTTCATGTGATAAGACGAAATGGAGAGCAAAGGACTACGACAGACCGCCACCGCACTATGAGTCGGATTTTGGTCACCCGGATCGCTGGTAAGTTAGGCTGAACGGTTCCCGGTTATTTAGGACCACCCGATATATGGGCGATTTTGGTAAGTTCTCTAATCTTTTTCCAGATGTCATCCTTGCCCTGCCTTGTTTTTGAGGAAAAAAGAATTGGAGCATCTGGAGAAAAACCAGAGAGCTGTTTGCCAATCAGGCCCGCCCTTGTTCTGGCTTTCTGACGCGAAAGCTTGTCCGCTTTGGTCAATACGGGTATGGGAACAATCGCATAATAGTGGAGCCATTTGAGTAAACCCAGGTCTCCCGACGAGAGTTCTCTCCTTATATCCAGAATCAATACTACCGCCTTTAAAGTCGAAGACCCCCGTGTTCTCAGATACGTTTCCACCATACCCTGCCACGATTCCTTGATTTTCATGGGGACCCGGGCGAAACCGTATCCGGGAAGATCGACAAAATACAGCGACTGTCCAAGACGAAAGTAATTAATAGATTGGGTCCTGCCGGGAGTAGAACTCGTCCTGGCCAGTTTTTTCCGGTTTACGAGAACATTTATCAGGGAGGATTTGCCTACGTTGGATCTACCCGCAAAAGCGATTTCGGGTATGTCCGGCTCGGGGTACTGGGCCTCTTTGAAGGCGCTGATTATAAATGTTGCATCCATATGGATACAATCTATCAACCGGTACGTTTCTTGTCAAGGAGGTCTTTGTTGTCCGCAGATTACGCAGATTACCGCAGATTATAAAATGAAATAAACCCTAAGACTACTGGTGAGAATGGTATGACGATTTTTTACTATTTATGTGGAATTGCCGCAGTTTATTTACTGGTTTCGGGTTATCTTACCTATCTGTTGCATAGAATTCCTCGAAGGCCTGTGCAACAGTCTCCGAACTGGGGACATGTGACCGATACGCGAATCGCGACTGCCGACGATGGGGAGATTGAAGTCTGGCGAATTGAGCCTCAAGGGAAATCCCGGGGCATTGTGGTGCTGGCGCACGGGTGGGGAAGAAACCGGGATCGTATGGTCCTGAGGGCCCGGATTTTCGGCGAACTCGGATTTACCACGGTTATTCACAGCGCGAGAGACCACGGAAACTCTTCTCGGAAAGCTTTCATGAATGCATTCCGGTTCGCCGAAGATATCGAAACCGTGCTTCAATGGATTAACGAACCCGTCGCTCTCTATGGCCATTCCATCGGGGCTGCGGGAGCTATTCTTGCCGCGAGCAGGAATCCCGATCAGATCAGATACCTTTTTCTGGAGGGCTGCTATGCCCGGTCAAAGGGTGCCCTGCGCGACCTCTATTGTGCCTATAACCGCTTTTTCGGTTTATTTTTTGGGTATACGGTGGTATTTTTCATGGATATTCTCTATCGATTCAAGATGGATGGGGTGAGTCCCGTCCGTCTCGCTCCTGGAATTCCCGCAGATGTTTTGATTATTCACGGGGAAAAGGACCAAAACTTTCCTGCTGAAAATGCAGTCAGGCTGAGAGACGCTTTTCGTTCGGGGAAAGCGGAACTGTTCATCGCGAAGGGTGCCGATCACAGTAGTTCCAGCCTGACACCGGGATACCGCGAAGCCGTTGAATCTTTTGTCGAGCGCCGCCTCTAACTTGAAAAGAAGCCGGGAAGATCGAGGAAGAAACTTTCACACGACCTTACCGCCCGCTTGTCCCGTTGCTGGGGCTTGTCCCGTTGCTGGGGCTTGTCCCGTTGCTGGGGCTTGTCCCGCTAGCGGGGCTACGCTCAAGACGCAAAGAACGCCAAGATTTGTTTTTTTTACCGAATCGGAACGGACGATTCGATAAAGCAATCGGCCCTTCGGGCATTTCGGAGAATGGTTGCGTTTCACACAGAAAGAATAATGGCTGTTTTTTCGAATCGTCCGTTCCGATTCGAAAAAGGCTTTGCGTCCTTCACGCCTTGGCGGTTCAAAAACCAATAACCACCTTTCATATGAAGGGGGGACGTCATGGATATTAACGTCAAATTTACAAAGTCACAAAAATACCAGGCCCGCTATCCTGGGGTGGGTTTCGGACTTACACTGATCACGGGGTGTGTAAATCCTGAAAATCCGCCGGGGTTTGATCAGCATAAAAGAAAACTTCTCCGGAAAATGCGCAAAAAAGAGACACTTGGCCGGATTACTGAACAGATCGGAATCTATGAAACTTTTTTTCGGAAATTCGGATTTGACTGCCCATTGCCGGGGCACCTCAAACGGACTATAAACAGCGGTTTTCCCAGGTATAATCTTATGGTGGATGCCCATTTCATGGCCGAAATGTGTGCCGGCATTCTGGTTGCAGTTACCGATTATGATCGTTTTGAAGGGGGACTGACACTTGATCTGGCAGAGGAAAATGAGATATGCCGTGGAATGGGTGGCAGGGAAATGGAGACAAAAACCGGTGAAATCGTGCTGCGGGATGAAAAAGAGATCGTCTGCGTACTTTGCCAGGGGGCTGATGAGAAAACCAGAGTGAACGAAGGGACAAAAAATGTACTCTTCTATGCGTACGGGCTTCCAGAAATCGAAGATCTCTATCTGAAGAAAGGGTTGACCATTGCCGCAGAGGTGATGGCGGAATTTGGCCAGGGAACCATTGAGCAGATTGAATAAAACCCGTTCAGAATTTCTGCAGCAATTCTCATTTTGAAAACATGGCTGTGAGAGAGGCTTATGGCCTCGAAAAATCGTGGCAAAATGCCACTCACACAGCATTCGGAAATGAATGGTGCCCCATAATGAGAATTGCTGGAATTTCTGGTTTAGGGTTGCCAGGGAAACGGCGTTTCATTATACAGCCTCTAAGGCAAGAAGCCTATCAGGGGTAAGAAACCCGGTTTTTTAGAGAAAGCAATATATGAACTAGTCAGAAGCCACGAAGGTGAATTGCTCCTAATGGAGAATCTTTTGTGGCTTTTTTTTGTTATTTCAGCGATTTTCAAATGGTTTGTGGTTAAGTTGGAAAATAGACATGTGAGAGCCGACCCGTGTTTCGCGGAATTAGAGTTTGAAATTTATCAAGTGGTTCCGGTAAGAAAAAAACTCCTACGAGCAACAAAAAGGACGGGATTGGGCTTTTTGTTGGCAATCTTGGCGGTTGTTTTTCAGGAAAGCAACGGACTTGCTTGCGAAATCAACGATATGCTTGCCATTGGAGGTGTCGCTGCGGGGATATATCAGTATCAGGATCTCAATGATAGCCCTGATTACGAGAATCAGGGCAGAGGACTCCTGGTATTTCAGCCCGAGATCAGTTTTACTCCCACGGAGAACGACGAGGTTTTTGCAAAGTTGGGATTTGGCGTTGGGGATGGCTTGATGGGAGAGGGCAGGTCGCCTTTTATTATTGCCCCGTGGGGCGGTGAAATTCAAGATGACTATATTAACATCAACGGGCGGAGCCGCGACTATCTGCTCACGAGCTGGTACAAACACACCTTCAGGTTCAGCGGAGATCACACGCTGGGATTGACAGGTGGTATTATCGATTCAACAGACTACTTAGACCAAAATGCCTTCTCCAATGATGAGTATACCCAGTTTTTGAACGGAGCCCTGGTGAACGGGCCCAACGCTTTTATGCCATCCTATGATATGGGAGGCGCCGTGGAATGGCAAATTGGTGCGCTCTCCCTGAATGGCGTTGTTATGGCCTTGGGAGATACGGGGGCACCGGAACCCTACAATGAACCGTATAGTTTTTTTGGATTTCAGGCGGGGTACACCATTGACAGTAGCCTGGGTGAAGGAAATTATCGTCTTATTGTTGATTTTACCAGTGAAAGCTTCCCCGATCCCACAGGCAGGAGTAAGGAAAGGAAGATTGCCGCCATCGCCTCTTTTGACCAGCAACTGGGTGAAGTCCTGGGGGTATGGATCCGGTCCGGCTATCAAGACGACCACGCGGGCATTAACTATAAAGGTGTTTATTCGGGTGGTTTGAATATCAGCGGAAAACTGTGGAGTCGAGAGTTGGACAATGTGGGGGTCGGTTATGCCTATCTGGGGGGTGGTAATCTGGAAGTGGATCACTCGGAGGTCTTCGAGGTCTATGGTCGTTTTGGTTTAAACAGCATTTTCGCTATTACCGGGGATATCCAATATATGAAGGATGCCATGAAGGAAGGAGAAAGCCCCGCGGGTTGGATTCTTGGTATGCGGCTCACCGCAGAGTTTTGATGAATTCAACTCTGGTGAAGCCGCGAAAAGGCGCAAAATTTACAAAAAATATGGAATGGCATTTAAGAAAATCGGCTCTACGCGGACTAGCGTGAAGAATCCCTTTTTCGGGAACTGAGGTGTCAGGTTTCGGATGTCAGGTTTCAGTATCTGCTATTCCTAATTTTCTGGTTCTAATAACCATAATTATTGATTATTAAGTTGAATAGGATGAATGCGGCCAGGTTTTTTCCTGACACCTGACACCTGACACCTGGAATCTGAGCATGGTCTACTCGCGAATTGATGAAAATATCACGTTAATCCGATGAGCCAGAAAACCAATAGATTGTAGCCCTGAAAATTGCTCCAACTGACTTTTTACGAGAATATCAGCCCTGAATGTTTTGTCAGGATAAATCCTGCTTAAGGGGGATGAACGAGATAAAAGAAAAAAGTTACGGGGCATCCATCCATAAAGCCAGGAAGTAGTTTACACTTTGTTGTTTTTAAAGTTACCAACAATTCTAATTTTGAAAAAACCCCTCTGTGGGAGGGCTCTTGTCCACAGTCGGTTGGGTGGGTTCCAGCCGCGAAAAGTCGTGGCAAGATGCCACTCACACAGTCTTTTGGGATAAAACCGAGCTCATAATGAGAATTGCTGTAAAGTTGCTCTTATTAGTGAAAACATATTATTAGGAGAATTATGCCCCGAAATCCCAGTAACCTTTCCACAGACCTTCGCGGCGTTAAGGATTTAACGATTGACGCGATTACCGGTATTACCGATATCGTAGAATCATTACATAAGACCATATCCATAGTTTCACGACCCGGTACACCGGAAACCTGTCGTACAAAGGGGATGACGGGAATGGTTTACCGGAATATCCGTTCGGTTACAGCATTGGTGGGGACTGGAATCGATGCTTTACTCAGCCGGCTCACTTTGGATCTAGGAGAAAAAGATTTATCCCCCGGTCGTGAAGCCGTTGTTTCCGCATTAAATGGTGTTCTTGGGAATCACCTTGTCGCAAGAAGAAATCCGCTTGCCATCCCCATGCAGTTTCGCCGTAATGGAAAACCATTAAACGAACAATTTCTTTCCGATGCGATCCAGCGATCTAATGGCAGATTGGCAATTATGGTGCACGGTGCATGCATGAATGATATGCAGTGGAACAGACAGGGACATGACCATGGCGTAGCCTTGGCCCGTGATTTGGGATTAGCACCGGTTTATGTTCACTATAACACGGGACTTCACATTTCCGAGAACGGCAGAGAACTTACTCATCTTCTTGAAACGCTTATGGCGGTATCTCCCCAACCGACAGATATCTTTATTGTTGCCCATAGCATGGGGGGACTTGTTTCCCGGAGTGCCTGCCATTATGGAAAATTGCTCGACCATACCTGGATGAAACTTCTTAGAAAGCTAGTATTTTTAGGCACGCCACATCACGGGTCGCTATTGGAGAAAGGTGGCAATTGGATTGATATTCTCCTTCAAATAAGCCCGTATAGCGCCCCTTTTTCTCGTTTGGGGAAAATCCGGAGCTGTGGCATTACAGATCTACGTTATGGCAATGTGTTGGACGATGATTGGAAAGGATGCGACAGATTTGATTTTTCAAGGGACCAACGGATGCCCGTACCCCTGCCGGAAGGCGTGCAGTGCTATTCAATGGCTGCGACCACCGGAAAAGAAACCAGCATGCTCGGTGATCATCTTATTGGGGACGGCCTCGTAACAGTAAATAGCGCTTTGGGGCGTCATAAGAATACAGCGTTGAATCTTTCATTCCCGGAAACCCGGCAATGGGTTGGCCGTAATATGAACCATCTGGATCTTCTCAATCACCCGGAAGTCTATGAAATCATGAAAAAGTGGTTGGAAACTTAGGGCCTAGGTTACCACAATAAAGGTATGTTTGGTGGAGTGATTGTTGAAGATCAACCAAACATATGAAACGGAGCCTCATGAGCTGTTTCTATTTGACACCCAGTCCCCATTGAGGGAGAAAATATGTGAAGTATTGGCGCCAGGAATGCCCGGATCATTTATTTTGGCTGTAGGCGAAAAAATATCTTGACAATCAGAACCCAATCGTCGACATTTACAGTATTAATGCAATAAGAAATTGCGTTTTCAAGAAAACTGAAGAGTAAAATACAATAAGCCAAGAAGGCTGTTCCGGGTGTATCCCTGGGTCGCTTCCTTGGCTTTTTTTTTGTTGCTGTTTCCGAAAGATATTTCTGCGGGCTGACAAGGGAGACCGATCGCATCGGTTCAAAATACACCGGCTGTCTCAAGATTGACGGTACATTGTTTTGTTAAAACGACAAGACTTTAAGGAGAAAAAATCATGAAGAAATTTTTGTTTGGTTTAGTTTTAGGTTTGTTTCTTTTCAGTTTGGCCCACACAGCTATGGCCCATTTCGGGATGCTCATTCCGTCGGACAGTATGATTATGCAGGGGGACAATAGAACCGTTTCCGTGATGTTGTCCTTTTCTCACCCTTTTGAATGTGTGGGAATGGAATTGGTGAAACCGCAGGTCTTCGGAGTTATGGCCAACGGCAAGAAGCAGAATCTTCTGGGTTCTCTCAAAGAAACCAATGTTATGGGCCATATGGCCTGGCAAGCCGATTACCTCATCAAGAGACCAGGGGTCTTTATGTTTTACATGGAACCGAAGCCTTACTGGGAGCTGGCAGAGGATTGCTTTATCGTCCATTACACGAAAACCGTTGTCACCGCCTTTGGCGATGATGAAGGCTGGGATCGGGAGATCGGCCTCAAGACCGAGATCGTCCCACTTTCTAAACCGTTCGCTCTATATGCCGGAAACATTTTTCAGGGGATCGTAAAAATGAATGGAAAGGCGATTCCCTATGCCGAAGTTGAAGTCGAATACTACAACCGGGACAAAAAGATGGAGGCGCCCACCGAATATATGATTACCCAGACGATCAAGGCGGACGGCAATGGCGTGTTTGCCTATGCTGCGCCAAAAGCGGGTTGGTGGGGATTTGCCGCCCTGAATACATCCGACGAAAAGATGAAGTATGAAGGACAGGATAAAGATGTGGAGCTTGGAGCGGTTCTCTGGGTTCAATTCGTGGATTGGAAAAAGAGATAACTCAGGGAGGAAGCGGCTATGCGACCAATGAAAAAGATGCGTTTTGCTTTTCTATGCGCGATCCTGGGCGTTGTTCTTCATTCTGGCAACGGATTTTCTTACGAAATCAACGAAATGTTTTCGATTGGAGGCGTCATGGCCGGGATATATCAGTATCAGAACATTACGGATTCGCCGGATTATGAGAATGAAGGCAGAGGGGTCCTGGTTTTTGAGCCAGAGATCAGTTTTACTCCTACCGAGAACGATGAGATCTTTACGAAGTTCGGATTTGGGGCGGGGAACGGTTTGAATGGAGAAGGTCGGTCTCCCTTTGCGCTTGCCCCGTGGGGCGGCAATGTGCAGGATGACTATAAGGACATCAACGGCAGAAACCGGGACTATCTGCTCACGGCTTGGTACAAACACGTTTTTGAGTTCAGCGGAAATCATACGTTGGGGTTGACAGGCGGCATCATCGACGCCACGGACTACTTAGATGAAAATGCCTTCTCCAATGATGAGTATACTCAGTTTATGAACGAAGGTCTGATAAACGGCCCCAACGCCTTTTTACCCTCCTATGACATTGGTGGGGCCGTGGAATGGGAGATCGGCAGCTTTTCCCTAAGAGGCGTGGCCATGGCCATGGGGAGCAATGGGGAAGAAGGGGAGTTTGACGAACCCTATAATTTCTTTGGGATTCAATTTGGCTACACTTTGGATTTCGGTCTTGGGGAAGGAAACTACCGGCTGGTTTTGGATACCACCAGCAGCGATTTCAGCAATGTGGCAGGTACCGAAAAAGAACGGATGAGTTGTGCTCTAATCTCATTTGATCAGCAATTAGGGGAGGTCTTAGGGGCGTGGATTCGGTTTGGAAAGCAGGACGATGCCGCAGCCGCCTATTGCAAGTATATCTATTCCGGTGGCCTGAATATCAGTGGCAAGCCGTGGAATCGTGAGCTGGATAATATCGGGATTGGCTATGCCCACCTGGGGGGCGGCAACATGGAGGTGGACCACACCGACGTGTTTGAGGTCTACAGCCGTTTTTCCCTGAACAGCATCTTCGCTGTCACCGGGGATATTCAGTATATGAAGGATTCCATGAAAGAAGGAGACAGCCCCAATGGTTGGATTTTCGGGGTTCGACTTACGGCAGAATTTTAGGGTATTGGAGTGAGGACTCCTAGTTTTCGCTCAGCCTTCATTGGACATGCGGGGTGAAGGATCAGTGTACAGACTTTCGTTGTACATTTGCCGGTTTTGTTTTATATAGGGTTGTATTATGCATATCTCTGAAGGAATTTTATCCGGGCCGGTCCTGATTTCAGGGGTTGCCCTGGCTGCTGCCGGAACCGCCATCGGGCTGAAAAAACTCGATTTTGAACGCATTCCGCGTGCAGCGATTCTTGCCGCCGCCTTTTTTATAGCCTCCCTGATTCACGTGCCCGTCGGTCCCTCAAGCGCCCATCTGATCCTCAATGGGATTGTGGGTCTCATATTAGGGTGGGTGGCCTTTCCGGTCATCCTTGTGGCCCTGGTTCTCCAGGCTGTTTTCTTCCAGTTCGGCGGCATCACAACCCTCGGCGTCAACACGATGATCATGGCTCTGCCCGCCGTATTCTGTTATTACCTTTTCAGGGTCCTGGTGTGTAAACAATCCAGGATTGCACTGCCGGCAGCTTTTGCGTGCGGGGCGTTTTCGGTCTTTCTTGCGGGAATCATGGTCGGTTTGGCACTGATCTTCACGGAAGAAAATTTCCTGAAGGTGTCTTATCTTGTTGTGGCCGCCCATGTTCCCGTGATGATAATAGAAGGCCTTATTACGGCCTTTTGTGTGACCTTTCTTAAAAAGGTACAGCCTGACATGTTGGTGGGGTAATTGTTTACGGTTTACAATTGCCAGTTCACGGTTGGAAAACAGAGACTGAAGCAGATCGATATATCGACGCATTGGAGAAAAAGATGAAAACGTTTGGCTCAATGAAACGTTACCGTTGGAATGGGATTATCGCGGGTTTGGCGAGCCTGGTCATTTTTTGCACGCTGCGGCCCGGTTCCGTTGAGGCTCACAGAGTGAACCTATTCGCATGGGTGGAAGGCGACACTGTCCATACGCAAAGCAAGTTCAGCGGAGGAAAACGGGTAAAAGAGGGAGAGCTAATTATCTACGATCTCGATGGGAACCAGCTCCTCTCTGGAAAAACCGATGACCAGGGGGAGTTTTCCTTTCCCATACCTGGAAGGGTCGGTATGAAGATGGTTATTAAGGCTGGCACTGGCCACCGAGGCGAATGGACCATCCCCGTCGATGAGCTTGGCGGTGTTTCTGAGCCAAAGGTGGAAGCAGCCGCCTCTGTAAAAAATGTACCCGAAAAACCGATAGAGCAGGTGTTCATATCCGGCGTCGACCGGGACGAAATCCGGCAAATTGTGGAACAAACTCTTGATCAGAAGCTGAAACCTGTATTCAGCCTTCTTGTGGAGACCAGGGAAACAGGTCCCTCGCTTCGGGATATCCTGGGGGGTGCGGGCTATATCCTGGGTTTGATGGGGCTTGCCGCGTATATCCACTTTCGCCGCAAAAGCTCTGAAATCGAGCCAGGGAAAAAGGACTGATCGATCTATGTTGCAGGAGATCTTTTCCGCGGGAACCTCCCCGATTCACCGACTCGATCCACGGTCAAGGATTGTCATGGCTGTCCTGTATGCCTTCGTTGTGGCCCTGTCAAACCAATTTTCGGCCCTTCTTGCAGCCTGCGCTTTCTCCTTTGTGCTGGCAGGAATATCCCGACTGTCCATTCCGGATCTGGCCAAACGGGTCGCCGTGGTGAACGGTTTTGTCTTTTTTTTCTGGCTCGTGGTGCCCGTTACTTATCCCGGTGAAGCGCTTTTTTCTCTGGGGCCTTTGACCGTCTCTCGGGAAGGGGTCCTTGTGGCATTTCGTATTACCTTGAAATCCAACGCCATCCTTCTCGCGTTTATCGCCCTGGTTGCCACCAGTCCCGTTGCTACCCTGGGGGCCGCCCTCGGCCGGCTGGGCGTGCCGGGAAAAATCGTCTATCTGCTGCTATTGAACTATCGGTATCTTTTTGTCGTGGAAGAGGAATACCATCGGCTGGTCAGGTCAGCAACCGTGCGCGGGTTTCAGCCTTCCACGACCCTGCATACCTACAGGACCTTCGCCTATCTGGTGGGTATGCTTTTCGTGCGGGCTTCGGAACGGGCGGAGCGGGTATACATGGCCATGCTCTGCCGTGGGTTTTCCGGAAAATTTCATTCCCTGCAGACGTTTTCATTTTCCGGACGGGACTGGATCTGGCTGTTTTCTATGACAGTTATGTTAGTGGTCATTGGGGGACTTGAATGGGTGAACTGAAAAACATCATAGAGCTTGACAGGATCTGCTTTTCCTATGAAACCGGCAAACCGGTACTGGACAACCTGACATTTGCTCTTCCCAAAGGGGAAAAACTGGGGTTGATCGGCTATAACGGGAGCGGTAAGACCACCTTGATGCACATCATTATGGGGCTCCTCAAGCCTTCGTCCGGCACCATTGGGCTTGTGGGAAAACCGGTTGAAACGAAGAAGGACTTCCTGGAACTCAGACGCAGGATCGGATTTCTTTTTCAGAACGCGGACGATCAACTTTTTTCCCCGACCGTCCTGGAGGACGTGGCTTTTGGTCCCCTTAACCATGGCATAAGCCCGAAAAAAGCTCGGGAAATGGCCATGGAAACCCTGGAACAATTGAACCTGCAGGGATTTGAAAATCGAATCACCCACAAACTGTCCGGGGGTGAAAAAAAGCTTGTCTCTCTTGCAACGGTGTTGGTTATGCAGCCTGATGCCCTCCTTCTTGACGAACCCACCACCGGTCTGGATGAAGACGCCCGGTTCAGGATCGAGTCCCTCCTGAATCGCCTCGACATCAGTACGGTCATTGTTTCCCACGAGTATGATTTTCTGGCTAAGACCACAGAGAAAATATACAGCATGAAGGCAGGCCGAATTGTCTTTGACGGGGATGTGAGCTCCCTCCATGCTCACTTGCACAGACACCCTGCTGCAGGACATCCCCATGATCATGGGAAGGGTGGTTTTAAGGTTTGAGAATGAGGGACATTATTCGATCAACCCTGCCATCTATGAGAATGTCAACCTTCCACCGCCCCTGCATCATTTGACGTCCTGTCTGTAGTTCAGACCAGAACGTTTCTTTTTCTCCCCATCCGCGCAGATTAAACGTCTCCCGTTTTGTCTCTTTCCCAGAAGGATGGTTCCATACGATTTCCAATTTATGGGGCGTTTGTAAGATCTGAGTCTCAATCCACACATACATGGTGTCCCCAAGGGAGAATTCTTCTTTCTGATTGAAAGGCGAAGGTGGAATACTGTCCAGCAACAAGGTCTGGTTGATGATGGTATTGAAGGGTTCCGTAGAAAGGTTTCCGGATGTTGTTGGAACTTGAGGTTTCCCGGTAGCGGGTATCTTTGAACCTCCTCCAACTTGAACACATCCCGTGAGATCAGTATCCCATTCATATCCTTTATTACAAACATATTCCGAGCCAACAAGATGGGCATTAGAAGGAGTATGTTTTTCTACACAGCCTTTACTATTTGCCCTTGGATCGTTCGGCGCGCAAACCTCATTGGGATAGCAGGTACAGGCTTCGGAATTATTGCAGTTCATCCCTTTATCCGGTTCACATCTGCCGGGTACAATGGGAGCACCCCTTGTGAGCGGCTTCATCTCTACTTTGTCTAAGAAAGTTTCCGTGGGTAGCTGTCCATTGAGAACCCCACGGGCATCTTCAGGCGCTATAGTGATTTGGAGAATCTGGCCGTCATCAAAATGCTGGTGAATGCAGACGTTTTTTTGAGCAGGCAACCTGTTGCTTACGGTTTGTGTGATCTCAGCTATCCTCACAGCCACTTCGTCAAGGGTGTTGAATTCGGATATTCGTTGTAGATAACTTATCAAAACACAGTTTTCCAGTAAGGAGACCTCTACTTTTTCTAACCCATAGGAAGACAAGGCTTGAGACGCGGCTTGTACGCCTCCCTGTGCAAAAGCGATTTTGCAGAACACTCCGACACTGAACAAGGATGAAATGACTGCAAAATAAAGCATCCACATATTGCAATTAATTCTGTAATTATTTTTCATGTCCTGCATCTCCTATGGCTTCAACCTCTTTTCAAGAGGATTTATTCCAAACAATATACCAACGTCGCCCCAATACGTCCCGCCATTGCGAACTAAGAAATCACGCATACTGTTGTCGTCTAATGAGTGGCATGCATGGATGTAGGCATAATCAAGCCCACAGTCCCAATTTGGGTCCAGCAATCCTTCCTGGATCGCCATTTTTCGAGCTTCCTGAGCGTTGATTTTATAGAGCTGCTGATAATTAAAGCTTGTTGCATTAAGCACATTTGTTTGGAGGTGGTTTGCAGTATTATCCCCTCCCAAAGATGGTTTATTCGTTCCCTTGGCCTCGTCTACTAATGATCCCCCGTGACCAAAGAATGCGATGGCTTCTGTTGAGGGTCTTGCCAGATACTTGGCGATTTGGTTGGCATCAGGAACCCATAGATATTCCTTTTTTTTCGGCAGATATGTGCTTTTGCCAGATAATTTAACTTCTTCAATGTGGTATTTTTTCTTTTTGAATTTTTCCCGGATGAATTTCAACTCGTTACCGGCAAAGTATTGATGCCTCCAGGTATAAGCAGGGTCTGCATTCGTTGTAAATATAACGGCCATTTTAGGGCTGCAGTTGGTTTGCTTGTTTCTTAATTTATTGAGAGGGTCGCATACCTCTTCCGGTTTACACGGACAATCTTCCGGGCAGGTAAAGCAGTCCTCATAATATTTATCTTGATCAGAATATTGCAGAACCCCATCTCCGCAGCCTGAAACCAGGATCGCATCATATCCAGGATCATACCCCTTCCAGGTAGAATGACCCAGATTTTCGGCTTTCACCTCTATTTTTAATTTTCCCTCTATTATCGGTTTTCCGGCGGTTTTCTTTCCCCAGGGAAAGGTACAAGAATATTTGCCGGATGGATCCGTGACGCCGGAAGAACCTATCGGCGTTTTGCCCGATTTTAAACGAGTGGCGGTGATTTCCAAATCGGCGTTTTGAACGTCTATGCCACTGCTGTCGGTAACGGTAATAGTGCATTTTACCTCTTCGCCAATAGAATAATTCTTTTTGTCAGTACGTATTTTGACGAGTAATTTTTTCTTTCCTACACTGAAGGTTGTACCTTGGTTTTTATCTGGGTATCCTGAATAGGTTGCCTTGGCAATAACCTTGTAAATCATTGGATTGGAAGACGAAGGAATTGGAAACGGAGGACAGGTATAGTCCCCGAATGGGTCAGTGGTGGCCGTAAGCAACGTACCCTCGACATTAACCACCACGGCGGCTCCATCTATTCCTCCTTTTTCATTCTTCACACTCCCCTTGATAAGCACGGTTTCCCCGGGAGAGTAGGTCTTTTTATCAGTGGTAACGCTGACTATCATCGCTGCCTGTACGAGTACAGACGTAGCCGCTTTTTGGGTCTTCCCGCATTTTCCGTCTGATACCGACACGATTATTCTATAGTTCCCCTCGGGTGGATTTTTCCAGTTTACCGTGTCGGTTATTTGAGCATTGCCGGTGCTTGCTTTTCCATTCCATGCCGTCTGTATCGTTTTTCCCTGAGAATCGGTGGCTGACCATGTCATGGTGAGTGGATCACCCTCCGGATCCGTGGCTTTGGCGACCAGTGTGATGGTCTGGGATGGGGCGGCTTTCGGGGGTGAAGCCGTCAGCGTAATCTTCGGGCAATTATTGGCTGGCGGGGGAGGGGGAGGCTGGATTGTAAGGCCCAGGCAGGGAAGCGCTGCTATTCCCTTGATGATCTTTTCAACGGTCGGGTCCTGATTCCCGGGAGCCCCGCCGGATCGTCCAGGGTAACTGGTATAATAGGACAGAGCAAACTGCCCTTTATGAAGCAGATAGTAAGGTCTCTTTCTGTCGTCGGTTTTGTATCCTTCATCCCCGAAACCCAGCTTTATCATGCCGGATTTGGTCTGGCTTTTTACGGTATCGAATCCATACTCGTGAATTTTCTTGCTCGCATCTTTGGGGACCAAATATTCGGTCAAGGTTACGCTCACCGATCGACTTGATGCAGCCCCCTGCCACCTCATGGAAAATGTTCGAGTGCCATCTTTATTTGATGAGGGCCCGCTTTTAGTGAGAAGCTGGTCGTTAACATCCCCCAGTTCTCTGGAAGTGGGGAAGACGGACCAGATCTCGGCATCGGTGCAAGGCTTCTGGGCACTTACCGTTGCCTCCGTGACAAGGAAAAGAAAAAGAATGAGCATGGATGCCGCTGGAAGCCTTGAGAGCAACACATGGTTCATTCTGCACATGATTTTGCGCCCCCGTTTGATGTTTTACATTCTTGCCTATTAAACCACTTGTCATTTTGCACAAAAACCCCATTTGAATCAAGAATAATTCCGTAAATATACACAATAGCAGTCCAAAGGTTCTGTTGTCAAAAATCCCTTGACATGGTGTCAAAAAGTGGTATCGTTTACCCATGAACCGCAGCCACCGAAAAACCCTGGGTGCCGTGTTCGCCAATCCGATCTCCGGCAATATTGAATGGCGAAGGATCGAGGCATTATTTAAGGCTGTGGGCTGTGATATCATAGAGGGCAGTGGTTCCCGAATCACAGTTTTACATAAAGGCCGTAAGGCTGCGTTCCATCGCCCGCATCCCGGCAAGGATGCTCTCCGGTATCGAGTAAGTGCAACCCGTGATTTTCTTGAACTGATAGGAGTTACTCCATGAAAAATGCCATGACCTATAAAGGCTATGCTGCCCGCGTTGAGTTTGACGCTCAGGATCGTATCTTTTTTGGCCGCCTGGCTGCTATTCAAGACATTGTCACCTTTCATGGCAAAACAGTAGATGAGCTGGAAGCAGCCTTCAAAGAGGCGGTTGACGACTACCTTGTCACCTGTGCCAAGCTGGGAGATAAGCCGAACAAACCATACTCCGGCAAGCTGACCTTGCGCATTTCACCGAGCGTTCACGCCGCTATTGCCACCGCAGCCGAAACCAGCGGTAAAAGCCTCAATAAATGGGTTGTTGATACGCTGGATAAATCTATCCAGGCACTTTAAATTTTCAGAGGCCATTGGTTCTTGGACTTTGCGCTATGCGACCGTAATGGAGGGAACTATGCAGACGACGATGAACTGGAAAGGTTACATTGCCACAATTGAATATGACTCTGCTACTGCAATAAGAGAGAATAGATTCTTAATCAATGGGTTAGCGAGACCCTTGAGCAGATTTTGCATGTGACCTGAAACCTGACTCATCCAGATTTTCCCACTGCCTGTTTTTGGTAAACTCCGCCACCGTCTTCTGTTTTCCTTTTTATCTCTGCTTACTGCTTAGTCCTTACTTTTTACTCCTCACTGTCTACTCCTCCACCAGGGTCAGAAGATTCTCTTCCACCGCTTTGAGCTCGGCTTCCATTTTTGCCAACTTGTCCCGTTCTTTCTGAACGATGTCGTCTTTGGCTTTCTCGACAAAACCTTTGTTGGAAAGCTTCTTTTGGGAACCTGCCATTTTCTTGGTAAGATCGTCGCGCTGCTTTTTGAGGCGGGTTCGTTCTTTTTCCACGTCCACTGCTCCCAGCACGAAGATCTCCAGGTTGCCTACCACCGCCCTTGCCGCGTCGCCGGCCGGGGCGTCCTGGTCTGAAAGCTCAAGGGATTCCAGGTTGGTTATCTGTTTTACAATGCCCAGGAGGGGTTCGAATGAAGCGTCTTTAAGGTTACCTCCACGGATGATCACCTTAAGGGGTTTTCTGGGAGACAGTCCATGTTTGGACCGCACGTTTCGGATTTCCCGTACAATATCCTGAACGGTGCCCATCCGTTTCTCCAACTCTTCTTCTTCCCATTCGGGGGTCCGTTCGGGCCAGACACCTTTTACCAGGATTTCGGATTGGGGAAGTGGGGCCGAAATTCCTCTCTCGGGGGCAAGTTCGTTGAGGCTTTGCCAGAGGGTTTCCGTTATGAATGGGACAAAGGGGTGCAGTAGACTCAAAACCCGATCAAGCACGGTGGCCAATACCTGGCGTGTGCTGGGGGCTTTGGATTCGTCGGCCAGATTTCCCTTGATCATTTCCAGGTACCAGTCACACAGTTCTCCCCAGAAAAAGGAGCGGCAGGCGTTGATGGCAGCCGATGGATTGTATTCTTCCAGGAGGCTGTTGACTTCCTGAATCGTTTTAGAAAGCCTCGAAAGGATCCATCGGTCGGCCTCGTGGAACTCAGTGACATCCCTCGGAGTAAACGAATACCCTTCTAAGTTCATAAACGCCAAACGGGCGGCGTTCCACAGTTTCGTGCAGAAATGGACTCCCACCTCAAATCGCTCGCTGATGATCTTGGCCGATGGGATATCCTTCATGGTGCCGGTCACATCAAACTCTTTCCCTGATTTGGGGCAGATGTAGGTGAAAATGGTCTTTCCATGTTTTGCTGCGCCCAGGTCCACCAACTCTCCGGTAAAGGGACTGACGGCCTGGATGGGAAGGCGGATATCCTGCATGCCGGTCTGGAGCTCGCAAAGAACATACCGCATGGCATCGGTGCCATACCGCTCGATAATGTCCACGGGGTCGATGCCGTTCCCCTTGGATTTGCTCATCCGCTCCCCTTTGCCGTCCAGGATGTTGGCGTGGATGAAGACGTCCGTGAACGGCACGTCACCCAGGTTGTAGAGGCCCATGATGATCATGCGCGCCACCCAGAGGGTGACGATGTCCCGACCCGTGACAAGGCAGGAACCGGGAAAATAGGAGTCAAGGCAGTTGGGAGCGTTGCCGACGGCGCCTAAGGGTGTTTGACCGTCTTCCACCTGAGCCGTCTCCGGATCGGGCCATCCCAGAGTACTGTGGGGCCACAGGGCGCTGGAAAACCATGTGTCCAATACGTCCGGATCCTGCTCCAGTCCTTCGGCTTCAAGTAGCTGACTACATTCGTCCAGGGCCTGGTCGTCTTGAAGGCAGACCATCAAGTTAGCTGTTTCCTGGATGTCAAAGGGATTCTCTCCCTTCTGGATGATCTGACTGGTTCCGTCCGGCAGACCGATACGAATACAGATATCGTTTCGGGACAGGAGGGGTTCCAGTGCATTCAGGGTTCGATGGTACTCTTTTTCGTTGACCTGTTTTTTCCAGATGGGAATGCGATGTCCCCACCAGAGTTGTCTGCTGATGCACCAGTCACGCTTTTCGCCGAGCCAGTTCAGGTAGGTCCCCGCGTACCGATCCGCGTCCGGATGGAATTTTACGTCGCGGTCGGTGGCTGATTTCCACTCCCCTTCGGCTGCCTGGATAGCGGCCTGGGCCATTCCCGGGGCCACGAATCTTTTGTCTGTGTCGCGACCGCAGACGATTCCATCTTCCACATCGCCCATACGAACAAACCACTGGAGAGACAGGTAGGGTTCAATGGGGGTTTTGGAACGGTCGGAGTGTCCCACGTCCACCTGGCGGTCTTCCACCGATTCCATGAGGTCTTGTTTTTTCAGGTCTTCAAAAACCAGTTCGCGGGCGGCAAACCGGTCCATCCCTGCATAAGCGCCCGCATTTTCATTGAGTGTGCCGTCCGGGTTGAGGATGTTGATGATTTCCATTTCCTCTACATGTCGCTGCCACACTTCATAATCGTTGGGGTCGTGCGCCGGCGTGATTTTTACGCAGCCGCTGCCTAGCCCTGGTTTCGCCCAGGGGTCCGTGATCAGGGGAATGGGACGGTTCTGCAAAGGCAGAAGGACCTGTCGGCCATTTCGGGCCATTTCCGCAAGGCGAAGGAGTTGGGGCAGGTGGGTTTCTCTTCGTTTTTCAAGCCTTTCTATCTCTTCCTTCAGTTCTTTTTTGTCTCTTTTGGGCGCCGAATCCAGTTTGTTGCGTGTCTGGAGAATCAATCGTTCAAGCTCCCCTTGCGGGTCCGGATGGCAGGCCACCGCAGTATCTCCCAGCATGGTTTCCGGACGCGTGGTGGCCACCACCACATATTCCGGATCACCCGGTTCGGGATCGATGATCGGATAGCGCATATACCAGAAATGGCTGTCCACGGTCTCGTAGATGATCTCGTCGTCCGCTACTGCGGTTTGAAGATGGCAGTCCCAGTTGACGAGGCGTGTTCCCTGGTAGATGATCCCGTCTCGGAACATAGAGAAAAATGTGTGTCGAACCGCTCGGGCGCAGACCTTGTCCATAGTGAAACGGGCACGGTTCCAGTCGCACGAACAGCCCATGGTTTTCAACTGTCCGTAAATCCGCTTCTGGTATTCTTCCTTCCACTGCCAGATACGTTTGACCAGAGCCTCACGGCCAATATCGTGCCTGGTTTTTCCCTCCAGCTCAAAGAGCCGTTTTTCAACGACTGCCTGGGTGGCGATCCCTGCATGATCGCTGCCGACCATCCAGAGGGTGTCGTTTCCCATCATGCGGTGCCATCGGATCAAGAGGTCCTGCATGACATTGTCCATGGCGTGTCCCATGTGCAGAGCGCCTGTCACGTTGGGCAGGGGCATCATGATGACATATTTCTTTACTCCGGGTTGGGGAGTGGCCGCAAAGGCCTTTGAATCGAACCAGAGTTCGCTCGTGGATTTTTCGGCTTCAGCCGGGTCATAATGTATGGGTATCTCTTTTTTCATAAAAATCCTCTTCCTGTTTTTGCAGGGCTCACAGCGTACTGGTTCGGCCCGGTTTTGATGATTTCAATGTTCTCTTACGGCGTATTCTTACCATAAGATTTACACTGAAGGTAGTTTTTTCTCTGGTCGCCTTTCAATGGCGTTTTAAGATGGACATGGCCTTTGGAGTGTGTCAAAAATGACGTTGCGATTTTGATATACATTTTCATCCTTTCAGGAGGCGGGCTCAGAATACAGACCTCGTCAAATAGTTAAGTGGTTGAGTTGTTGAGTTGGAAAATAAGCACGTGAAATCAACACATTGCCTATTCAAATCCATCGGGTGTCCAATTTTGAGGTGAAATGGATAACTTCAAATAATAATAACCACTTACCTACTAATCTACGCGACCACTTAACGAGGTTTGGAATATGTTTTCACTGAAATCTTTTCAGAAGAAGTATGAGACGGAACCTTCGAATCTGACCGTAGGGGGACGGAATTTCAAGTTTTTCGTTCCAGTATCCCTTGACAGGTTTGTAGATGCAGATGATATTTTTCGCGAGTTTCCCCTTTGGGCGAAGATTTGGGATGCGTCTATCGTCTTGGCGGACTGCCTTGCGAGAATGCCGGTTGACAAAACCAGAAATGTCCTTGAAATCGGCTGTGGCATGGGTATCGCGGGCATTGTTGCGGCTTCTTTCGGGCACCGGGTAACCCTTACCGAGTATAATGACGATGCGCTCAATTTTGTTCGCGCTAACGCCCTCGAAAACCTGACACAGGAAGGATCTTTCCCGGAGATCCGAAGGCTAGATTGGAATAGTCCTGAAATAGCCGAACCATTTGATATGATTGTCGGATCTGAAGTGGTGTTCAAAGAAGAGGATTTTGAACCTCTATCCAGGCTTTTTGATCGTTGTTTGAAGCCTTCGGGTGAGGTTATCCTGGCTGAGAGGGTCAGGGAGACGAGCATTGGGTTTTTCAGGAAGATGAGCGAACCATTTGATATCATGGCGAAGAAAAAGGTCCTTCGTTCCGAAGAAGGTGGCGAAGTGCGGGTTATCCTGGCGAGAATGAAATCCAAAAGGAGATGATGATCATGACAAAAAATCGTACTCTCGAAGCGTTTATTCTTGGTGCGTTCATATGCGTTGGTCTGGCGTTGTTAGGATACCTCATTGCGGATGGTGTCTTGAAAATAAAGGCATTAGACAGGACTGCCTCGGTAAAAGGCTTGTCGGAGAGAGAGGTCCAAGCGAACATTGCCATCTGGCCCATCCGTTTTGACGTGGTTGACAACGACCTGAATAGTCTGTTTACAAGTATTCAGGAAAAAAATACCGTTATTGTCGAATTTCTGAAGAAAAGTGGATTCAAGGAAGAGGGGATTTCGGTCTCAGCTCCCGCCATCATTGACAAACAAGCCCAAGGGTATTCCAATTCAAGGGATATTCAGTTCAGGTATTCCGGTAATTCAACAGTCAGTGTATATACTGACAACATTGCTCTGGTGCGAAAGACCATGGACAAACTCCTCGATCTTGGCAAGCAGGGGATCGCTATTTCCGGGCAGAATTACCAGGCACGGACGGAATATCTTTTTACCGGATTGAATAGTATTAAACCGGCCATGATTGAAGAAGCGACAAATAATGCACGCGAAGTTGCCGAAAAATTTGCCAAAGATTCAAACAGTAGAATCGGGAAGATAAAAAGGGCTACTCAAGGTCAATTTTCCATCAGGGACAGAGACAGCAACACACCCTATATAAAGAAGGTGCGAGTCGTTTCAACGCTGGAGTACTATCTTGCAGATTAGATGGCTAATTTGTTTCCATCCATAAATGGCCCTTACCTTGATTTATTGGACCGGAAGGCTTAAAATAGCGCCAGAATAAAAGGTAGGGGGTTTTGCCGATGGGCGAAAACGAAATGAGAATACTTACATATCCGGACCCGGTACTGAAAACCAGCGCCGGGCCTATTGAAGATATTGATGAAGAACTCCAGGGAATTATCGACCGGATGATTGAAACCATGTACGTCGCCCCAGGCATAGGCCTTGCGGCAAACCAAGTGGGTTTGCTCAAACGGGTTATTGTATTTGATGGCAGTCCCGGAGAGAAGGGTCAAAACCCGATGGTTTTGATTAACCCTGAAATTACCCACAGGGAGGATCATATCAAGTGGAACGAAGCCTGTTTGAGTGTGGTCGATTTCACTGCTGATGTTACCCGTGATGCCTGTGTGACCGTTCAGGGGGTTGATCGTCACGGCAAACCCGTGAAGATCGATGCGGAAGAACTGCTTGCAGTCTGTCTGCAACACGAAATCGATCATTTGGACGGGACGCTTTTCATTGACCGTATCAGTAGCCTGAAAAGGGCATTGTATAAGAAGAAGCTCAAAAAAAAGAAGATCGAAGAATAAGGGATTGGCTCATCGCCGATTAACGTGATATTTTTGTCAGTTGTCGAATTGACCATGCTCAGATTCCAGATGTCAGGTGTCAGGTGTCAGGAAAAAACTGGGTCGCATTCACAATACTCAACGTAATAACGAATAGTTACTCTCATTACAACTAGAAAATAGGAACAACAGGTACTGAAACCTGACACCCGAAACCTGACACCCCTGTTCCGGAAAAAGGGTTTCTTTACGCCAACCCGCGTTGAGCGAAGGGATTTTACTGCATGACGTATTTGTCCACCCCCCTTCATGGAAAATTTCTGGTTCGTCCGAAAATTGTCTTTATGGGCACTCCGGATTATGCCGTTGCATCTCTTGATGCCTTGGTGGAGGCTGGGTATACGGTTCTTGCCGTGGTAACCCAGCCGGACCGGCCAAAGGGGAGAAGTAAAAAGCTTGTCCCTCCGCCGGTTAAACAGGCTGCCCGGGGTATGAACCTTGAGGTGCTCCAACCGGAGAATGCGTCTGATTCCGAATTCTGCAGGATTATCGAAGAACTCCAGCCTGATATCCTCGTGGTGGTTGCGTTTGGGCAGGTACTTAAGCGTGCGCTTCTCGACATTCCCCCTTGGGGAGGGCTCAATATTCACGCATCGCTCCTGCCGAGATACAGGGGCGCTGGACCGATCCAGTGGGCGATTATCGACGGGGAAAAACAGACCGGACTCACATCCATGGTCATGGAAGAAGGCTTGGATACGGGCCCGATACTCCTGCAGAAAAAGGTTCCCATCGGTCAATGGGAAACTGCCGGGGAACTTCACGACAGGCTTTCGATGCTGTCGGGAGACCTGCTTCTGGAAACCCTTGGAAAGTTATCGGAAGGCCTTTTGATTCCGCAAACGCAGGATAGTTTGCAGGCAACCTACGCCCCTAAAATAGACAAACGTATTTCTGTGATTAACTGGCTGAAGCCGGCGAAATCCCTGGCCGCCCTGATTCGGGGACTTGATCCGTTTCCCGGTGCAGCCACTTTTGTCGGAGAGAAAAGGATTAAACTTTTTTCGCCCCGAGTAGTGGATATGAAATCGGAAGAACCGGTGCCGGGAATGGTCCTTGACTCTTCGCGGGAAGGGGTTTTTATTGAAACGGGCAAAGGAGTACTGGAGATCAGGGAAATGCAGGCGACGGGAAAGAAGAGGCTGCCCACCGATGCTTTTCTGAGAGGTTTTCCTATGGAAAAGGGGACTGTGCTGGGGAAAAGTTTATGAGTGATAAGGATATTGAAAATGGACCCACCAAAGTTGCTTTCCCTCAGTCATCTCAGGGCGACCGGTTAGCGCCGGTCGTGGTTGAAAGACCAAAAAAGCGCATCTTTATCTTTCTGCTTCTGATTACCTGTTTGGTGCTTGTGGGCGGCGCCTTTCTGCTCTGGTGGGTTCCCTATGTGGGGTTTTCCAGCATTCACCCCTACCTGCCCCTTATCGTAGGGGTCGTTTTCGGGGGCATCGTCTTGTTTTGTCTCGGCGCCGTTTTGACCCTCTTTTTTACCATCATTCGAGGAAAGAACCTTTTTTTTAACAGGAAGATCAGGGGTGTCGTAATTCGCTTTCTTTTCCCGCTGCTGGTGGGGGTTGGGAAATGTTTCGGAATCAAAAAAACTGAAATTCGCCGGTCTTTCGTGGCCATCAACAACCAGCTGGTTCTTGCTGAAGCCAGGAAGGTGAAACCTGAAAAGCTCCTCATCCTTCTCCCCCACTGCCTCCAGTTTCATGAATGCAATGTGAGAATTACCGGGGACGTGACGAACTGCAAGGCGTGCGGAAAATGCCGAATAAAAGACCTGGCGGCCCTGGCTGAAGAGTACCATACCCCCATTGCAGTGGCTACCGGCGGCACGTTAGCCCGAAAGATTGTAGTGGAAAAAAGGCCGGAGATCATTATCGCAGTGGCCTGCGAACGGGATCTCTCCAGTGGTATACAAGACAGCTATCCTATCCCAGTTTTTGGCGTTTTCAATAAAAGACCATTTGGTCCGTGCTTCGATACAGATGTGGATATCGATCTTGTGACAAGTGCCGTAAAGACCTTCGTGGGGCGCTGAGATGCCAAGAAATATAGCATTGTCGGTTCTCAACAGTTGTGAGAATGTCCCCGGTCTCCATGAACGAACTCTGGAGGCGGCCTTTGGTCTGAATCCTCGCCTTGACCAGAGGGACAGAGCCTTTTCCATGCATCTGGTACAGGGCGTGCTGCGCTGGCAGATAAAGATCGACTGGATGATTAAACAGTCCGTTCGTTTCCCTTTTACGAACATTGAGCTTCCCGTCTTAAATATCCTTCGCCTTGCCGTATACCAGATTTTCTTCATGGATCGGGTTCCCGAATCGGCGGCTGTCAATGAAGCGGTCAAACAGGCTGGAAAGCTGCGAAAGAAAAACCTCAGGGGTGTTGTGAACGGCATTTTGAGGAATATTTGCAGAAAGAAAAATGACATGATTTTTCCGGATGCAGGCCGTGATTACAGTCTCCATATGGCCATTATCTATTCCTATCCTCTGTGGCTGGTAAAAAAATGGAAAAGAGAATATGGGGCGCGAGAAGCGGAGAAAATACTCCGTGCTGGAAACGATATCCCGGGACTTTTCATTCGAACAAATACTCTCAGGACGGATCGTCAGAAACTTGAGGAGATCTTGCAGGAAGAGGGAATGGTTTGTTCTTCAGATCCCTCCAGTCCTGAGAGTATTGAAATAACCCGTTTGAAAGGGCAAATCCATAAGCTGAAGTCGTTTAAGCAAGGGTTGTTCCAGGTGCAGAGCCGTCCTGCCCAGATATGCTCTCACCTCCTTTCTCCTGAACCCGGGGAATCCGTACTGGATGTCTGCGCTGGATTTGGTGGAAAATCCACTCACATGGCGGCACTCATGGAGGACAGGGGGTTTGTTCTTGGAATGGACACGAACCGGGAGCGAATACAGGGCATGGTGGACAGTGCGGGGCGGCTTGGAATAGGGTCGATCAGCCCGATCGTTGCAGATGCAAACCAAAATGTTCTTCGACTCTTGAAAAAACCGTTTGACAAGATCCTGGTAGATGCTCCCTGTTCCGGTCTCGGAGTCATATCAAGACATCCGGATATCAAACTTGTCAAAACCGGTAAAGACATCGGTCGTCTTGCCGATTTACAACAGGCTATGCTGAATAGGGCTGTGGCGCTCCTCAAGTCTGAAGGGAGACTTCTTTACGTCACCTGCACCATATCGAAAGAAGAGAATGAGGGCAATGTTGAACGGTTTCTCAAAAAGAATCCCAGCATCGCCTTGGTAGATCTTCGGAAATGCGCTCCCGAGTGGGTTCTGAATATGGTTGATACAAACGGATTTTTTCGGACTCTGCCCCATGTTCACGGGATGGAAGGGTTTTTCGGTGCCCTGTTTACGAAGAAGTAAGAGCAATGTATCGAGGGAATGAATGAATAGATTGTTTTCTTTTTTCTGTACGACGCCCCTTTTCCTGGAAGAACTTCTTGTGGAGGAACTGGTATCTTTTGGTGCAACTTCCGTCAAAGAAACAAAAGGTGGCGTTTCTTTCCAGGGTGGTTTGGAAACGGCATACCGGGTCTGCCTGTGGTCAAGGATTGCCAACCGATTGTTCCTGGAAATTTCGGAATTCGATGCCGGGTCCAAGGAAGCGCTTTATGAGGCTGCTTTGGGGATTCCATGGGATGAACACCTTACAGTGGATGGGCTCTTCAAGGTGAGGTGTTCCCTTTACCAGTCCGAGTTTAATCATTCGCAGTATGCTGCTTACGTGGTGAAAGATGCCGTATCAGACTATTTTAGAAGCAGGTACGGGAAAAGGCCCTCCGTTGAAATTGTCAGGCCGGATGTGGTGATGAATCTCTACGTTCAAAGGGATAGGGCGACACTGAGTCTTGATCTGTCGGGAGAAAGCCTTCACAGGAGGAATAATAAAGAACCCGGTGGGATAGCTACCCTGAAGGAAAATGTTGCTGCGGGCATTCTATTGAGAGGCGGCTGGAAGGAAATTGCAGAGCGGGGAGGGGCTTTTGTCGATCCCATGTGTGGTACAGGCACGTTTCTTCTGGAAGCGGCATCTATGGCCGGAGATATTGCTCCCGGCCTTTTCAGAGACTATTTCGGGTTTTTAGGATGGAAACAGCATTCACCGATCTTGTGGGAAAAACTTTTGGAAGAAGCCCAATCGAGGAGAGAAATAGGGAAAAGAAAAATCCCTGCCATAGTAGGGTTTGATATCGATCGGCGCAGTGTGGCTTCGGCGATGGAGAATGCCGGAATTTCGGGGCTTGAAGAGGCTATCCAAGTAAGAAGAAAAGCCATTGAAGAAATTTCCTTTGCGGAAATCAAGCCCCTCCAGGCAGGTTTGGTGGCCGTAAATCCGCCCTACGGCAGACGAATCGGAAAGAAAGACGACCTCCCGGACCTGTATAGGAAACTGGGAACGGTGCTATCAGGAAACTTTCCAGGATGGCGGGCATCTCTTATTACTGCAGAGGAAGAACTGGCCCGGAACACGGGACTTAAAGCGGATAAGGTGAATGTCCTTTATAATGGTCCCATAAAATGCACCCTGGCGCATTTCCATCTGTTTACCGAAAAAGAAAGACGTCATTTGAAGGAAAAAGAAAAGGCCGGCCTGAGTCCTGGTGCGCAGATGTTCTCCAACAGGTTGCAGAAAAACTTCAAGCGGCTCAAGAAATGGGCTCGAAAAGAAGGGATCTCTTCTTACCGGATCTATGATTCGGATATGCCCGAGTATAATGTTTCCGTAGATTTTTTCGAGAATAAATGGCTTCACGTGCACGAATATTCGCCTCCGGGAACGGTTGATCCGAAAATGGCTGAAACGCGATTTCGTGAAATCGTCAGTGTGCTTCCCCGGGTTTTGAATGTGGATAAGAAGTTTATTTTCTACAAGAATAGAAAAAGGCAGAAAGGAAAGTCTCAGTATGAGAAGATCGCCTCCTCAGGGGAGTTTTTTACCATACGGGAAGGAGGGAATAGTTTCCTGGTCAATTTTACCGATCACCTGGACTGCGGTATCTTTTTAGACGGCAGGATGACAAGGGAACTCATTCGGAAACTTGCCAAAGGAAAGCGGTTTCTGAATCTTTTTTGTTACACAGGGACGGCAACTGTCTATGCAGCGGAAGGGGGTGCCGAAACAACCACTTCCGTCGATCATTCAAACACATACCTCTCCTGGGCAAAGAAAAATATGTCCCTGAACGGGTTCAGCCGGGAGAGTCACCGGTTTTTCAAGGCAGATTGCCAGGCTTGGCTGAAGGAAGACAGGCATCTTTACGACCTCATTTTTCTAGATCCCCCCACATTTTCCAATTCCAAAGCATCCCGGGATTTTGATATCCAGACTTTTCATCCCGAACTTCTCAGACTTGCCGCCTCCAGATTGAATAAAAAGGGCATCATCCTTTTTTCAAACAACTATAAGCGATTCAAAATGGATTTTGAAAAACTGGCGAATTTCAATATCGAAAGTATTTCATCCGGGACGGTTCCCAACGATTTCAACCGCAGTAAACATATCCACAATTGCTGGAAGATAGAAAATAGAAAATAGAAATTCGAAATTCGAAATTTGAAACTGGTGATTTAGGTGGTGGAAGAAAATGAAGCCTATTTACGAATTGGATGTATACAGGTTGGCTGAAGAGCTTTCCGGTATGATCTGGTATGCTTTTGAGGAATGGTCAACCAAAGTGCAGAGAACCGCAGGTTACCAGATCATACGATCGTCTGATAGCATTGCTGCGAATCTTGCTGAAGGTTATGGGCGCTTCAGTCCTGCTGACCGCAAGAGGTTTTATTTGTATGCAAGAGGTTCATTTGAAGAAACCAAGGCGTGGCTCCGCAAGCTAATCCGTCGCAAGATCATAAGTGATGAAAAAATCTCAAATTACACATCGATCATTGACGAACTGGGTCCAAAATTAAATGCTTTCATAAAAAGCACTAAATGATCAAGATGCTCATCCTTTCTCAATTTCCAATTTCCAATTTCAAATTTCAAATTTCAAATTTCGACTTTCAGGCGCTTTGCACCCGTCTTTTCCTTTTTCTTCGAACCATGTAGAAGCGCGTAAAAATGATGAGGACGGGAAAACCAAGGAAGAAAAAATTATCCATGGCTCCGGACAGGAAATCGGGCATGAAATAATAGGTGACACCGGCAAGAAGGAGGCTTGTACGAAGGGCCCGACCATACCCTAAAAAAGTGAATACCCTCAAAAAGGTCAGATAGCAGAGAGCCCAGAAAAGAAACAGCAGCAGGTTTCCAAGGAGCCGGTATTCGGGTGGTACATGGGTAAAAAGGGCCTCCATCACCTTTTGCGGGCCGGAACTTTTGTGCTCGAAGCGGATCCTGGCCACCTCGCCGATGGTGGCGTTCTTGTCAATATATGTTCCTGCAGGAATCAAGGGGTCGAGCGTAATGATAGCGCGTTCTTTGTGCAGGGTATCATTGGTTGTCCTGAATGGAAGCTGCAGGGTGGCTTTCACAAGAAAGAAACCTCCCCAACACAATGAAAAGAAGCATACGATAAGTAATAGTTGAAAAAGACCTTTCCTTAGAGTCATTAAAGTACCTCCCCAAAAAAAATTGAAGTCATATTAGTCTGTTATCCGAAAATTGTGATAGAAGTCTTACTACCTGGTTGAATGTGGGTTTGTGGTAGAGGCAGGCCACATGAGAAATGGGTGCTGTCACTTCCCGTATCCAGTTTTCCGGTGCTGCTGCAAGAGATTCGGGAGGCAGCACCATATTGTCTACCGGAGAGTAGAGGCTTGCACACGGTGTCTGAGACGGAACTTTGGTGGTCGCCAGTTCTTTGATCAAATCACTTCCGTAGGAAAGACTTTGCGCCAGTTTCCCCAAACCGAAAACCGCCATTTTACTTCCTTTAAATGGTGTTCCAAGGGTAATAATCCCTTTGACAGCCGGTCCTGGAGAGCCGTCTTTTCTGCCGGCATAGGCTTTTGCAAAAAGTCCGCCCAGGCTGTGCCCTACCAATAAAACGGGTTTTCCCTTCTCTAATGTGCCAATCTCTTTAAGCCTTTGAGCCAACTGTTGCTCTATCTCTTGGAAAGAGTGTCGTCGGCTACTGTAGCTTATCATATAAATTCGATGGTATCCCGCATTCTTGAGCCGGAGACGGAATAGGATCCAGGCACTTGCATTATGATAGATACCATGAATCAGGACTACGGGGGGGAGGGCGAAATTCCCTTCAGCGCCTGATTTCCAAAAGGATTTGAATAAACCGAAAGGGAAAAACAGGATGACAAGGATCTGGCTCCAAAAGCCTGAAAAAAGCCCTTTGAGAATCCATGACATCATTTTTCGTTCGGATTTCCGTTGCACCTCAAGCCGGTAGCCGCTGTTGCCCACCTCGTACCAGAAAAGGGCGTATGTGGCTAATGGGAAAAACAGCAGAATGAAGAGAATTAGAAAAAGAAATATGGCAAGCATGGTTCCCCCAGCATGTGTGTGAAACGGAAGGAACGTGGAAGTAATAAATCCCTCAACTATGCATCATAACTTCAGGCCATTTTCGCCCGATATGAAATCACAAAAACATTGAAATAGCGACATACTTCAGCTTTTGTGATTCCATATCGAACAGGTAAGCGAAGACTCCGAACCTGACCCAAATCTATGCGCCTACTTACGAAAGTTATTACGTCCACGTTCCTAATCAATATGAAAGAAGAGAACCCCGGTCCTTTTTTTTCTTGCCTTTTGTCCTCATCTTGCTATTGTTTCTGACAACAAGGTAATGGAAAGTCAAGAAAATATAAGGAGGAATTATGTACTTACCAAAAGCATACGAGAATTTTTCAAAGGATTACCCCCGTGTACTCGAAGCCTACAGGAATCTGGGGAAAGTCTGTCGTGAAGCAGGCCCTCTGGATGAAAAAACCCAGGAGATGGTGAAGCTTGGCATTTCCATTGGAGCGGCTTCAAGGGGGACTGTCATGTCTTCCACACGCAAGGCACTTGCAGCCGGTGCGAGTAAAGAAGAAATTATTCATGCCGTATTGCTTGCAGTTTCCACCACGGGATTTCCAAATATGGTCGCTGCTCTTGGATGGGTAAACGAAGTCCTGGCCAAATTGGACGAAAGCTGAAAAGGGCTCAAACCACAATCCTAAATTTTCAGTGCACCGAATTCTTGGCTTGACTTTAATTAGCCTGTTAATGTATTTTTACGGTTTTCACTCTGTTTGTCATGGGCAATGGGGAAATGGAACACATTAAAATTGCTGCAAATAATGTGGTTTATAAAATCTGATTTATTGACGAAAGGATCTTAGCATGGAAAAAATGGCTGAACAACTGAGAAATGTAGCCCTGATTGCACATGGGGGCTCCGGTAAAACCTCATTGGCCGAGGCGATGCTGTTTAACGGGAAGTCCACCACGAGATTGGGAAAGGTGGATGATGGCACATCAAGCTTTGATTATGAACCGGAGGAGATCAAGAGGCACAGCACCCTCAGTACGGCCTTTCACCATGCTAAATGGAAAAAGAACAAGATCAATATTATTGATACTCCGGGAGACGACAACTTTCTGTCCGATACCAAATTTTCACTTGATGCGGCGGACGGAGCGGTCGTGGTTATCAGCGCTATTTCCGGCGTAAAAGTGGGTACGGAAAAAGTATGGGCCTTTGCCAACGAACGAAATCTTCCGAGAATTATTTTCATTAACAAAATGGACCGGGAAAGGGCGGATTTTTTTAAAGTGATCGATGGGATTTCCGAGGAACTTGAGGTGAAGGCCACTCCTGTTTTTCTTCCTATTGGCGCAGAGGACGAATTCTCGGGGGTTGTAGATCTGATTAAAAAGACGGCCTATACCTATGAGCTTGATGGAAGTGGAAAGTTTTCAAAAACAGATATCCCAGCGGATATGGAGGACGACGTTGCTGAATGGCGGGAACAGATCATTGAAAACATCGTTGAAGCCAATGATGATTTGATGGAGAAATACCTCGAAGGGGAAGAACTTTCGGACCAGGAGATAGAGGAAACCCTTTTCACCGGGATCAAATCGGGGGAGTTAGTACCCATCGTTTGCGGTTCGGCCCTTCTGAATATTGGCGTGGCACAGCTGATGGATTTGATAGTGCAAGGGCTTCCCTCCCCCTTGGAAATACTGCCAAAAGAAGGCAAGGCGTACGACAGTGATGAGATTATTGAAAGGATTCCCTCTGTGGATTCTCCTTTTTCCGCCCTTGTTTTTAAAACTGTTGCAGATCCTTTTGCAGGCCGACTCACGATTATGAGGGTGTTTTCAGGAACCGTGGAATCTGATTCACAGGTGTACAATCCCAATAAAGATATGAAAGAAAAGTTTGGTCAGCTCCTTGCCATCGAAGGGAAGAAGCAGCAGCCGGTTAAAGTGGCAGGGCCGGGGGATATCGTAGCCATTGCCAAACTCAAAGAGACCACCACGGGAAACACACTCTGTTCCGCTAAGGAACCGATTGTTTACCAACTCACGCAGGGGTTGCCGGCGGTTATCTCATACGCTGTACAGGCAAAGGTCAAAGGAAGTGAAGATAAGGTCTTTACTTCTTTTGCAAAACTCCTTGAGGAAGATCCCACGTTGAAGTTGGAAAGGGACCAGACTACTGCGGAGGTGATCCTCTCCGGAACGGGCCAAATCCATCTGGAGACGGCCTGTGATAAACTGGCAAGAAAATTTGGCGTTGAGGTGAATCTGGTCCCCGTGAAAGTGCCCTACAGGGAGACGGTGAAAAAAACCGCCAAGGGAGTCGTATACAGGCATAAGAAACAATCCGGTGGAAGGGGTCAATTCGCAGAGGTACATTTCGATGTCAGTCCGTTGCCCTCCGGATCCGGGTTCGAATTCCACGAAAATCTTACGGGAATGAATGTGCCCAGGAACTTCGTTCCCGCTGTGGAGAAAGGTCTTAACGAAACCCTTCTGACCGGTGCACTGGCCGGTTATCCCATCGTGGATCTGAAGGTGCGTTTCTATGACGGCAAATCCCACGAAGTGGATTCTTCTGAAATGGCTTTTAAGATCGCCGCGGCCATGTGCCTCAAAAAAGGCATGAAGGAAGCCAGCCCAACTCTTCTCGAACCCATAATGAAACTGGAAATCACAGTCCCTGAAGATGTGATGGGCGACGTGATGGGTGACCTGAACAGCCGGAGGGGGAAAGTACTTGGTATGGATTCCAAAGGCAAGTACCAGATCATTATGGCACAGGTGCCCATGGTGGAAATACTCAAATATGCCCTCGATCTGAATTCCATCTCGGGTGGACGCGGGACATTTACCATGGAACAATCCCATTATGAAGAAGTTCCCGCACAATTGGCGGAGAAGGTAATTGCTGCGGCGCAGGAAGAGGAGTAGATCAGGGGGGAAGAATGCAGAAAGGTTTTCTGTCGGGGGTACTGACTATAAGTGATAAAGGATCTGTCGGTCTTCGCGAAGATGAAAGTGGGAAGATAGCTGTCGATTTACTGAAGACCGGCGGTTTTCAAGTTGCTAAAAAAGGGATCGTTCCTGACGACAAGAAGAAGATCTCCGATGTCATTATTCAATGGGTTGATCAAGATGGGCTTTCGCTTGTTGTTACTTCCGGAGGCACCGGCCTCAGCCCCAGTGATGTGACCCCCCAGGCAATGGAAGAAATTCTTGATTACCAGATCCCCGGTATTCCAGAGGCCATGCGCGCAGCGAGCCTTTTGAAAACCCCCCATGCCATGATCTCAAGGGCCATGGCAGGGGTCAGGGGGACGTCCCTTATCATTAATTTGCCGGGCAGCCCGGGAGGTGTAAGAGATAACCTTTCCGTAGTTCTGCCCGCCCTCGAACATGCTCTTATGAAATTGAATGGTGATCCGTCGGATTGTGCGGCTATTCACGAAAAGACGACATAACCCAAGCTGGAGGATCCGAAACCAAATAGGCTCAGTCAAGTGTCGGGCAGGGAAAAGTTGAGGATTTAATCATGGAACTCAAGGCTTTCGAGAGATCGGCCGGGAGGGTTTTTGTGGTCGAAGTCCCGGAGAGACTGGAAGTGAATATTTCCGACAAATTCAGGGCTGAAATGAATGCGCTGGTGGATGGCGGAAATTTCCAAATTGTTATTGATTTGAAAAAGACGGAATTCATGGATTCCAGCGGCTTGGGCGCCTTGGTGTCGCGCATAGCCGTTATGAGATCCAACGGCGGAGATGTCCGTCTGGCATCGGCTTCACAATCTGTTATGAACCTCCTCCAGGTTACCCATCTTGACCGGGTATTCAAATGCTTCGATGACATAGAATCCGCGGTTTCCAGTTTTTCTCCTTAATGAGAAGTGTGACCAATGGGTTTTATCCCAGAGGCCTCTGATTTCTTTTTAGGGATTTTGAAAATAGGAGGGTAGATGTCGAGCAACGACAAAGCCGACCAGAAACCTTTTAACAACCCTTCGCGCTTCCTTCACTTACTGGAACCTGACTACGACCGCGAGATATACCGCCTTCCGGAAGAATACGCAAAAAAAATTCGAGACAAACTCATATTCCTTTATGGGAAAAAAGAGGCAAACGGATGCTTTGATGAACTCGAAAGGATCATGAAGGTTTACCATGCCTACAAGACTCCTGAAATGATTGAGCAGGACGTGGGGTTTGATCCTTCCAGGCGTTTTACTGAAAAAGATGTCATTCTGATTACCTATGGAGACCTGATCCGATCCCCGGGTCAGAAGCCTTTAGAGATCCTGGCTGATTTTTGCAGGAGATATCTTAGAGGGGCCATTAATACATTGCACATCCTTCCGTTCTTCCCTTATTCCTCCGATCGGGGGTTTTCTGTTACCGATTTTGAAGAGGTTGACCCCAAACTGGGCACCTGGGAAGATATCAGCGACCTCAAGGCGTACGCCAGGCTTATGTTTGATGGGGTGTTTAACCATGTTTCTTCAAAAAGCCGATGGTTTCAAGAGTTCTTGAACGGCAACGAATATTTTCAATATTTCTTTATCGTTTTTAATACCAAAAATGCTATTTCTCCCGATTACCTGGAATTAATTGTGCGCCCGAGGACCTCGGATCTTTTGTCTACCTACAGCACGATTAACGGTCCCCGTTCAGTGTGGACAACGTTCAGTAAGGATCAGGTAGACCTTAACTTTAAAAACCCCAGGGTATTTCTGAAGATGGCTGAAATACTGCTCACGTATGTTCGAAGGGGTGCGGATATGGTCCGGCTGGATGCCATAACCTACCTCTGGGCTGAATTGGGGACTTGCTGCGCACACCTGGAACAGACCCATACCATTATCAAACTTTTCAGGGATATCCTCGATGCGGTTGCACCCTCCGTGGCGTTGATTTCCGAAACCAACGTTCCTCATGACGAAAACATCCAATATTTCGGAAATGGCAGCGACGAAGCACAGATGGTTTACAATTTTGCTCTCCCTCCCCTGATTCTTCATACGTTTCAGACAGAATCTTCCGACCGTTTGACGACCTGGGCCGCCGGTTTGGATAAAGTTTCCGATACTGCAACCTATTTCAATATCCTTGATTCCCACGATGGGATAGGGGTGATGGGAGCAAAAGATATCCTGACCAATGAAGAAATTGAGATGATGGCCCTCAAGGTCCTGGAGCATGGTGGATTCATTTCTTATAAGGACAACGGCGACGGAACAGTGAGTCCTTATGAACTGAATTCTACATGGTACAGCGCTCTGAACAGGGAAGATTGCGGTGAAAGTTCCGATTTGAAGATGGTTCGTTTTCTCGCCTCCAGATCGATCGCCCTGGTTATGATGGGCGTCCCGGGGATCTATCTGCACGGCCTGTTTGGTTCAAAAAACGATGCCGACGCTGTGCTTGAAGATGGCCAGACAAGGAGCATCAACAGACGGACCATTGACAGGGATAGTGTTTACAGGGAACTGGCGGACAACACCAGCTCCATGTACAAAATTGCGTATCATATGGGTGAGATGATTGAGAAACGGATAGGTGAGAAAGCCTTTCACCCCAATGCGCCCCAACAGATTCTATTTGTTTCCGATGCCGTTTTTGCTCTGGTTCGAACCTCCGCCGATGGAGAGGAAACGATCCTTTGTATTACAAATATTACCTCTCAACCGCAGAAACTGAAGATAGACACTTCTGACGTGGGTTTGGCTGGTAACCTTTGGGATGATGTCCTTTCAGAAGATTCATTCAACTCCGAAAACGGAGACCTTTTTCTTGACCTGAAACCATATCATATTCTATGGTTGAAGAGAGATTGCTGATGCGCCAGCAAAACCCCTGTCAGAAATGGTTCTGTAAACGAAGACGTTGCAGGATGGATACTCTATGTGTTTTGAAGCCTGATGGCAAAGGAGTTGTCGTATGAGTGTACTTTCTTCCGGCATGAGCGACTATGTAGACCAGATCAGTCAAATTGGAGGAACATTGGGCCCCATGGTCGTAAAAGGGACGATCCTTCTTTTGATCGTGTTGCTCCTGGTCAAATTCCTGGGAAAATTTGTGTCATCGCTTCTCATCAAGGTGGGCATGCCGGAGCGGAAGGCGGCTTATTCAGTCACAGGCCTGCACATCCTGGTCCTGTTGATTGGAGCTTTGGTGGTGCTGAATCTTGTCGGTTTCCCTGGGGCTCTCCTTTTCCGTGTCATTATGCTGATCGTTCTGATTACCATTGCTTGCTACGTAATTGTGAAGCCTTATATCCCTCAACTCCCTTTTAAAAAGGGACAAATTATCCAGGTGGGGGATTCCGTGGGTATTGCAGATATGATTACCGTCATGCACACACGGATTCGAACTTTCGATGGTAAGGTGATCTTTATCCCCAACCATCAAATCCTTAATAATACGGTAACCAATTCCAGCGCCAGGCCCAATCGCAGACTGGATATTCGTTTTTTCATCGCCTTTGACCAGGATGTGAAAAAGGCCATGGAGTTGGTGACGGAAATTTTAAAAGAAGACGAAAAAGTCCTGGAGAAGCCGGCGCCGCGTGTCGTCATTGACAAGTTTGAACCAGGGTATATGAATATGTTGGCTCGTTTCTGGGTGGTAAGAAAGAATGCTCTTACGGGCCGCTGGGGGCTGAATGAGAAAATCAAGATAAAACTGGATGAAGCAGGGATCAAGATGGCTTCTCCCAGGATGGACATTAGCTGCGAAACGGGATCGGAGGGTGTGCCTTTTTCAGAAGACCCGGTAGAGGGTCCCGAGAAATAAGTGGTTTCTTTCAATATGGAAAACTGGGGCACATGGGACCCGGATATCTACTCTCCACCGCACTGATCCGAATGTGAATATCCCCTTTATGTAGGACCTAACGGGATAAACATGAACTAGAGTTTGCGGACCTTTTTCCCGTCGTCAAAGATGGCTCGATAAGCAACGGTGAGAATACAAGCCTGTAAGGGGGCCGTGACGACGATGCCGATCCCGAAAAGGATGCCTCCGATACTTCCGATGACGCTTGCAACGGCCGACACACTGAGGAAAGACCAGAAATTGCTTTTCACCGTTTGAAAACTGGTCATTGAAGCACTCCAAAAATCCATGTTGCGATCTACAATAAGGAAAGGCCCAAACATCAGAAATGCCTGTGCGGCATAAACAAAGAACATCGCTACCAGTTGTCCAACACCCGGTATGAAAAGAAGGCTCAGAGCGCCTGCCGAGACGGCGATTCCCCAGCCAATCACAAAAATAACAGAGTTGATGAAAAAACCAAAACCTTTGAAAATAAGGGGGATATCTGGTTTCGGTTCCCGTTTGTTCTGTAATCTCAACGTGATGATGAGTACACCTGAAAGCATGGGGCCTACAAGAATACCCGCACTTGCTACGCCCAGGGCCAGGGCGATGAGCGAAGCAGGAACCAGGATCGCGATATTTTCCTTGTACAGTTGAAAGCCTTTTTCAAACCAGGTACTTAAATGAACCTGCGGGGGTTCCATGGGTATCCTCCTTTGTTGAATAATGCGGCCATGTCCTCCGGTATTTCCGCTCTGAAATGGAGCCTTCGACCATCTTCAGGGTGGGTAAGTGCAAGGGACTCAGCATGAAGCGCTTGACGTGGAAGGCATAATCTGTTTCGGTCTCCTTCCGTCAAACGGTTTTCAATGAACTTCAAAAACAGGGTGTCATCCAAGCCGTAGATCTTATCCCCTACCACGGGATATCCCAGAGAAAAAAGGGTCGCCCGGATCTGGTGCAAACGCCCCGTAACGGGGGATGCTGACACAAGGGATTTTCCCTCATGCGTGTCAAGCAGTCGGAATTGCGTGAGGCATTGTCGGCAGTCTTCGGTAATTTCCTGCCCTGAATGTGATGAAAAAAAGCGTTGTTTCTTTCTGATGGTACTGGTTTTATCCCGGGCTAAAAACCCGTCAGCGCGAAACTCTCCGGAAGGAAATTTTCCTTCTACAAGCACCAGGTAGTTTTTCCGAACATTGCCCGATTGAAACTGCTGCTGGCAATGTGTCGCTGCCAATGCCGTTTTTGTGAGCAATACGATGCCGGAAGTTTCCCGGTCAATCCTGTTTACAAAGAAAAAAGATTCTCCCGAGTGATCGGTTCTGAGCAGGCGCCAGAGTGTATTCCTGAAGTAGCGGCCTCCTGGATGGCAGGGAAGGTTTCCAGGTTTGTTGATTACAAGCAATGCCCGATCTTCAAAAACGATGGAATAATTCGTGCTGACCGGGGGTTCTTCCCGGTCAAAATGAACATACTCCACCTCGTCTCCTACTTCAAGAATCGCGCTGGGAACAGAGGGACTGCCGTTGAGCAGAATCTTTTCACATTGAATCAGATCTTCCCATTGGTTGCGATGATGATAGGTGAATCTGAGGCTCAGAAAATCAAGAATCGCAGACCCTGCATGGTTCGGGGCAATGGTTGTGGAGACCTTTCGCTTCATGTAAGTCAGGAATTAGGAGAAAAGGATTGGGGAATTCTCTCCCTTTCTTTGAGCGAATAGATCCGCACGGGGTTATCAAGCCCTTTTAAATGAACCTCTCCCAGATCATAAACCGGCCACAACCCCTCAATCATTTTTTTTGTGGCTTCCCCAATGACCATGTCGCCTCCTTTGGCGTAATCCGCCAACCGGGCGGCAATGTTGGTAACGGAACCGGTTGCTGTGTACGTCATACGGGTATCCAATGAGCCTTTGAATCTAGTCATGCCCACCAGGGCTGTTCCCGAATTGATCCCTATGTTGACATTGATCGGATCAAACCGGTCGCTCAATTTCTTGTTCAGATCAATGTTCATTCTGTGGATGTCAAAAGCGGCCTTCACTGCATGGGTTGCATTGGTCACGGCGTCGTCATTTTTAAAAATGATCATTAATCCATCCCCCGCGGTTTCATTGATGTCTCCGCCGGATCTGTGAATGGGATCCACGAAACTGGAAAACATCATTTCCACCATTTCGTTGACCTCGGTTTCGGGTCTGCTTGAACTCAAATGCGTGTAACCCTCAAGGTCTAGAAACAGGACAGTGACGTCCATCTTCTTTTTCTCCTGATCGAGCATCTCGGGATGATGTTCCACAATACGCCGTACGGATTGGGGAACGAAGGGGGATAGATGAGCAAGCATCTGGCTGATCTTTATCTTGTCCTGCGTTATTTCCCACTGCTTTTTGGTCCGAAGAAGAATATCTCCCGCAGTTTCGGAAAGGTCTCTCATGAGATAGAAATCCTTTCTACTGAAACGCGTTCCAGGCCTGGAGACAAGGTTTATGATGCCAAGAATCTCCTTGTTTACAAATATGGGCAGGGCCATTTCGGGGCCGGTCTCAATGAGGGTTCCATCAGGACGTCTGATCTGTTCACTGCTGGAAATTACGATGCCTTTTTTTTTGTCGAGGGCTTTCTGTACGGCTCTGCGGTTCCTTTTGCAAGAAAGACAGTTCACCGGACGGTTATAAAGGGCGCACTGGAGGGGACGGGTGTATTTAGAGGCATCAGGATCTATCATGAGGATGCACACCTCCATAGCGGAGGGAACCAAAGCGCGGGCTTCTTCTCTGATTTTTTCCAGAATCTTGTTTACTTCGATACTTGAGGCCACACTTGACGCAATACGTCGCTGGGCCTCGAATCTCTCCTTGTAATATTTTCTCATCTTTGATTCCTTACTCTAAGATACTTAGTTTCCGTCCATTTTTGTTTAAAATATTGCAGCATAAGGCATACCAGTGACGTTTGAAGATATGTTGATTTTGAGGATAATGTCAAGAAAATGGGCAGATATATTAACTTAGAACTGCAATTAAACAACTGTGAATTGAATCTCGTGTAAAAATCACAAGAAATATTTTGCAATTCGCTGAAAACCAGTGATAGAAAGGTGCCCAAAGGATAGGTCGTGATTCGCGGTTTTACGAGAGATTTTTTCTGCCACAACAAACGGAGAAAACCACATGAAATGGATAAAGCGCCTGTTTTTCTTGCTTGTGTTTCTGGTCATTGCTTATTTTGCCATCAAGTTGATCTTACCGTATCTGAACGATTATCAGAAGGATGGAGAACTGACCCTGCCGGGCTTGGAAAAATCCGTTACTGTAAAGCGGGATGAAAAAGGGATGGCCTATATCTATGCGGAAAACTTCCACGATGCCATTATGGTCCAGGGGTTTGTTACAGCACAGGATCGGCTGTTTCAGATGCAATTGACCCGCCTGTTTTCCCAGGGGCGAATCTGTGAACTCGCAGGGGAAAAAGCACGGGCGCTTGATATTCGCATGCGAACCATCGGGCTTCATCGAATCGCGAAAAAACAGGCGGCCATGCTGAACCAGCAGACCCGGGATCTTTTTCAGTGGTATGTGGATGGCGTAAACCGTTTCATCAAAGAATGTCCAAAGGATGCCCACCTGGAATTTAAAATTGCTGGGATAAAACCTGAGCCCTGGACCGTGGCTGATTCACTTTCTGTATTGTATTATATGGGGTTTTCCACTTCGGCCAATATGAAGACGGAAGTGGTGTCCCAGATGTTGATAGATGTGCTTGGTCCTGACAAGGCCATGGAGATTATGCCCATATGCATTAATCCTGATGATCCTTCTGATACGGGCGATCAGGCCCAGCATGTTCCTGGAGTTTTACACAGGTTTTCTGCTTCTGCCTACGAAAAACTCTTTGCTTTCACAGGCGACAGGCGTCTTCGGGTGGGAAGCAATAATTGGGCGGTTTCGCCGGCGCTGTCTCCCGGTGGAAAACCTGTTCTTGCTGGAGATCCGCATCTCGATACAAGAATACTGCCGGGGGTATGGTATCCATTTGGCATGATAACCCCTGAATTCCGAGTCGTTGGCGCCGTTATTCCTGGATTGCCGGGATTTGCCATAGGTAGAACTCCCTATATTTCTGTTGCCATGACAAATAATTATGGAGATATGCAGGATCTGTATGTGGAAACGGTTGACCCGGATCAACCCGGGCACTACCTGGAAGGGAAGTCCTCCTACCCGTTCGAAGTGATCAAAGAAAAACTGAAAATAAAAGACAAGGAAGCGTCCGGGGGATATCGTGAGGAAGATGTTAAGATCAGGATGACGAAAAGAGGCCCGGTCATTTCAGAAGTGCTGAAAGGCCTTAAAACCGATAAGGTCATCACCCTGCGCTGGGCCCCCGTCGAGACTATGGGTGAAAGCATTGGACTTTTTGAATTTTCAAAGGCGAAGTCTGTCCGGGAAATGCATAAGGCCCTGGAGAATGTCCCCATGCTGTGTCTTAACTGGGTTTTTTCCGACACATCGGGGAATATAGGATACCGGGCAAGTGGGAAAATTCCCATCCGTTCCGACAATGACGGTACAATTCCCTACAAGGTAGTGAATGGGGTTGACAATTGGAAAGGCTGGATTCCGCAAGCCGAAATGCCTCACAGTACGAACCCCGATAGGGGGTGGTTAGGAACCTGTAATCAAAAAGTTATTTCCAATGATTATCCCTATTACTACTCTTCCCATTTCTCACCGTCCTACCGGTATAGGAGGTTGACGGAACTGCTGAACAGTCCGGAACAAAGAAGTGTGGATGACCATTGGCAGTATCAGCGGGACGAGAAAAATCTTATGGCGGAAAAAATTGCGCCGATCATGGCAAAGGCTCTCATGGCGCATAAAGACACGGAAGAAATGGGAAAAATTCTCTCCGGATGGGATTTCATGGACAGGCCGGATCTTGCGGCCCCCACGATTTTTCAAGCTACGTATATCGCTTTCGCAAGGATGGTGTTTGAGGACGAACTTGGCAAGAAAACAACGGATACTCTTCTTGATAACTCGTATTTCTGGCAGGAGCGTTTGCAGAAAATGGTGCTTAAGGGGTCGTCAGAATGGTTTGGTAATGTGAAGGCGAAGGGAAAAACAGAGACCTTGGACAGTCTTTTTCATCAAGCGGCATTGAAAGCAAGTTCCCAACTCAGTACCACATTGGGCGACGACCCCCACGATTGGATCTGGGGAAAGGTACACACCTATGAATTAGTCAGCCCGCTTCGTCGAAACGGTCCGGGGAAGGGACTACTTGGTAGTGGCGAAATGCCCATGGGGGGATCCGCAGAGACCCTTTACAGGGCTATCTATGACCCCAATGACCCGTTTTCGGTAACGGTTTCCGCGTCACTCCGAATGGTTGCCGACATGGCTGATGAGGAAAAAGTGGTGGCAGTTCTGCCGGGAGGGGTTACGGGGCGTCTTTTCAGCCCACATCAGAAGGACCAGGTTCAGGCCTTCATGGATGGGAGCAAGATGTACTGGTGGTTCAGTGACAAGGCTATCAGCGAGCACACGGAGCACACCCTTCAACTTAAACCCTGAGATGAAATTAAGAACGCCCCTTACGTCGCAACAATAATGCTAAGACCATAAAAACAATACCAGCAAGAATGAGAATAAGCCAGAGATACTCTTCCATCAATGCTGCGCCAGCGGCGGCAATTCCTAGAAAAATGCCCACCATGGCAATACGCCAGTTCCCGTGAACTCCGGCTAAGAAAGCGGAAAGGGCGAGAACAAGAAGGGCCACAAGGCCAAAATCAGCGCTGTTCAGCCGTCCTGTATCGTTCAACAGAAAAACCAGATAAATGGCTGAAAGAAATCCAAGCCAGTGAATGACCTGAACCCAGATCATCCTAATTCTGCTTCCCCCAGTTGTTTTTACCTGGGACCACTGCATATACACGGAACCCGCCCAGAAAAGAGGGCCCATGGCAACCCAGAACCAGAATCCCCTCAACGGATTAAAATCAGTCAGGGCAACCCCAATTCCGGAAAAAATAAGCAGGATGAGCAGGACAATCTCATCTTTACGGATTGCCCTGGATTGTTTTTTCGGGGGTGACGAAGCAGTATTTTGTGCAGCAGAAGTTTCACTATTTTCGGACATTGTTTCCTCCCTGAATATATCAAAAAGAATATTTTCAACAGCTTCTCAAAAATTGGCTCGGAAGTCAACAGATCATCCTCAGATGCTAATCACCTTGTCAGCCAATTGCATGGCTGTCACAATATCCAGCATATTGGTGGTTTCACCCACCATCTTTTTTTTGAGCAAGTCGAAGTGGGTAAGACAAGTCCCGCAGACCAGAATATAAACACCATCCTTTTCCAGGTCCTGTAACACCGGCAGGACTTCGGAACCGGCAATGGTCATTTTGACGCCATTGTTGACAAATATCAGCCGCCAGAGGTCTTCTCCCATCTCCTTCAGTGTTTTCAGAAAACTGACCATGAGTTTTACGCCGAGTTCATGATCTCCATGACCCATGCTGTCTGTGGCCACCATGACCATGATTTTCCTTCTTTCCGGGTCCAGGGTTTTTTCTTCCGGGGGCGCCAAAGCCGTTTCTTCACTGGAACTGCCCGTAATGCGGAAATTTTCACCATCCTCTGTTACGGAAATCTCATAGTTCTGGGATTCTAAAAATCGGGTGACATTCTGTTTTGCTGCTTCATTGTCCACCGTGATCATCAGGGTTGCGGGATGTCCCTGTTCAATGAGCTCTTTGGCTTGAATTACTGGAGCCGGGCAGGCCAGTCCCCGACAATCGATTTCGTTGTTCATCTTGATCTCCTTTTCTGATGAGGCGCTTGTATTTGCAGACAGGTATTTTTCTTGGCTCATCGCGGATTAACGTGATATTTTCATTAATTCGCGAATAGACCATGCTCAAATTCCAGGTGTCAGGTGTCAGGTGTCAGGAAAAAACCTCGCCGCATTCATCCTATTCAACTTGATAACCAATAGTCATGGTTATTAGAACCAGAAAATTAGGAATAGCAGATACTGAAACCTGACACGCGTCGAAGATCCCGTCTAAAGCGAAGCGGAGCGGGGAAACCTGACACCTCAGTTCCCGAAAAAGGGATTCTTCACGCTAATCCGCGTAGAGTATTTTTCTTTTTTATGGATTTTAATCCACGACAATTTTTCCCATGGGCTCGGAGACAATTCGGCCGATCATTTCTGTGTGTTCGATACCTTCATCTTTCAGCTGCCGCATTAGTGCATTCACAGATTTTTCGGGAACACAGATGAGCAGTCCTCCTGATGTCTGGGGATCAAAAAGGATATCTTGCATCACACGATCTACAGTGGATGCGAATACGGTCATGCACTCGCGGAATTCCCGGTTTTTATACGCACCGGCCGGAATGAGGCCCATGGTTGCATATTCAATCGCTTCGGGAATGATGGGTATGGACTCGCTTTGGAGTCTGATACCCATTGTGGAGTCTACGATCATCTCAGCCAGATGGCCTATCAGGCCAAAACCGGTTATGTCTGTACATGCGTGGACTGGATAGTGTGCCATGATTTCCGCTGCTTTCCGGTTCAATGCGGCCATCAGTTTTGTAACGGTTTCCGTGACTTGTGAAGAGGCAATCCCCCCTTTTATAGCGGTATTGATGATTCCGGTTCCGAGAGGTTTTGTAAGAATCAAGCAATCCCCTTCCTGGTACCCTCCCTTGGTAAGAACCCTGTTCGGGTGAACAAATCCGGTAACGGACAGCCCGTACTTCAGCTCTTTGTCTTCAACACTGTGTCCGCCCATCAGGACCACATCGGCTTCCCGCATTTTGTCCAGGCCTCCCTGGATAATCTGCCGCAAGACAGACAGTTCCATGTCTCCAAGGGGGAAGCCCACAAGGTTCATGGCTGTCTTTGGAGTGCCCCCCATGGCGTAGACGTCGCTCAGGGCATTGGCTGCAGCGATCATGCCGAACCAGTAAGGGTCGTCTACAATAGGTGTAAAAAAATCTACGGTTTGAATGATGGCGAGTTCATCGTTCACTTTGTAAACGCCTGCATCGTCTGCACGGTCCAGTCCCACGATGACATTTTCATCCGAAGGAAATTCCAGCCCGCAAAGTGCCTGCTCCAGGTCCCCCGGAGGAAGTTTTGAGGCTCACCCCGAACCTTTTACGGTTTCTGTAAGGCGAAGGGTTTTTTCTTCTTTCATTGTTTTTTTACCTATAATATCAAAAATTTAATACAGTAAAGTAAACCTTATGAATGGGTTTTTCAAACAGGAAATTCCGATATAAAATTCCTTTCTATTAGACAAAACCGATAAGTAGCGCCTGAACGAAAAGCCTGTTCACAGGCGATTACGGATTTCGGAATGCGGATAAAAAAAAGAGACGTGGTTTGCTCTCAAACAGCTTCTTTCAAGGCGGCTATCAGCTCCGGAAGATCCAGGTTATATTTTCCGGACATTTCCTGAAGGGTATCAAAAAGAGATTGGCAACAGATGCATTCTCCGGCTTGTTCGTCGAAGCTTTTAAAGACCGCTTCCGTGGTCCGATATCGGGAGACCACGTCAAGGACGGTCATGTCCGGCCGGATGACGGCTTTTTTCTGATTCATATTTTTTTCTCACGGGCATTTTCCCATGTGGGGATTCTGCCCAAGGGTCTGTGATGCTGAAAAATCATCCAGACCATACGTGTTTTTCGATCCTTTCAACAAGGGAGGACAAGGTGGAATAAGCAATTGCTGATATGGCAACCCCGTCGTCTTTTTTCGAAAACAGATGGCGTTCTTCGTCTTGGAGAAGGTCCGTTTTGTTATACACCACCAAGGTGGGAGTATCGCTCAGTCCAAGATCGGCCAGTGTTTCCTCAACGGTTTTGATTTGTTCTTCAAATCGGGGGCTTGAGGCGTCTACCACGTGCAAGAGCAAGTCCGCGTCGTGAAGCTCTTCAAGTGTTGCGGCAAAAGCTTGCATGAGGCTTTCAGGGAGCTTCCTGATGAAACCCACCGTATCGGTAATAATGGCTTCCCGTTCCCTCGGAAATCTCAGACGCCTGCTGCTGGGATCCAGTGTTTCAAACATCCTGTTCTTCGCGGCTACGGAGCTGCGCGTCAACGCGTTCAGAAGTGTTGATTTTCCCGCATTGGTGTAGCCCACGATGGAAATAACCGGCAATCCTTTAGATCCTCTCAGGCTTCTTCTCCCTTCTCTCTGGCGTTTGATTTTTTTCAACTCTTTGTTCAGCCTCGCAATCCGGTCTCTTACGCGGCGGCGGTTGATTTCCAATTTGGTTTCGCCAGGTCCCCTGGCCCCGATTCCGCCCGTTAACCTGGACATGGCCGTATTTTTGGCCGCCAGCCTGGGTAGAAGATATTTCAACTGGGCTAATTCCACCTGTATTTTTCCCTCTCTCGTGACGGCGCGTCTGGCGAATATATCGAGGATGAGCTGACTTCTGTCAATAATTTTGAGGTCTGTATATTCCCCCAGGCTGTTCACCTGTGCAGGGGTAAGCTCGTTATTGAAGATCAGGAGTCCGGCCCCCGTCTGGAGACATGTGAGAGCAAGTTCACTCAGTTTTCCTTTCCTTATCAGGAGGCGGGGGTCAGCCCGCTTGATTCTCTGAACAACCGTTCCAATCACTTCAATATTGTCGGAGATTGCCAGTTCTTTGAGTTCCTCCATGGATTCTCTTTCTTTCCAGTCACGTCCCACCTCCACGCCTACAAGCAGTGCGGTCTCTTTTTTCCCCACAGCGCGAACATCCCTGCCCCTCGCCAATTCCTCTTCAAGGGACTGGATCAGGGCAAGAAAATCCACGTCCAGCCTTCCCATATCAGACAGGCGGTTGGTAGAGATCCCCTTTTTTTTTCTCCCGGAAGGCAGCATGTGAGCATAGGTGACAGGCCCCGGAATCCCTTCCGTTCCGACCTCGATAACGACCATCATATCCAGTCCGAGAAGTACCAGGTCTGTTTCGTCTTCCGTGGAGAAGGACTCACCATTCAGATGGGTATGAATACAGCGCAATCCCACGAGTCTACCAGCGCCCAGCCGAACCCTGTTCAGGGCCGGGATCTGGATGCTATTGTGATCGCCTGCGATCACATAGGCGATTTTCCCCCTCCTTGTGATGAGAACGGCCACTTGACGTCTGATATCGTGAGAAATTGCGGAAATCTGGCGCGTCAGTTCCTGGGAAATGATGTCGTGGGGATCTACCCCCTTGCCATAGAGTCTCTGAAGACGTTTATATTGGTTGGATTTAAGACCTGTTATTTTTCCATGAATTTTTTCGATAAGTAAAAACCTCGTTCATTTGAAAACCGCATTCAGCACTTTACGGAACAACCTTTCTTGTGTAATATCCTATCTGTACCTGTAATATCAAGGATTATTGGAAGTCATTGGTTATTGGTTATTGGTCACTGGTCACTGGTCACTAATTACTGACCACTTAAAAGGATCTATCATGAGGATACTCGTTGTTGAAGATGACAAAAAGATTGCTTCTTTTATTTCAAAGGGGCTGAAGGAGGCCGGATTTGCTGTGGATGTTGCTCCGGATGGCGTTGATGGCCTTCATATGGGATCCACCGAGCCCTATGACGCGGCCATTGTGGATATCATGTTGCCCGGGCTGGACGGGCTTTCCCTCATCGAGCGGCTTCGGGAAAAACGGATAGCCACTCCCGTGATTATATTGAGTGCGAAACGTTCGGTGGACGACCGTGTGAAGGGATTGCAGAGCGGTGGAGACGACTACATGACAAAGCCGTTTTCTTTTTCCGAATTGCTTGCCAGGGTGCAGGCCCTCATTCGACGGTCTACCAGGGTTTCTGAACCCTCCAAGCTCTGTGCGGGTGAACTTACCGTTGATCTTTTGACCAGGGAAGCCACTCGCGGGGACTGCCCCATCACCCTTCCGGCAAGAGAATTTGCCCTGTTAGAATATCTTCTCAGGAATAAAGGGCGTATCATATCCAAGACTTCGATCCTGGAGCATGTTTATGACTACAGTTTTGATCCCCAGACCAATGTGGTGGATGTTTTGGTTTGCCGTCTGAGAAACAAGATCGATAAAGATTTCTCCCACAAAATGATTCATACGGTCAGGGGAATGGGATATGTTCTTAAGGAAAAAGGATAGGGCTGGAATAACATTCAGTCTCAAATTAAGCCTTCTTTACGCGCTTTTTTTTGTCATCAGTTCCACCGGCCTGTTCATCATCGCCTACTACCTGATAGACAACCTCATTGACCAGCGGGCACGGGAAATCATTCAGAACCGAATCGAAGAGTATCGGGCATGGTATCAGGAAGGAGGTATTCGTGCACTCAAAGCCCGTTTCGACGAGCAGAGCGATACAACGCGCGATATCTTTTTTGTACGTATCGTGGGTCCCCGAAACCAGGTGATGTTCGTCAGCGTTCCACGCGGATTCGATGGATTTGATTACAACCAACTCAGGACCCGCCACCCTTCGGAAAAAGATTTCTGGGTGTCCATCAAAGGGCAGGCTGAAAAGGGACTGTGGACGGTCGGGGTCGCCCCACTGGGTGGACAGCTCACCATCCAGGTGGGAAAAAGCACCGTCGAGCGAAGGGATCTGCTGGCTTACTTTCGGACCGTTTTTATTATCTTTATCATTCCGATCCTTTTGCTGGGTATTCTTGGAGGAGGTTTCCTGACGTTTCGAGCGATTCGTCCCCTCCGCAATCTGATACAGACCGTCAGAGATATATTAAAGACGGGAAAAATAAGCCTCCGGGTTCCTGTGCGGGGTGAAAAGGGAGAAATGAATGAACTGGTCGCCCTTTTTAACCAGATGTTGGATAAGAACGATACGCTCATTGAAGCCATGCATGATTCGCTGGATAATGTGGCGCACGATCTGAGAACGCCCATGACGCGCCTTCGAGGAATTGCCGAACTGGCCCTTCAGAATCCGGAAAAAAAAGAAGCATGCCAGGAAGCTTTGGCGGATTGCATGGAGGAATCGGAGCGGGTGTTGACCATGCTCAATGCCCTTATGGATGTGGCGGAAGCGGAAACCGGCGCCATGAGATTGAATATGGAAAATGTTTCTGTGCTCGATACCATTCGTTCTGTGCTCGACCTCTATGAGATTGTGGCCGAAGACGAGCAGATCGGCATGGATGTGAAACTGCCGGAAACGCTTGATATTCGAGCGGATCAGACCCGGCTGCAACAGGTTTTTGCCAACCTTGTGGACAACGCTATTAAATACAGCGGGGCTGGACAACAGATATCCGTTTCCGCTTTTCAGGAAGGAAAAGAGGCCGTTATTACCGTTTCCGATCAGGGTATGGGAATAGCCCCTTCCGAAATCGGGAAAATATGGGATCGCCTTTACCGGGGAGACAGGAGTCGATCAAAAAGAGGACTGGGGCTTGGTTTGAGCCTGGTAAGGGCCATTGTTGAGGCCCATGGCGGCACGGTTACTGTACAGAGTGAAGTGAACAAGGGATCAACTTTCACCATCAGGTTCCCCAGAATGCAGGAACGGAATGGAAATGACGAGTAACGGGTGACTTCCTGGTGTTATGGCTGAAACAATCTCGAAATGATAAAGGAAGGCTCTGAGGGAGGGGGTACATGGACAAAAGTCAAATCGCAGAAATAATCCGCAGAAGATTGAACCTTGAAGATCACGACTGGTCAACGATTGAAAAGAACCCTAAATTTCAGAGCCTGTTCCAAAACGCAATAAAAGCGTCAAAATACAGGTTGGTTGCCGAAGTTATCCAATCGAAAGGTTGCCACTCAGGGCATATTGCTGGCCAAAAGCTGATTTTTGATAATTCAGGTAATTTACTTACCAAAGAGAATCCAGATCGGATATGTTCTTTTTTGATGCCGAACTTGACGGTGTTGATAAATGCTTTCTTTGAAAATCTTATGAATGGGCGTGATCCAAACGAGGTGATGTTTAACACGAGCGGATGTTTTGATACAGGTCCATCTTGTGGTGGATGGGGACATGTGGTTGTTAGAATGAACGCGGAATTAATCTCGAAGATCCCCCTGGAAGGAAATCTCAAACTGTGAACCGCTGAACTTCAGATCTCGTCAAATAGTTAAGTGGTCGAGTCGTTGGGTTGGAGAATTAACACGTGAAATCAACCGCGCCCATTCAGCTCCATCAGACCGGCCTTGAAGGGCAGGGCGCTCATTGCGGCCAACCAGAAAAAGAAGGTTCGAAGAGTTAAATATTTCGGCTCATTGCGGATTAACGTGATATTTTCATCAATTCGCGAATAGACCATGCTCAGATTCCAGGTGTCAGGTGTCAGGAAAAAACATGGCCGCATTCATCCTATTCAACTTAATAATCAATAGTTATGGCTATTAGAACCAGAAAATTAGGAATAGCAGATACTGAAACCTGACACCCGAAACCTGACACCTCAGTTCCCGAAAAAGGGATTCTTCACACTAATCCGCGTAGAGCCATTTTTTTTTGCTGCGAATGAAGTCATTCAGGCACACGAAAGGGGCTAGTTCAGGTGTTCCCTGATTGTGAAAAAATTTACACAATGCACATTCGGTGTAATTGTACCCGAAATCAAAATCATTCCCATTTCCTTTTATAAATTCAGCGACCCAATTCCCCGGATATTTACGTAATTGGGTGGTCTCCGCCCATGCTTTCATCTTGTCTACAGCTTCGGGGAAAAATTTCTTTTTGCTTTCTTCTACTGCAAGACGTTGGGGCATCCGCTCCAAATCGATTCTATTCAATTCATAAATCATACGTCCCACGTCTTCCGGGTGCATGTCCAGCTTTTTCATGGGACGATAATAGGCCAGATACCAAGCGCCGATGATCAAATACTGTGTGTTGTCATTTTGTCCGCCGCCCACATCGGGAAGTGTGGGTAAGATGTCTTTAAACTGTGCGCTGGCCGTTGTCGTGATTTGTTTGGCTTTATTTTCTGAGAACGTGGCTTTAACTTAAACGTTGCGCGAAAAATCTCTTCAGGGTTGAAAAAAGCAGTGATGACGGGTTGTTTTAAAAAGTTGGGCAGGTAAGAGCCGCAAAATAGGGCAAATTTTGTTGACCCTCCTGCAGCGCATCCACGCTTCGATCTCGGATAACTGTTTATGAACCAGCAATTTTTTTGGATCACAGGAGG
>Ga0208901_1000052_pt1 | contig 74712 bp, 59 predicted proteins | sample AntAceMetag02UKF_FD_184764 | JGI IMG/M metagenome (GOLD analysis project Ga0208901, IMG submission 184764) | Saline lake microbial communities from Ace Lake, Antarctica - Antarctic Ace Lake Metagenome 02UKF (SPAdes) (version 2) | ecosystem: Environmental > Aquatic > Non-marine Saline and...
GACAAAATAACAGCGTCGCTACGCTCCGATACTCGTGTCCGGAATCACTGGACTGAGTGTCCGCTTTCCCGTGGACTGACTGTCCGGTTTCGACTGGACTGGGTGTCCGGATTCAGTGGAATACGCATTCTAAGGCAACAAGAAGGTATTTTTCAGCATACTGTAGCAATAAAACGGCTAGTTACTTTGGTCGACCCTATTGTGCTATCTATTGTGCTATTATGTATTTCATTTTTCAAAATCTGCCTCTCTGCCTGCGGTCGTCATCCTTATTGGCCGACACACGCAACCGAAGGACAGTGCTTATCTATACGAAAAGCCTCCAGCCCGTAGGTAAGGACCTCAAAGGCGGCAAAATTAATGAAGAAAAAGCTCTTGTATCCAGAATTCTTCCCCCAGTTATTCTGAATAATGAAGTAGGACTCGTAGGGGTCATAGTTGCCGTTTATATCGCCATCTATAGTGTATCCGACAATCAATACCGCATGGCCGCCATTCAGCTGAAGAGCGTCCCGCAGCTCTTTCCGAGTATTCCCTCCCAGCTCCCTAGGGACAAACCATGTGGGACCAGAACGGCCAGTGTATTGTCCGCCCCAGCCATCCGCAATAGAGGACTCTGCACCTGCACTGTAACTGAGGCGCATGGGAAGGCCGCGGTCCAGATCGTTGACTATGCGTCGGAGCGCTATAGGAGCATGGGGTGTGATCGATTTTCCTACATTCTCGACAACGATAGGAAGCTGGATTGTCCCCAATGACCACGGAAGCGCAGACAGCGGCTTGTTCTCGATGGTTTTATTAAACCTCCCCCGAGAATAATTTCGGTAGATACCTGCGGGGGCATGTCCCTGACCGAGGCAGAAGCCTGAGCGCCAGAACTTTGATTTTTCGCTACCCACATAGCGCTCCCTGCAGAATAAGAGCTGGTCCCTGATGTCCTGGTTCAAATCTAAGCCGTTATCATTCCACCGGTTCGCCCATTCGGTCCAGTACAACTCCCGTGCCGGCCAGTAAGCGTCAAGGAATACCGGATACAACTCCTCATAGTTACGTGCAGTCCAGTAGTCACTGCCTTTTGCCATCCATATAGGAACTTCTCCATCCCGGCTGCCCATCTCGGTATATAATTGGACCAGAGAGCCGGTGGTAGAAAAGGAGATCCGCGGCCAGGGAACGAGGATTTGCTCGCCGTCCACCGTAATGACCCGTTCTCTCCCCAGGTCAAGGCCGTAACGGTTATAGAGGATCTCGATATACTGCATGGAGGCGTGCGTCCCACATGTCCCCATCAAGTTTCCCTGACTCTGTAGGTAGGGAGTCAGCGTATCCCACAGCATAAGGGTATTGCTGCCATCCGGCCTAGAGGGAAAGGTTTCGATCGGTATCGGGTCCGCCCATGTCGGACAGATGAAGTCTGGATTACTCCATCCTTCACAGGAACTTAAATTTTGGGCCATCGGGGTTTGTGCTCCACCGCCTCCACTTCCGCTATCCCTCGTCATAGTTGGAGAGAGCAACATCCTCTTGGTCCCAGACGCCGTGCGGGCGGAAAAATATCGAGAATTAAACAACGGCTCCTCTTGTTCAACAAGGAACTCTTGGGGGCTCACATCCTCCTGACCGGGAGCTCTCGGCCTTGAGAAGGTCGGCTCAGCAAAAACCCTGGAAGAAGAAGGTGTAACCCCGGACAGATATTTGAGCCCGCGCATGTCCTCTGGCCGCAGCTCACCAGCAAAGGAATTTATCTTTTCAACTAGGCGTGCAGCTATCGGTAGTGAATTAGGATGAGGAATAGGATGGGTAAGGTGCGGAGTGGAGACAACCAGAGGAGTTTTTGGATTGAAAGGAACAATGCTAAAGGGGCCCTCCGCTTGTGGAATTATCAGCTCACCTCCTTCCAATGAAGAAAGGGTATCCGTAGTACCGGTCCAAGGCATTATAGGCCCACTTTCCAATTCCAGGATTTTGGCCCCGTTGACCGCTACAAGGCGATGGTTCTCGTTGTCATATATAACATCGATCTCCTCCAAGGGGTCTATCACCCTTGGGACAAAACGGTTGTCTAGAACGTTTCTGTAGTATTCTCTTTCCGGATAAAGAGGAGGGGCTGGATAAATGATCCCATCGGGAAAGGTGTCATGGCCAGGATTTATGCGCTCTATTCGATAAGTCTCCGGCTTTACTATCCCCCGCCTGTGCACATCGATTCCCCAGCCGTCAAAGACCTCGCCCCCGGCCCCCAGCTCAAACATTAGGTTCCAACCCTGGAAGCTACTTAGTCTACGGACCCCAAGGGTCTTGCTTTCTGGCAGTTCCTCGACCTCGAGAAAAGTCTGCCAAGTTCCTTTACGGACAGCAATCGTTTGCGGAGGAAATGCTGCATAGCGCCGATGCAGACGACCAGGAGAGAGGGAGACGCTCCCCTCAAACTCAAAATCGGAGTTATCTTCGAGCTGCATAAAATGCCTGTGGGAGAAGGGAAGTCCCATATTAAACCCGATGGGTAGAGTATGGCTCGCCAAGGGCTCACCGGTAAGGTCACCTCTTTTCATATCCACCGTAATGGATTTGACGACGCAGGGCTCCACTCTGAAATTTCTTTCCTCAAAGTATGCGAGGTTGCTCTTGATATCTATGATGACCCGCTTGTTCTCCGAATCAACCCGGGCCACGGTGGTAGTAACTAAATCTGGTGTCAGAGCATCTTTACAGACCACAGATGGTAAAAACCTCACTCCGGGCCGCACCAGATTAGCCAATTCATAGTTGGCATACGCTCTGACCCATCCTGGTTGGATACCTTTAACGAATGTCACTTCTACACTGGGTGCACCGATGGCGATATCCGGCGAGCCGAAACCGACCATCATAAAGAAGCAGACAATGGCAAGCTTTACTATGAAAGCAAAAGGGGTCCATGGTAGGCGCGTTTTAGTCGCAAATCGCATAATCTTCTCCTCTCTCTGAAAAGTCGGCAGGCTCTAGCCTGTGGGAAAGCCAAACTGGATACAGTAACAAGAAAAGTCCTTTTAGGCTAAAAAGGAGCACCTAAGAGCAAAAAACGGGTCTTCCATAGAAACCTTCAACAATAATACAGTCAGTTAGCATGCTCTGCCCCTATTGTTGTTCGCTATTGTGGTTCGATTGTTATCTTGTAATTGTTGTCACTATTGTTGCGCAGAGGCACAAATCTTTTCATCGGGTTTTAGTACAACTGATTCCGATGTGACTGCTAAATAAACTTTAAAACTACTCCCTGCTCCCTTTTCGCTGTCCACTGTCACAGCGCCTCCATGTGCCTTGACAATTCCGAGGACTATGGCTAGGCCAAGACCACGACCAGTAAATTTACTCGTGAAAAACGGGTCGAAGACCTTATGGATATCCTTCTCTTCAATTCCACAACCGGTATCCCTGATTTCCAGGCAGGCATATGTTTCACTTTTAGGCTTCCAGTCAGGAGGGAAGTACAACATTAGGGGAATGTCAGCCCGAGGAAGCGTCCTTACAATCACGTCAATTCCCCCCTGCTGCTTGTCCATAGCCTCCCAAGCATTGGTGATCAAGTTACCCAGAACCTGTTGTATCTGATTTGCATTTCCTCTGATAACGGGACCAGAGGTACGCAATTCAACGTTGAGAGCTATTTCTCTTGGAGCCGAAGCTTGTAAAGACGACACGCTTTGACGGCAGGTCTCAGACAAATCCATCGGTATATATCTGCCGGTTGTCTGGCCGAGATACGTAAGCATAAGACCACTTACCTCTGCCGCCTTATGGGCTCCTTGCATTGCAGAGGTCAAATCTTCAATTAATGCTGCATCCTGTGGCGCATCCACAAGAGCTAACTCGATATATCCGATCACCACTGCCAGTTGGTTGTTGAAATGATGGGCGATAGCACCGGCCATGCGGCTTAGGCTCTCAGACTTCTCGAACTGAATAAGCTGGACTTGGAGTTTATCCCGCGCCTCCTCCGCCCGCTTACGCAAGGTGACGTCCTGATGTGTCCCCGAAATCATAAGTGGTTTATTGTCATCAGTCCAAGAAATCACACGACCACGGTCAAGCACCCATACCCAGTTCCCATTTTTGTGTTTTATACGACATTCTAATTCGTAATAACCGACTTCTTGCTTAAAATGTTTTTCAAGCAGTTCATTGGAAACTTTGAGGTCATCGGGATGGGCAAGGTCGATCCATGTCTGAATGCTTATGGGCTCAAGTTCATGAAGAGTGTACCCTATAATATTTGCCCAGCGTTCATTGAAACTCGTCTCACCTGTCTGGACATTCCATTCCCAGGTTCCAGCATTTGTGCCGTAAAGGATGCCGTCAAGCCTTTGTTTACTTTTTTGGACTGCCACCTCCATCAGCTTGTGCTCAGTAATATCTTGAATTGTGCCAAACAGTTCAACCGGGTTATTGTTTTTATCGAATTTGAGTTTACCTAACCCGTGTACCCATTTGTCTTGCCCAGTTCTCTTATTAATTATTTTATATTCTTTATCAAAAATTTGATGCTGTGTTAAAATATTCTTCTGAAGATAGGTCGACATTGTTTCCCGATGATCAGGGTGGATTATCTGGACCCAACTGGCTGCATTTTTTCTAAGATTCTTATCTATTCCAAAAATATCATTTAATTGGTGTGAACTCATCCAAGTATCTGTCCTGGTATCAAAAATAAAGTGTCCTATCTGGGCTATTTTTTGAGCTTCAACAAGTCTTCCTTCACTCTTCCGCAACGCTTCTTCTAGCAACCTTCTTTTTATTTTGTGGACATAAAAAATCAGTATAATAATGATAAAAACTACCGACCCCACAGCCCAGACATATCTTTTATAATCTTCATAAAACGAATAGGGTTTGTTTAAAATAATACTTTTTTCAGGCAAATCGGACAGCCTAATATTGTATCTTATCAGTTGAGGATAATTAAACATAAATTGAGAAGTAGGTTTCTTTTCAATAGGAATATCAGAAATACTTTCTCCTTGTAAAATTCGAATTACGATATCAATTGCCTTCTCTCCCTGATGATATCCATCCAGCACATTACCACCAATTAATCCGTACTTTAAGTCTTGGCTCAAGAAAGTATATATAGGCCTCCTACTCGCCTTCGATATTCTTGATACTGCTTCCTTCAAAGGGAAATAACGACCTGTTTTGTCTCGTGTAAGAACAGCATAAAATGTAATTGAATCGTCCGGGAGATTGATCATTTTATCCTCAATTTCTGAAAAGGATAAGCTATCGTCAATACGGATAAACTCAATATCCGGGAAAACTGAAATTAATGGGACAGTTTGTTTTTCCCAACGGTAATTCCCTGAAGGTGTTGTATCAGCTATTAAATATATTTTTTTTATTCCTGGATGGAGCTTTAAGGCAAGGTTGACCATTGACTCTTGAGCAGGAGTTTCTAGTACTCCGGTAAAATATTTTTTATCTATCAAACTAGCAGCGTTACTATTATTAACCGCACAAAATACGATAGGAGTATCAGGGAATAGTTCTTTGTGATATTCCCTGATAAAATCAAAAGCATGATCATCTGAAACGACAATTACATCAAACTTATAATTGTCATATTTCAATGAATATAACTCATAAAGTTTTGCCTTTAATGCAGTATTGTATTTGGTTGCCTTGGTATCCATATACTCTACTCTCAGGTCATAATTAAAATCTTGAGCATTTAGACCTGATTCCACCGCTTCAACAATACCGTCCACCCATTGAAACCCTTTATGATACGAATTCAAAACAAGTATTTTAAACGTCCTCATATCATCAGCGTAAGCTTGGACCGACAGAGTAAAAAGCAAACACATTCCAATCAATAGACATGATAAAGTCTTATTTAAGATTTTCAAAATATCCTCATCGCATTAACCTTAATTCGTCGTTTGATAACTGAAATCTTTGATGCTGTAATTTTTTCTTTTTGTTTGATATACAAGTCTGTATAGCTCCAATCTCATATTGACACCACGAATATTGTCAGGCAGCGTGCACGAATTGTTGTTTCATCTACTATTTTCCCAGATTATATAAGACAGAAACATTTTAGTTTTGTTCTTTTTGACAAACGGGGTCGGACCAACCTATCACCCTGAATTGAAGTCATTTCAATAAACACAACAGCTATTAGTTGGCCTTAAAGTACTTTATTTACCCTCAAAAAGTCTATTGTAAGAAGCCGAAGCCTCTTTTAATACTATCTCAAATTCCTTAGAAAGTTCTTTTTAAAGTGAAAAAGGAGCTTGCAAGAGCAAAAAAAGGGTTTTTCAGCATACTTAAACAACAAACGGCTAGTTACCTTGGCCTGATCCTATTATTGAGTTAGTACCAGCTGAAATGAGATCCAGGATAGATAACAGAAGGAATGGTTTATACGAAGCCTGTAAAAATTTACAGCAGCCCATTGCTTTCTATTTTTATCAGTCCGCAGAATCAAAAATGTTTGGAAGTAACAATCAATCTTTCCACACACCTAATCTCACTCCTTCTTCGGCGCACACCACCACGTAACGATAAGCTACTAATAATTAAGGACAAAAAAATAGATCAACACGTTTCTCATAACAAGTTATTTGTGCAAACGAAACAGAACAAGAGGGAAATGCCATAAAAAAAGAATATATGAACGAATTTAGATAAACAAAAAAAAGCCCGTTGAATATTAAAAATATTCAACGGGCTTTTGAAACCTGGTGGCGATGCAGGGAATCGAGGTAAACACGTAACTACACATTATCATACATTTTTCTCAAACGAAAACACAAGGATACCGTCATAAATACCGTCACGAAACCAATGCTGCACTATAAAAATCACGATTTTACCCTAACGAAAACAAAGCAGGAAAAAAAACTAAGCGTTACATTTTTATCAAGTCTGTGTGCGATACCAGTTTGCTTGGCACCGGGGTAAAACTGGGGGTACCGTCGCTTACATCCCCGCCGAAAAGATACGTCTCAGGCAGACGGGCAAAAACAAAAACATTATTTATCGAATCACTGTCTTGGGTATCGAGTTCCTGAGTAGCATCAAAAACGATTTCTCCGAGTTTACGTTCATTTGCTGGGAAAAGATGTGGGGTAGAAATTTCTACAGCCCAAATTAATTTCGGGATTTCCTCAGCTAAAAATTTACAGAACTCACTATCTTCTTTATTCCCTTCCCAATCTTGAAGAGATTTCAGATGCTCAATATACTCATTAGAAGTGAGAGTTTGAGCCCGAAAAACGACTTGCTGCCTTTGAGTCCATTCAATAAGGCGTGCTATCCACTTATTGGTATTGTGAAGAAGACTGGGCAGAATGGAGTAAAGAATATTTAAAGCTATTGCTTCAGCCTGCACACCTCCATACATTGTGCCGGGACGAAATATTTCAACGACATAATCAACCTTATCTTTTTCAATATACAACCTGGGGATACAAAAATTCGGCCCAAAATTATCATCATGACCAAGGAAGCTGCTGGTCCAACTTTCACTTGGAACATAGCCAACCCCTTCACCTATCCGAAAATACGAGAAATCAGCATTGGGTGCCCAAGTATCCTTATTGAAAGTATGTCCATATAAAGGAATGATATGTTTGGCATCTTCCTGCAGTCCACGACCTGAAAAACGAAAGCCGATAAGTGCCCCACCACCTGCTTCAAGACCGGCATAGGCGTATTTCTGGAACGGCAGATCATCACGGTATTGATCTTCTACCTGGGTATAATCGATATCGATGAATCGGAGACCATGTTCAGATAAAATCGTGCGTATCTGAACAACATTCAAGCCTTTATCAGGTGAGAAATCAGCAGATACCGAGCCAGCAATTTCATTTATACGACGATATGAAATATCCTCCTCCGGAAGGAGTCGGGACAGTAAACTTCTCACAGCAACCTGAGCACATGCCTTGTTAAGTTCATTTTGCTGGCAGTACAGGATTCCCTGAATGGTTAATTGTTGTTCTCCAATCTTCAGGCTGTATGTCTGGTGTCGGGGTACGCAGTTGTGATCGTGGGAATATTTGACAAATACTGCTTCAAAAACATGCCATTGGTTATAGCTAATCTCAGGAACGACATCATGCTTGAGAATGGCATAACCAATCAGGGTGTTACTGGTTGACTCGATGTCATCTACGGTACATATCTCTTTTTCCCAAAAAGAGATTCTTAACAGCTTATCATTCAGATAGCCGGGATACAGTTCTTTTATATCTTCGTTTTCCTCACTGATAATTCCGCAACCAGGAATGGATTCAAGAATAAGTGTCTCGGCATTAGACGAACGGGAAAGAGAGAACAGCCTGCGGATACTATCGTAACTACCAAATCGGTCTTCAATAAAATCAAAAGAAGAAAAAGGTGCCTGGAGAGAAAATTTTTCTACATCGCTTCCCGCTACCTTCCGGTGGTCATCAAGTGTTGGCATTAACTAAAGACAAGTTTGCTATCGGCGGCTTTGTTATGAGCGTTTTCAACCTTACGGAGAAATGTCTGCACTTCCTTGGCATAGCGCATTTCCACCTTAACAACATCCTGTTTGGTACCGAACTTAGACGCTATTTTTTTAGCAAGATCAGCGTTGCCGAATGTGGCTTGTTTTTTCATATTGGTTTACTCACTAAAATGTAGTGTTAACGTTGTTAACGATTAACAACAAAGGTAGCGTGAGGAACGAGCAGCATTTTTTATTATACGTAACAGGGATAATGGACTGGAATATGCTTTATTATCCTATGAATGGGCAGATTGTCAATGCTAAAGGTCTCATGTCGATCACATGATCTATGCAGCTTGTGCAAATTCAAGCCCCTGCTGAATCACAGTATAAGCCATAATATCAAAAATTGCTCCTGTATCAATATATTTAGGGTCAGCCAATGATTCATACCGCTTCCTATCCGAGTAGGCATCTTGCATTTTACCATTTAGCTGTCCTTTAAACACCTTATAAGATCTAAGGTCTAAACGGGTTAAGCACATGCTCAAAATATTATTTGCACCGCCAACCCTACTGACCAATCACCAGAATGTTTCCATGTTTGCAATTTGTAAGGCGGTTAACTGGGTGGAATAGCGGACGGCACTGAAAGAAAACAACCCATCTTGTCTAAAACGCAGGGACACTTAGACAAATAGAAACAGTGTTAAAACAAGACAATAACGTGTTCATGTTTGGATCTTTGTCTAAAATACTCGTCTAACTTTATTTTTCCAATCACCTTCTAGACAATTCTCATCGAGCACAAGAGATGGTCTTGCCTTTTCACTTGAAAGCCGCAAGTTGTCCGCTATTGCAATTGTTACAACAATAATGCCCTGCTTAAAATCACCTTGCAGACAGCTAGTTGCCGTTCATTTTCACCTAAATCTCTTCCTCCAACACCTGCCCATTCTCATTTAACCAAACTTTTGCTTTTTCCATTTTTGGAATCTGTGTACTAACAATATTCCAAAAACGCAGAGTGTGATTTGCCTCGATAAGATGGGCGAGTTCATGAACAATAATATAATCGATTACGAACATCGGGGCTCTGATCAGGCGCCAGTTAAAATTCAGATTATTCTTGACGGTACAGGACCCCCAACGGAATTTACTGTTATCGATTCTGGCGATTGCGTACTCGACACCAAGTTGTTGTGCATGGTACTGCACACGGGGTAAAATTTTCTCTTCAGCTCGATTTTTATACCAACCAATGAAACTCTCAGGGCCTTTACTAGCTATTTGAGGAGGAACAAAAAACCGTTGCGCAAACTCTATATCGCCTGATGCCGTGTCGGTAATATCGATTCGATAATTACGTCCCAGATACAGCGCCGACTCACCATTCACCAATTCTTTTCCTGGTGGGTCCGGCGATTCACCATATTTCTTGGAATGATGCGTCTTTTCCCATATCCACTGCCGTTTAGATTCCATAACCTGGCGAATCGTTTCTTCAGAAGTATTCACGGGTACATGCACCACCACACGTCTATCCCGTTCAACGGTGATAGTCAGCTTACGACGTTTGGCTGACCGGATAATCGTGTATTCCAGATCCATGACAATTACTCCGCATACAGGATGGTATCATTGTTTTTCTCTGCGATTTCCATGATACGTGAGACGATATGTTTGTAATTTTTGAGTATCTCCGGAAGTTTCAAGAAAGCAGGCTGCAGCAGTGTTTTTTGCAAATCAGCCTTCAGGCGGTTACGCATGGCGATACTTCCCCAAAACCCGGTTAACTTCAACTCCCGCTCCACACTGTTAAATATCTGCTGGGTCAAATCGACCAGCTGTGCAATTTGATCTTCATTCAATTTACCATCAGCAAAGATTTCGCGACGAAACATCCGAAAGAGCGGCATCTGTTTTTTACGATGCAATCCATAAGTTGGTTCCTTGCTGGCGTTGCGCATACGCTTACGCAATTTTTCCAATTCCTCATATATCTTTTTCCAGTTATCCTGAAAATCCTTGAGGATTTTTGCCAAGGCTTCGGCAAAAGAGGCTTGCAGGTCAGGATCATCATCCAAATCTACATCAAGGGAGTGGCGAATGGCATGCTCAATTTCTGCTGCCTTGGTCTTTGTACGCTTATGCTTGCCCACATGGCTCTCGAAATCCTCATCAAGGATTGAGATGGGCTTCACCTTCACGTCAATTCCTTTAGACTCAAGATACTTATCAGTCAACCCACGCAACTTTAACGGAATGCCCTTCATGCTCAAGCGTGCATCACGGAAGTGCTTACTCGCCATCACGTTTATCTCAGTAAGGGCGTTATAATCCCCCATGAAGTCCAGTGCCTCTTTGGCTGGAAATACCAAATTCATGCTGTGGGTAAACTGTTTGAAAAGGCTGACAAACTCAAAACGAATATCTTCACTATAGAAGAGGTCAAAAAAAGCATCGTGATCGGTAAGATCTGTCAGTCCATGTTTTTTCAACAAATCCATAATTTCTGAACGCTTGCCATGCAGTTCCCGCAGCTCATCTTCCGGGAAACTCAAGGCATCCATTACTTCTTTTTGTTCTCGTTCGTCGTAGTTGTTGAGGGCCTTCTTCAGATGGTGCCCAATGCCAACGTAGTCCACGACAAAGCCCTTTTCTTTACCTGTGTCCCCCACGCGGTTAACACGGGCAATGGCCTGCAACAGGTTATGGGCAACAATGACTTTATCCAGGTACATAACCTGCTCTACCGGTGCATCAAACCCAGTCAGCAGCATGTTGTTGACAATGAGTATCCCCAGATTACCGTTAACATCTTCATTCCCACTGCCAAAAGCCATTTTAAAGCGTTTAATGCTGGTCTCATGGTGAGACTTATCACCATACTTTTTCAGATGTGGCAGATCGTTATGACCTGACGAGATGATTACATCACACTCCAAGCGTTTTAACTGCTCTATGTTAATCCTGTAAGGGTTTGACTTTTCCTGCATCGTAACATCAGTTGACAATGTGCCATCGAAGTGCTTTTTGTAATCTACTGTTGCTTCGTGGGTCGTTACGTGATGACTGTATATATCGCCAGACTTGTCAGGAACAGTCTTCTCCATTTTTTGCACGGTCTCAAGGATTGCGGCATCAATATACTTTTTATAGCGCACCGCCGCCTCACGGGAATACGCAACGACTTGTGCCTTAAATCCATTGCTAAACACATGCGCCACATAATGCGCTACTATATCTTTGGCCTTGGCCTCAATGGTCGATTCAGCCTCAAGATAAGCCCCACGGCTGCCATACCCCAGAATTTCCAGCCGCTCTTCCAGCTTGTAGTCACTGAAGACATCAGCAAAGGCTGTATCCATTGCCTTATGGTCGTTCACCTCAGCGTTGTGGGTGCGACCCTCATAGACGATTTCGAGAGTCACCCCATCCTCAATGGCCTGGCGCATGGTGTACTTGTCGATATATTCACCAAACACCCGCTCAGTCTTATCAATGGGGGTGCCGGTATAACCGATACGGGATGCATTAGGAATACCCCTATCCAGATTTGCCCCCAATCTGGCATACTGCGAACGATGCGCCTCGTCGGTCATCACCAGGATATTCGGGCTGTTATTCAGCTCAGAAAAGGTTGCTTCAAGATCAGTTTCACGGAACTTGTGAATCATCGCCATCACCAGATCAGAGGAGTCTGAGCGTAACAGCTCTTTCATTTTCTCGATCTTGTTGGCCACTTTCACGGTAAAGCCAATACTCAGGCTGGTCTCTGTTAACTGCTGTTCCAGTTGGGTGCGATCTGTTACAAACAGCACCTTCCATTGCTGCAAGGCTGGATGGCGATACATGGCCCGAACCATAAACATCATGGTCAGCGATTTTCCAGACCCCTGTGTATGCCAGATAATACCACTGCGGGCGCGTGGTGTTTTACCATCCAAAAGCCTCTGTACCGCCAGTTTGACAGCACGAAACTGCTGATAGCGTCCGACGATTTTGATGGTCTCGTCTTTGTCATTGCTGGAAAAGAGGATGAAATTACGGACAATCTCCAGCAGATTATCCGGATCACACATTCCCGCCACCAGGCGCTGCTGATCATTGGGACTGCCTGCACCGTGATCAAGCTCCTCCAAAGTACGGGGGAAGGGATCAGCCCAACGATAAAAATGTTTTTCGTTGTAGGTAGTGATCGTACCGAACTTAGCCTCCTGACGACAGGTGGCAATAATGAATTGATTATAGAAGAAGAGCGGCGCACTGCCTTCACCCCTTGCTCCACGTTGTTCACTGTAGCGCAGCAGTTGATCAATGGCCTCGGGGATCGGTTCCTTTACCTTAGGCGATTTACACTCAATCACCACCAATGGCAGGCCATTTACGAAGAGTACAATGTCAGGAATGATATGATGCTCAGTACCAAGAATACGCACCTTGAACTGGCAGACGGCAATAAAACGATTGTTGTCCCGGTTACTGAAATCGACAAAGTGAACCGTCGGACTCTTCTCACCTGTTTTCCGGTTCTCGCTGACACTGGTGTTCTCCAACAACAGTTCAAGGAGATAGCGGTTATTCTCAAGCAAATTACTGGTGGTAAAGCTGGCCGTAAGTCGTTTGAGCAGATCCTCCACCTGATCCAGTTCCAGCCAGTCATTGAGTTTCTGTAGCTGCTCCCGCAGTACCGGCAGCATCACAACCTCGGTGAAGCTCTTGCGCATGCTATCAGCAGGCTGTTGCTTGTTTTCAAGATCCAACACCTCCCAGCCTAAACCTGCCAGCTGAGTAAGCAGCGGCTTTTCAACATGATTACGTTCGTTGAGTTTTATATGAGACGGTGTTCGGGAGATGCGGCTCATAGATCCTACTCCTTGTCTTGAACCCTTGTGGTGGCGGTTGTATATGCCTGATCGGGTCGATTGGGGTTATCCGGATAGCGAAGGAGAAGTAATCCATGTCCCACCAACGGCGTTAGAAAACGCGACCGTATGCTATCAGAATTGCGTTGAAGGATCTGGGCAAGTTCTCGGCGGGTCAGCCAACAGATACGGCAGAGATCAAGAATAATCTGTTCCATCTCCTCAGGTGGCAGACGTTTGTTGTCTTGAGACGGGGCGGCAATCTGCAGCAATTGTTCCTGCTCTGCTTCACTCCTCTCCAAGTTCTTATGTACGGAGTCCAGGCCGTTATGTACGGAGTCAATTTCCTTATGTACGGAGTCCCTCTCCTTATGTACGGAGTCGGGTAAATGATAGCGTGTCCAGCGATTCCTGCCGGATTGCACCAGGGCTTGCTTGGCCACCAACCCCTGCAGCAAGGCAGTTATGTCCGCAGTGTGCTGATCGGTAATTTGCCGCAGACGGCTATTATCAACACCATCTTCAAGATCTGCTGTGACCAGTGCCTGCACTTCTACATTGGAAAAACGACTAAAACGAGTGCCGAACCGCTTTTGTAAACGTTCTAATGACTCATCCGGGATAAGGCTCATCATTGGCAGCATCCACGCTACCCGATCCGGTTGAACCTGCTCTGCCACCTTTGGGGATCGCCAGTGTTGTGAATCCCAGCCACGTCGAATTTTATCCACTCCTGAACCGGCTTTTTCTCCAGCTCCGATCATGGTGAACATGGTTTGCAGAGCTTTATTACGACACTCACTGACATTGCCACGCAGCAGTTGCTCAAAAGACACTAACAGGCTGCCGGGATTGGAAAACTCAAAGCGGTCCCGATATTTTTCAACCACAATACCACCCATACCCTGGTGATCGGCATGGATCAAGGCATTAACCAATGTTTCGCGGATGGCCTCATGTACCGGTGTTTCGTCCTTGCGAAACAGATTTTCATCCAGTTGAAACGGAATCTTCAGGTCGGCTGCAAGCCGCTGAATCACCCGGAGATAGAACTGAAAGAGATTTCCCGGCCAGGTGCCGTCCAGGGTCAAACGATCCGTCCAGCGAATATCCGGGTCATCAGAGAGCTTCTCGCGATAATCCACATTATATTGGGGCAGAGCCTCGCGTAATGTCTCTTCCTTGCCAAACATCAACAACCCGGCCACGGTCAAGCCCTCCCTTCCGTCATTACGATCCCGCCGCCAGCCACCGAGTTTGGTTAACAGGCCGGTATCATCTTCACTTAACCAGGGGTGGGTGGGTTTGTGGGAGGCAAAACGATTGCGGTATTGTTGCAGGCTTTGGAGATCAAGGTCCTCCAGGGTGAAGTGTTCCAGAATTCGGCTGTCGGCTGGTTCTTCGGCCCTGTCTGCCAACATCCGGCTTACTTCCTGCTCGGTGCAGTGGTAATCTCCTTCATAGTTACGACGGTAGGTGCCGGTCAATGGATTCTGGCCGAGAAAAACAGGGCGTTGACGGCGTGTGGCACGGGGGACGAAAATAGCCAGCAGGGTACGGCCTGAATGCTCAACCGCTGCGACATGGTTATGACTGAGTAGATTAATATTGATCTTGCCCCGGTTGTTAATAGTGTCCCAAAAATTCTTTTCCAGCTTGGCAATATCCGGCACACCGCTTACGCTGCCGTCATCTGCCACGCCCAGCAGAATCATTCCACCCTGGCTGTTGGCCATGGCACTGTACGTTTCCCAGAGGCTCTTGGGCACACCGCCTTTTGCTGATTTGAACTCCAGATCATCGCTTTCGTTCCAATCCAGATCTTTCAGGATGGCCTGGGGGTCGATGTGGGGTGTGGAGGTCATGATGGTCTCTTTTCGGTTTTCAGGAGTGAGGTGACACGTTTTTTTCCGGTGAGTAGGTCTTGCATTAGGGCGGTTTTGAGGGAGTGGAACTTGTTAAGCTTTAAATAGAATCTTTCTTCTTCTACTGAGCTTGAATCAAGTACCTTTGCAATCATTTTTTGCTCCGACAATACAGGGAAAGGAATCAATAATTCACGAATCGTTGGTAAGTTCAATCCAGCCTTAGCACCTGATTCATTTAACTTGTCGAACTGTGCTTGACCTTGCTGGCCAGATAAATACCACCCCGAAAACCTCGGGTCGACCTGATTAGTAAAAAGTCGAATAAGTGCGATATGTTGATTTACATAGGCTTCACCAAAGTTGTCTGAGATAATGCCAATAATTCCCAAATCTGCCGTAATTGAAATAAGAAGATCTCCAGCCGAAACCGCCGTCCTTTTCCCTTCCGATGACGTAGGTGGGTTAACAAATACTAAGTCATAGAATCGCAGATTGATATGCTCCCTTGTTAAGTTCCCTATACGCAAAAACTTTGCACCTTCTTCACTATAATACTGTGCCCACCCCCTTGAGCCGCTGGTAACAAACTCTGCAACTGTCCCTAACTCATGAACATCCCACTTCACCGGAATCCGTCCCAGCGGGGAGTCTTTGAATTCGTGGGTCTCTTCGGAGCGGAGATTGCCCTGTTCGTCGATGCCTCGGGTGAGTAGGTCTTGCATCAGGCCGGTCTTAATGCGCTGCTGCTTGGCAATCAAGGCCTCGGTCTGCTCAATTGCCCGATCTACTGTTGAAAGCACCTCGGCAATTTTCGTTTGTTCTGGTTTGGAGATAGGTAGTTCGATTGTGATTGATCGTAATGCTTGCTGATTCAGTTTTGCTCGTGTTCCTCCAACGATAAATGGTTGAATATCCTTATGTTCAAGATTGTAAAAAATGGCATCTTGACAAAAAGCACCTTTCCCTCTCAGAACATGTGCATGATTGTTGACCCAACTTTTACCATTTATCTGATATGCAATTGATCGTGTAGCAAACTCATCGAAACGCCCACCATCTTCAGCAATAAGAATCAGCGGTTCATCAAAGATAAAGTCATCAATATGACCTTGCAATCCATTTGCGCCGTAATATGGAACCTCTCCGATTCGTTTTTCACGCTCTTCAGAATTTACCGGGATGCGCTTGCTATCAAGGATATCACAGCATTTCTCTATCGCTACAGTAGCCCATCCTTTAAGAGCATTCATCCCAAATACCCCAACCCTTCCAGAAAGCCACCCAACACCTTCAAAGTTTCACCACGCCGTCGCTCCAAATCCCGACTCGACACCGCATACTTATCCCAAAGATTCTCCACAACTCCAACCAGCATCCGTTTTTCAGCATTAAGGTAACGGATCAGGTCATTATTGGCGAGATCATAGAGCTTCTGCAAAATCAGCCATTTGGCCTCATCTTCAGTAAGCTGCCCGCCAATCTCGGCCAGCAGGTCGTCGGTTCTAGCCAGCCTGGTCTCCAATGCGGTCTTGTCCTTCTTCAAAGCATTGATCTTTTTCTTGTCCGTTTTATTGGCTGGATCTAGTTTTACCAGTTGTGCATCCACCTGTTGCACCAGTTCTTTGGTTTCTGCCTTAAACTCTTCCCCTCCAAGACGTTTGAGCAGCAACTTCAGTAGCAGCTCATCAGCCTTAGCTTTCAACTCGGCCTTGGTCTCCTTAATACGCTTCTCCAGGACCTTGATGGCCTTGTCCTCTATCTGCAGCGCTGCCAATTCATTTCTGCCTGATGTGCTGGTACTGTCTTTGAGATCATCAATCAATACCTTGAGTGCTCTCTTCATCACAGCAGCAGTAACTTTTTCGTTTTCATCCGGCTCATAGGCCGCTACCTCCTGAGCACTTTCCACTGCCTCGGCCAGTTCGCCCTGCAGTTCATTAATTTGAGCCTCCAGCACTTCGATGGTCTCGGCCTCGGCCTGAAAGAATTCAGCAATCAGGTAGTCGTCCGGGATCAGGCTATGGTGCCAACCGGTGGCGACAATGGTCTTGAGGTCGTAGCGGATCTGCTGCCACCAGTTGACAAATACCCCGGCAGCCTGGAATTCATCCAACACCTTCAATGGGATAAGCTTAGCCTTGAGACTGGTCAGCAACTCGTGGCGTACATCCGGCATCTTTCTGCCATCTCGCAACTTGGCAAAGTCATCACGGGCCACCTGCCACCAGCTTTCGAGAATAGTATGATGCCTGGCAAGGGTTTGGCGCAGATGCGGATCTGCCTCCAGTTGCTTCTTGATGGCGGCCTTGCTGTTGATCTCCGGACAAAAGGCAAGATAGCCTGTGCGCTCCGGCTGAAACAGGTTGTCTGAGACAATTCCGAACTTATCAAACACCTCGGCCAAGGCCTCTACTTCAGTCTCAGGAATACCACCGATCAGATGGGCCTGCACGTCCTCTGGTTCCGGTTCCGGGGTGTTATCCACATAGCGGCGAATATTGAGGTTGTAGTCGTGTTCCTCCGCAATCTCTGCCTTATCCACCAGACGACTGTATTTTGCAAGTTCACGTTTCTGGGTGAAGATAAAATCAATTTTTTCGATGTCTTCGGGGCGGAGTTTGTTCTGGTTCTTGCCTTCGGCAAATTCACGGTCGGCATTGATAAACAGAATCTTGTTACGCTGTTCATCCGGCTTATTTTTGTTACAGACCAGCACGCAGGCAGGGATGCCGGTACCGTAAAAGAGACCGGGTGGGAGGCTGATAATCGCCTCGATCACATCATCCTCAATAAAGAGTTCCCGAATCAATTTCTCCTTGCCACCCCGAAAAAGCACACCATGGGGCATAATGGTGGCCATGTGCCCATCCGGCTTGAGGCTGGCCAGCATATGCTGCACAAACATCAGGTCAGCCTTTTTGCCGGTCTCTGGGCACCATTCGCGAAAACGATTGGGGAATTTCATGGTGGCTCGGCTGTAATTCTGCGAAAAGGGCGGATTTGCCAACACCCGATCAAACTTCATGGGTTTACCATCTTTAAAAATAAGGGGATCTTCCAGGGTATCACCGTTTTCAATGGTAAAACTGGTGATATTGTGAAGGATCATGTTCATATTACAGATTGACCAGACAGTACCGTTGGAGTCCTGGCCATAAATGGCAAGGTCGTTGGCATCCTGGCCCTGCTCTTCAATATACTGGTTTGCCTGGATCAGAAAACCGCCGGAACCGGCAGTGGGGTCGTAGACACTATTGCCAGCCTGTGGCTTGGTCAGTTGCACCAGTAGACGTACTACTTCGGCGGGAGTGTAGAACTCACCACCTTTCTTGCCTGCACTGTCGGCAAAGAATTTAATCAGATATTCATAGGCTGCACCGAGTAGATCAGGAAACTCAAAGTTGTCATTGACCAACACAAACTGAGGTTGGTTGAAATGATCAAGCAGATCTTTCCACTTCTGATCCTTGATCTTAGTCTTCCCCTTCACAGCATTGAAGTCGATGTTGTTTTTCAGTACTCCGGCCAGGGAATCGTTCTCATCCTCTATGGCCGCAATGGCCTTGTTCAGCATATTACCAATTTCGTGCTTGAGATGCTTAAGCGGGGGGACTTCGTTCCCCTCTTCATCGATCCATGGTTCATGCCAACGGGCACGAAGCGGTACAAAGAAGGTTTCGCCATAAGATGTTTGGTCTTCAATGAGATCTGCGTAAACCTCAGGGGCTGATTCCTTGAGATGGGTATAGGTCTTCTTCACCTCTTTCCGCTTCAGATCAAACTCATCCGAAAGCCGCTTGAGGAACAGCATACCGAAGATGAATTCTTTAAATTCAGAGGCATCCATCTTGCCGCGCAGGATATCAGCAGCTTTAAAAAGGAAGGATTCGAGTTGTGCGAGGGAAATTTTCTCAGTATTCAATGCAGTATTTCCTTATGGGGTATGTCGTGTAATCATTCCGGTGATTATAACGTTTCCTAATAATTTCGTATTTTCAAAGCCATGAGTTTACGCCGTTCCTGTAGGAAGCCCTCGTAATGATCTATATTTTTGTTTTCCATCAATAAGGATACGTTTACCTTCTGATGATGTGCCGTCTTTGAGCTTCCAGATGAATTTCGCCGGAATTTATCCAAGTGAGTAGAGTCTGAATAGGATGCTGATTTACTGAATAGCGTTGGATGGTCACTTGAGTCTCACATTTGATCTATTATGTTAAGAGCAATGTGGAATATACAATCATGAGCAAAGTAGTAGATTTTCAGAAAGTATTCATCATCTATTACAATAAGTCCCAAAACGTTTCCAACGTCTCATTGTTTTCTTCAAATATCCATTTCAACCTCAATTGTTCATATACGTTGGCATCAGTTGGATAACTGTGATTTTTTATTTCTTTTTCGGCGCTGTCCTTGATTCCACCCTGTTGGCTGCCTCGAAAATGGCGTACATGGAAACATCTTCATGGTTCGCCCTGGGAATCAAGCTACTCAGATACTCTTTTGAACGAGTGGTAATGCCATTTCGTTGGCAAACCAGCCAGGCAACCGCTTCGGCCTCCAGTTCACAGGTTTCACTGGTAAGCCTGAAGCGGTTTGGCCAGCGTCCTTTTAAGTCACCACCGACATGCCCGCAATAAATATGCCCCAACTCATGGGCAAGGGTGGCAAAGCGGGTTGGAAGATCATGGTTGACATTGATTCTGACTCTGAAACGCTTCTCTTTCTTTTTAGGTTCCACAGATGGAAAATCCGTCAATCTAGCAGCTGTACCAGCCAAATCCATACCATGTTGCTTGCTTTCCTCAACAACAACAGAGTAGTTCTCGGCAGCTTTGATAGTGTTTTCCCACAGTTTTTCAGTAGGTATGCCTTTGGCAAACAGTGTACTCATGTCCTGAGCAGGAACGGGTTCACCTTCGGTGTCTCCAAGTTCAAAAACAAACAGGACAGGGCCAAATGGTTGTAAGATCACAATTGGCACCGCATCGGGTTGAACAACCCGGCCTATATCAAGCCACTGCTTACGAGTACCAACCGCTGTCGCACCGGGACGCTGCACCATAACCAACATCGTATTGTAAACAGACAGATGGTTGAACTTCCGAGTAAAATCCCAAAACTCATTAAAAGCTGCCGCTCCATTTTCTTCGAGAGACTTTTTGAAAAGCTGGTCAATGGCCGATGCACAATCTTCAAAGTGCAGGAGACGATTCTTTTTTTGTGGTGTTGTTTTTTTCTTATTATTCATTGGTTATTTTGCTGCCATGTAGTTGTAGTTATCAAAGAAGTACTTGATGGTATCAATTCGTTCCTGTTTTGATTTGCACTTTTCAATGGCTATTTTCAAAATCCCTCGCACTGGAATATCAGCATCTCCTGGTAAATGCTCAATGGTATTCTCTTGAATTATTTCTCTTTTAATACACTCAAATTCTTCCTGTGTTAAACAGGTCTCTTCAAAAGATGTGTCGATATCAGGGTCTCCGGTAAGACACGATTCCCATTGTTCTCTCTCATCCTCAAGGATCTCTTCGTAAGACATGTTATCCTCGATACAGGAAACAATAATTTCACGTTCCATTTCATACATTGCCAAGTCATCTGAAAGAATTAGAACAATAAAGCTGGAAGATCGGTCCCGTAGACCTTGAATCCACTTATTTTGTTTTGGACTGAGAGTGAAATTATTCTCGTTTAAATATTCAGCAAGCCATTCAATGTACTGCCGATAGCTTTTGTCAGGACTCCCATCGATGCAGGGTGGCACCGTCAGATCTTCGTAATAATAAGGGATGAATTGTTCCATATTTCACATTCCAAATTTCGGTGTCTCTTGCAATTACACTTCTAAGTAACAAAATTTCAACATACTGATATCTTGTTATTTTTACAATATATACACCCCGCCGGTCAGGGTGTTGAGTAGTTACAAAAGCAGTACCCTACGCCATAACATATTTGACTGGAGTAATACTTATATCGGGTATACTCCTGTTACTTGTGGCATAAACATTTCTGGTGCACAAAGATCGTATCTGCTGATTTTCCCATCAGTAACAGTGAAAACGACAACAACCTGAACTTTCTCATCTGTTCCCTGAGTCAAAAGGACACAGTTTCGATCAGGATGAGGGCCAGCAGCAGCCACAGCCAATTCAGCACGAACTGTTGATCTTGTTTCCTTCACAGTCTGCAGCTTTCCAATAAAATACTCCGAAATTGCCTCTTTACCTTCCAATGCACTAAATACCCATTGGGATTCATAGCAACAATCGCCAACTAACAACTGCAGGTATTCACTACAATTCAGTGTATTCCACGCTTTCGCATAGGCAATAGCAGCATCTTTTTCTGTGAGTTCCATTAGTTCCTCCTGATCTTTTCCAGATATTCATTGAGTACTGTAAAGGTAATATCATAAATCTCAGGATCTTTACTTGCACAGCGCCCAGCTACATTCAAAACACTGATCTCTTCTTTCTCAACCCAAGCTTCCAGTCTTATAACGGCTTTCTGGACAGTGAGTAGTTTTAGATTGATATGCAGCCACGGTTTTTTATGTTTAACTGCATATTTTCGAGTTAGTGCAGATCCACCAGTTAATTTCCCTTGAACAAAAATTACGGTACCGTCTGACTTTTTCACATTTCGTTCGGTTCGCTTAGGATCCCCACGCATTTCCATTTCCAGAAGTTGATATTTATCATCCAGAGGCCCATCTTCTGTTCGTCGATCCTTTGTGAGCCATCCGCCATAAGGAATACCATTGGCAATTGCAGCATCAAGACCAGCAATATCAGCTCCAGTTTGTCCTCCCGACATTATTTTTTGCAACATGGTAGTTCTTATCTCTTTTGAAAAACACCTTGTATCAATGACTGTAACTTATTATTTCTCTATACTAAATGTACTTATTTTTCATCCGTCTATACTCAGTGTAAACAAGGAAAACGGTGTTTACAAGAAAAAGGGTAGGGGAAATTTTGCAAGCATGAGGATAAGGTAATGTGGTTTTTCAACAGCAAACAGAAGGGAAAGCGAACTCTCGATAAAGAGCTTTATTCTCCACCATCTTTAACCCTCATTGTCGAGCATTATGAAATCAGTGAGTTGCACGAAAATGATGCGGTGTTACGATTTTGGCTGCCGGAAGAAGGGAAGCAGGCACTGGATCAGGTCGTAAGATGTAATCATACCACAGGAGCCCGATACCTTCGTGAATTATTTGTTGTCTATCTGTATGGCGAGCATGAGTTACAGAGAATGCGGGAACACTCAAGCGGACTCTATTATAAGCCACCTCCTGCTGAGCCTATGGAGACACAAGAAGAATCAGCATATCCAGATATAAAATATTCTATCAGAAGGATACCCACTATTCTAGTTGTTCCGGAATTGGGAAAATCTATTATCCCGATAAAACTCTATTTCCCTCAAAAGGTAAAAGATGGTCTTCAGAGTGTAGCCGATAAAGCAGATGTCCCCCTTTCAAGCTTTATCCGGGAAATCCTGATTTCCCATTTGTTTGGTCACACTTACTGGCAGGAGCGCCTTCGTTCCTGGAGTCATGAGGAGGAGGTAGTTGGTACCAAATGGGAAAATGATGATGACGAACAACTAACAGTCAGAATGCACAAGGACGACTGGGAGGAACAAGGATCTGAAAAAGCCCCTGAAATCATCGACCTTTAGAAAATAGCTATTGCAAAAAGTCCCCTACAGATTTTCTTGAAATTAATTGTCTCACACGGTTACTCTAACAATATACCTGCCAACAAGATACTGACCGAACGAGTGTAACCGCAAACAGGAGACAATATGATTCACCTCAAACAGAATTTACTTACATTTTCATTTCCCCACGTGCATGATGATGCTGCAATGGAACTGGAATTCCAACGCACCCTGCGTATTCCTGATGATGACACTATATATCCTTTGCCTCCTGGGCTCGGAAATTTCCCCATACGTCACATTGTTGATTTTGAGAGTCATATACCCAAGCAATGGGAAGAACATGGCGGTGTAATGTTCCCCATGTTTCAAAGCGAAGCCATGTGGATTAATTTTAATTCGCCTTCCAGATATCCTTTTCTGGTCAAGATCGCCACCGGCCAGATCAATGCAGTCACGGCTGGAGCATGGCAGGACAGACCTCAGTCAGATCCTCAAGATTATGTCGTTGTACCCGACCAGCCCTGGCTCGATGGTTATTGTGTTAAAAAGGGTGAGATCAGGCAATTTGTGGCCATGCCACTGGGCCATGGCTATACAACAGAAGAACAGTTAACCGGCGAAGCTGTTCATGGCGGTATCCAAGTGATTGTTCATCCTATGAAAGCTGAAGAATGGGAAAAGATAAAAACAAAGCATGTGGAAAGTGATATAAAGTATTGCTCCAAAGCTGTTTTTTCAACGTGCGAGCCGGATATGGGATTAGCACCAGGTGGCCGGATGACTCAGAAGGTCTATGACGATCTATACGATTTTAATGTCTGGGATCTTGATCACGGAAGCCGTTGTTTTGTCCATATCACCAATTCCATCACCTGGCGTGCTATCACTGGTGAAGCACCGCCAACAATCCCTCTCACTTCCAGGCAATATACTGAAGCAGGGTTGCCCTGGTTTAATTACTATGCACCTGAGAATGAAGCCGTTGACGGCGGGAGAATACTCAAAAAGCTCAGGAGTGTATCCAAAATGAGTGCGGAAACAGGGGAAGCAATTCTACCAGAAAACGATACAATAGCAGTGCCTGAGGCACAGCTATTTAAGCTGGGAAACCTCGATCAAGTGCGTGAAGGCTGGTAAACTTCACTTGTACTTTCAGTCTCATTTTATTATTTCACTACCTTGCTACTCCTAATGATAACCTTGAGTTGTTTAATCCATTTACTATTGCCTTAACAAGTTCATCAGTTTCGTCCTTTGATGCAATTTCCGGCTCCTCTGTAAGATTGAGAATTATTTCCCCCTGTCGCTGGCACGTAACTTCACCATAGCTTACAAAAGTTGTCAAAACTTTCTCATGTCCGAGATTCTGACTCCATGCCTTGAAGTCTTCAGGAGTCTTACAGACTTTCAGGCCGAGTTGAACAAGGGTGTTGCGGAAGCTATGTGGGTTAAAGTAAGGAAGCCCGGCATCAGTAAAAGCACCACGAAATATCCGGCGAATTGGAGTGGCTGTACTCCAGCGAGCCTTTTTTACTCCGGTAGCTTCAAACTTTCGAGATATTCCCACCTCGATACGAGTTGCTGGAAAAAGAGGATCGTCATTGCCCCAGAGTTTTTCATCCCGGAGGAATGTCACCCACTCCAAAAGTATTCCAAACACCTCCTCTCCCACTGGAAAAAAGAATGTGTTGAAGGTCTTGCTGAACTTGGTCTTCACCTCTCTGGCATCCTGGTTCACATAACCGGCAGACATATCAATATGTCGCAGCTTCATCGAAGCAATGGCCCTATCCCTTGCTCCCGTCAACAAAGTAAAAGCTACCAAGGCACGATTCCGCATCTCTATTTCCGTCTTAAAGGGCATTGTCTTAATAACGTGTTTGATCTGCTCCATGGTTGGCACTTTTTGCTGCCGTTTGGCGGTGGCGATACGAGTATCTTTTTCAGAAAGGTTGAAGTACTCGGCATCAGGATAATGGATGCGTGACTTGTACCCCGGTTGCATAGAAAGCCACTGAAAAAACCGTTTCAGCTGGGTGAGGGTCGTATTAAGGGTCGCCTTGCTTAAATTTTTTCCAGATTGCTTACCCTTCTGCTGCCCTAGGTGGCGTTTGAAAGCCACAGCCTGCTCAAAGTGAAATGTTTTGAAATCTTTATATTTGGCGTAGGTTTCAAAGCGGTTCAGTGCTTTTGCTGCGGTATCGACCGTTGGCTCGGCGTAGCGTTTAGCTTCTTTCAAAAAAATAAAATATTTTCGCTTGATTCGTTCATTAACTGAGTTGTGCTTTTTCATAGTCTTCTGGCCCTTAGCTTAATTAACAATTTACGGTGGGGGTAATCCTCTTAACTATGTGTTGCAGCTCTTTCGGGAATGTGATGTCCATTTCCATGATAATCCCCCCTATCTTTGCCAAACTGACATTTTTATTCATGATGCAATTACAGTCAGGACATATAGCTGTCAGCTTGCCAAACGTCTCTGTCACGGGAGTGTATTCAGCCATGTCGCCAGCAGGAAATCTGGGAAGTCGGCATTTGACACAATATAACTCTCCAGGTTTACAGGTTTGTTTGTTTTTCTCTCGACGATTCTTGAAAAAAGAGACGAGCTCTTGTCCGAGAATCAGCATGGGGTGCTTATCATCAATAATGGGGAGTCCACTCTTGACCCAGTTACGTACTGTATTTTTATGAATGCCGAATAACCTGGCGACCTCATCTACTGTATAATTACGATGGATCTTCACGAGCCGGTGATTGGGATGTCGTTTTTTCATAATTTAGTTGATCACAGTTGCATGCATATACATTTGTTCTCTTGTCACTCGCATGTTTGGACTAAAAACATTATTGAGTGGTATCTATAGAATAGTATCAAGACTGTTACTCCAAAGACGTGTTCAATTATTTTCAATTTATCCAAAGAATAAAGAGAGTTGCTTCGGCATAACCTTCTTTGGAGTATCAATATTGTCACTGGAAACTATTCTGGTCTTTCTTTTTGGAGTATCAATTCTGTTACTCGAGCCATCCTTTTTAGGTATCAATTTTGTTACCGATGTTTTTTTCTTAGCGTGGTAAACAGCCCAACCCCTTCCTTTTCTACTGTCCTTTCTGCGAGGCTTTTTGGCTGGACGAAATGAAGTAGTACCAAAGTCTTTCCAGCGGTCATCGATGGAGTATTTGGTCATGTCTCCAGCTCGTCCCCCAGTACCTTGATGGGTAATATCGAGAAAGCCTTTCTCTATCAATTCATCAATGGCATTTCGGAACTCACGGCGACCAATTTCCTTTTTCTCCGCTTCAGAATATGGATAAACAATTTCCCCATTATTTCTGATGATCCAGCTATCCGACCTTTTGGCACTTTTAACCTGATCCATCTGCCGCTTACGGAGAAAATCCATATAAACAAGCAACGACCACCTGCTCAGTGATCTGAAAGCAGAAGAACGGAGTAGGTTTTTCTCAAACCATATATTCTTTCCCATTGCTGTCCTGTGTTGCTGTTCTAGCAGTTATCACGGGTCGCAACCTGCTCAGCCAACCAGGTCGAGATTTCATTTTCCAGCCAACCAACAGCCCGAGCTCCACCCAGTTTTATTGGTTTTGGGAATGTACCTTCTTTGATGCGTAGATAAATTGTGGATCGGGACAGACCGGTTCGGATTTCAACCTGTTTGCGTCGTAGAATAAAAAGTCTTTCTTGGTTTGTGTTTTTCATGGTTGCACCTCATAAGTTTTTATTAGAAGTTGTTGGCTTATGAGGGAACAATAGGTGATGTTTGGAGCGGAAAACAGAGGACAGGGTGTACGGGCACCCTTGTAAGAGAGGGACTGATTGAACGCTTATTGGGCCATGGAGGCGGGAGAGAATGTGGACAGTGTTTTTGTTAGAAAATTATTCTGTTGGGCTTGCGCCACCCTTTGGGTTTGGATTGATAACAGTGGTTATACGATCTCTTGCTCTTTGGCTTAGGCTGGGATAATTTTTGGTAAGCCATTTCTCGATGTATTTCTTATGACCTCCTAGAGGAACATGTTGAGGCGGATTTTTTTCATATAACTCTGTCCATGCTTTAACGGCGATCAATAATTCATCAGCATAAAAAGTATGACCTTCATCTAGATACCCTATATTGATATATGTTTTGGCTTTATTTTCTTCTGTTAACTCCTCACCCAGAAGTTTTTTTTGCAGATCAAGTAACGCCTGCGTCCGCACAACCAGCACACTATCCTTGGGGAGGCCACCTGCGGGGTAGTAATCATCCTCGTAATTATTTTTTTTCCGTACTTCAAGATATTCTTGCCGTTTTTTCTTGTGCCGTTCCAATAACTTTTCTGATTTCACTTTTCCGATATTATTGCTGGTGATATGTTCCCTTATTTTTTCGAGCTGTGCTGTAGAACCCGACTGGTATTCATTTTGGTCAAAACTATCGCATAATTGGCACATCTGCCCACCTTCTCTTTCGACCAAAACACCTTCTAAGCATGTAAGTTCCACTACTGGTCCATCTGTTAGCATCTGGTATTCATGTTCAATATCTAATCTCTCACTACCAACCATAGACAAATCCCAAATACCATTAATCGAGACTACTTTCTTGCCACAAGCAAGATAACGCTCTCCACCAAGAAATAAACTCATTGGTATTGATATTGAGGGTATTTCCATGGCTAAACGCATAGCCTCTTTGCCCTCAGGACTATCTCCCAGTTGTTCTGCTTTTCTGACCGCACACTGTCGCTCAAAAAATGATTCCCTCCATTCGATTTCTTTGTAAGAAATAACTTTTCCCAACCTACCAGAAGCATGATTCACAAAATCAACAGACAACGTCAAGTGACCATCTAGGACAAGCCTCAACACATCAGCTTCGCTAACATCTTCTTCAAACATAACTGACAAATGCTTGGCAGCAGCTGGTACAGTCAACCATTTTTTCAAGTTGAATAGTTTACCTTTCGTCATCCTCTACTCCTTGTTTTAGGCTTGTCGACCTTTTAACTGATCCAAATAATCGGCCCATGCCTGCATCATTTCTCTACGTTCAGGTAAGTGTTGCGCATAATTGTAGGCGGCTTTCATTTTATTTCGTTCTGCGTGAGCAAGTTGCCGTTCAATAATATCAGACAACCACCCTTGTTCATGCAAAATAGTTGACGCCATAGCACGAAATCCATGCCCTGACATATCTTCCTTTGGATATCCCATTCGTCGCAGGGCAGCTAATATTGCATTATCACTCATTGGTCTTGAGTCTGACCTGATACTCGGGAAGACGTATTGACATCGTCCCGTAATAGGACGGGTTTCACTCAATACCGTGAGACTTTGTTCAGATAATGGAATGATATGTGGGAATTTCATTTTCATTTTTTTTGCAGGAATACGCCACTCTGCACTATCAAGATCTATTTCTGTCCATTCTGCCCGGCGAAGCTCCCCAGGTCTCAAAAAAACTAAAGGAGCGAGCTTTAGAGCAGATTGAACAACGGGAGTCCCTTCATAACCATCTATGGCACGCAACAGTTCCCCAATTTTCTTTGGTTCTGTAATAGTTGCCATACTGCCATGCTTGACTGGAGCCAATGCACCACGAAGATCAGCAGAATTATCACGTTCTGCCCTACCAGTGGCTACAGCATAACGAAAAACCTGTCCGCAATTTTGCAAGGCTCGATGAGCGGTTTCCTGAATCCCTTTATTTTCAATTCTTCGCAATACTGCTAGGAGTTCGGGAGGGGTGACCTCAACAATAGGACGTCCTCCCAACCAAGGGAAAATATGTAACTCGAAACGGCGAATAATTTTTGTAGCATGGCTTTCTGCCCAGTTTGGAGAATGCTTGAGAAACCATTCCCGTGTTATAGCTTCAAAACTATTTCCACTCTGCTCTATCTGTATAATTTTGTTTGCTTTACGCATCTGGGCAGGATCGACACCATCTCTTATCAGCTTTTTTACATCATCACGTTTTTCTCTGGCCTCGGCCAGTTTTACATCAGGGTACACACCAAGGGCTAAGGTTTTGCGTTTTCCAGCAAAACGATAATCAAGACGAAAATATTTTCCTGCCTTTTTCACCAGGACATACATTCCTTTTTCGTCAGACAGCTTAAATTGCTTTGTACGGGGTTTGGCATTACGGATGGCAGTATCGGTGAGAGGCATGACGGTATCTCCATTCTTTCGGGACGGTATTTGTTTCCAATGCCTATTTAACGAGCAATGAAAAAACAACCAATCCACTAGAAACAAAGGGGGAAGCACGACTTTGACGGTACCTAGTTTTCAAATCTTGCTCATACCGTCAAAGATACCGTCACAGGCGACGAGATGTCAATAAGTTTTATAGGAACGTACAGGAAAAGAAAACCCCGAAATCCTTGTAAGGACTCGGGGTTTTTATCTAAACCGGAACTAACCGGAATACTTTTTGGTGGCGATGCAGGGAATTGAACCCCGGACACTACGGATATGAGCCGTATGCTCTAACCATCTGAGCTACATCGCCATGTATAAAGAGGGAATTAAATACCTTATTCAGCGTTCACTGTCAACTTTTTTTCCTCTTTGATACAACAAAAAAACGGGCCTAGCAAAGTAGGCCCGTCTTGGTACTTCAGTCATTCAGGTAAGCTGAACGAAGGGGAAATTACATCATTCCGCCCATTCCGCCCATTCCACCCATGCCGCCCATTCCTCCTGGAGGCATTGCTGGCATTCCGCCACCATCGCTATCATCAGGAGAATCTGCGATAACACATTCTGTGGTCAGAAGCATTCCTGAAACAGAAGCAGCGTTCTGCAGTGCAGTACGGGTAACTTTTGCAGGATCAATAACACCTGCAGCGATCAGGTCTTCGTACTCTTCAGAAGCAGCGTTGAAACCATTAGGACCTTCAAGGCCTTTTACGTGCTCAACAACAACGGAACCTTCGCAGCCTGCATTGCTTGCAATCTGACGAACGGGCTCTTCGAGTGCACGAAGAAGGATCTTCTTACCAAGTTCCTGCTCACCTTCAAGCTCAACAGCGGCAAGTGCATCAAGGCAACGGATATAAGCAACTCCGCCTCCTGGTACAACGCCTTCTTCAACGGCAGCGCGAGTTGAGTTGAGTGCATCTTCAACGCGGGCTTTCTTCTCTTTCATTTCGATTTCAGTAGCAGCACCAACATTAATTACGGCAACACCGCCGATCAGTTTGGCAAGACGCTCCTGAAGTTTCTCACTGTCATAGTCTGAAGTGGAAGCATCGATCTGGGTACGAATCTGCTTAACGCGAGCTTCGAGCTGATCGGATGCTCCAGCGCCATCAATGATGGTGGTGTTATCTTTATCAACAACAACACGCTTGGCGGTACCAAGGTCGTTGATGGTTACGTTCTCAAGTTTGATTCCAAGATCTTCGGTGATAACCTGTCCACCGGTGAGAATCGCGATATCTTCAAGCATTGCTTTTCTACGATCGCCAAAACCTGGAGCTTTAACAGCTGCAATGTTCAGGGTGCCACGAAGTTTATTCACAACGAGAGTAGCAAGAGCCTCACCATCAACATCTTCAGCGATGATGAACAGTCCTTTACCCATTTTAGCTACTGCTTCGAGCACGGGGAGAAGGTCTTTCATGTTGGATACTTTTTTCTCAACGAGCAAGAAATAAGGATCTTCCATGTTGACTTCCATACGATCTGCATCGGTCACAAAGTAAGGAGAGAGGTAACCGCGATCAAACTGCATACCCTCAACTACATCGAGTGTGGTATCCATGGACTTGGCTTCTTCAACGGTGATAACACCCTCTTTACCAACTTTGTCCATAGCTTCTGCAATGATCTTACCGATGGTCTCATCACTATTTGCAGAGATGGTTCCAACCTGAGCAATCTCAGACTGCTCTTTGGTAGGCTTAGCAATATTCTTAAGCTCAGCTACGATGGCAGCAACAGACTTGTCGATTCCACGCTTGATTTCCATTGGATTTCCACCAGCAGCAACAAGCTTTACGCCTTCACGGTAGATAGCCTGAGCAAGAACGGTTGCGGTGGTGGTACCATCACCAGCAACATCAGAGGTCTTGGAAGCAACTTCGCGAACCATCTGTGCGCCCATGTTCTCAACTTTATCGGTAATCTCAATTTCTTTAGCAACGGTCACACCATCTTTAGTGATGGTAGGTGCGCCAAAAGATTTCTCAATCAGAACGTTACGGCCCTTGGGACCGAGTGTTACTTTTACTGCATCAGCAAGAGTGTTGACACCAGCGAGAATAGACTCGCGTGCCTTAACTCCGTATTTTATATCTTTTCCAGCCATGATTTGAATCTCCTATATAAGGGTATTGACAGGGAATATTTATTATTTCTCTATGATTCCAAGAATATCTTCTTCACGCATGATAAGGAAATCCTCACCATCAAGCTTCACATCAGTTCCGCCATATTTAGAAAAGAGAACCATATCTCCCTCTTTTACCTGAAGAGCAATAAGCTCACCGTTATCGGCAACCTTACCAGGTCCTACTGATACAACTTCACCTTCGGCTGGTTTCTCTTTGGCACTATCTGGAATGATGATACCACCTGCGGTCATTGTTTCTTCCTGAAGTCTCTTAACAAGGAGACGGTCATTTAATGGACGAATTTTCATTTACTTCCTCCTGTGGAACGTATTTTGGCGTATAAAGATTCGGGATCTTTGTCCCATATTTATAAGCTATGATTAATAATTCGGTTAGCCCGACAAATCTGAAAACTTTTCAATTGCACTGGATAAGTATCTTAAACAAATCGTCTTGTATCAAAAAAACGAAACATAATTTGCAAGTCGCTCAATTCCAGTTGCTTTCAACTGCGCAAAACTATAGGTTTGCTTTTATGAAAATCAAGGGGCGAATACTAAAAAAACAGCATTCGCCCCAAGTTTTTGAATTTATGATATTATTTTGCCAGACTGGCGTAACAGGAAAAAGAAAGACTAACCGACCCGAACAATCCACTTAAAAGGATCGTCCTGAGAGCCATTTTGAATAGCCTGTAAATCACTAAAAAGACGCTGGGATAATTCACCGGTAGCGCCATCTGCCACCACATATTTACTATCCTGGTAACACAACTCCCCAATAGGGGCGATCACAGCAGCCGTTCCGGAGCCAAAGGCCTCTTGTAAACTGCCATCTTCTATTGCAGCAATTATTTCGTCTATGGTGATCTGTCTTTCTATTACATTTACATCCCAGCTTTTGGCCAGCTCAATAACAGAATCACGAGTAATGCCACCGAGGATAGAGCCACCCAGAGGCGGAGTAATCAAGTCATCACCGATCTTAAAGAAGATGTTTGACGTTCCCACTTCCTCAATATACTTACGTTCGCAAGCATCAAGCCAGAGGACCTGTGTATAGCCGGCTTTATACGCTTCCTCTGCTGCCATGAGCGATGCGGCATAGTTTCCACCTGTTTTCACATGGCCCACACCCCCTTTTGCGGCACGAACATGTTTATCCGTCACCCAGATTTTGGTTGGGTTAAAGCCTTCCGCATAATACGCGCCAACGGGCGACATAATAACAAAGAAATAGTACTGACTAGATGGTCGCACACCAAGTGCTGGTTCCACAGCAATCATGGTCGGGCGCAAATAGAGCGTTGCGCCATCACCCGTTGGAATCCAATCCCTATCAAGATAAACAAGGGCTTTAATTGCCTTCAGCACCTTATCCACAGGTATACGCGGCATACACATACGAAGTGCGGAACCGTTCATACGCTCCAGATTATCTTCCGGTCGAAACATGAAAATCTGTTCATCCGTCCCCTTGTAGGCCTTTAAACCTTCAAAGATCGCCTGCCCATAATGGTAAACCATGGCGGCAGGATCCATACTAAAATTCTTATAGGGACAAATCTCGGCATCATGCCAGCCATTTTCCCGATCCCATTTCATCAAAAACATATGGTCGGTAAAGTAGCTACCAAACCCCAGATTTTCTTGATCCGGTTTATCCTTTCGCTTGTCGGAGTCACACCTGACCACCGATATATCTAAATCTTTCCACATGATGTGCCTCTTTTACGGTTTCTCTTCCAAACAACCGCAGTCCATTATATAGTGAGTAATAATTATAAGATAATTGGGAAATACTGTGTGAACAGTATTGTCCAGAAAGGGCATAAAAGTACTCAACTCCGTGAAAATTGCAACATTTTCCTGCTCTAGCAGCAGGGGCGTGACAGAGAGAAAAACAAAATGAGTGACAACTCCACGCCATCGGTAAAGCTGGGCAGCAGTCCCAATTCCATACGAATCTGGTATTTTCTACTGATTTTCCTGATCTCTATCCTTTTTCTGGGCCACATCCTCTGGCCATTCTGGTCCATCTTGGTGCTTTCTTTCCTGCTCACTAATATTTTTCGCCCGGTTTATCGAATTTTTGAAAAACAAATGCCGAAAACCGGAGCATCCATTCTCACCTGCCTGCTCATAACAGTCATTGTTTTTATCCCACTACTCTTTTTTGTAGGAGCACTTTCGAGTGAGGCATTGGATGTTTATCAATGGGGGCGTAGTACTCAGATAGGGATGAAACTCCAAATTTTCATGCAGGACAGCCCGCTAATCCTGCAGTTCCAGACATATCTGGAGGGGTTTGGTTTTAACTTTGAGCCTGCCCAAATTACAGCCATGTTTTCCTACCTTGCCAAGATGGCAGGGCTTTTCATATACAATCAAGCGAGTGGCTGGGCTGCAAACATCTTACAGTTTATCTTCTTGTTTTTTATGATGATTTTAATCGTCTTCTTCCTGCTGATTGATCTGGATAAATTAATCAATTTTCTCGTCGCAGTCTCGCCACTGCCAGATGACGAAGACCGATTACTTGTTGAAAAGTTTGAAGAGATTGCCAATGCCATCCTTAAAGGAAATGGCATTTGCGGTCTTATCCAGGGAATCCTCGGTGGTGCTGTTTTTTCCATCTTGGGATTAAGTTCCCCCCTTCTCTGGGGTGGAATCATGGCAATTTTGGCTTTCCTGCCCATCTTCGGCATTGGCCTTGTAATGATCCCCAGCGCTCTTATTCTGATACTGAACGGCAGTGTTAGCCAGGGTGTATTTCTATTCTTTTTCTATCTCACCCTTTCCTTCTCCATCGAATACCTGGTAAAACCCAAAATGGTTGGAAATGAAGTACAGATGCACACCCTGCTGGTATTTCTTTCAATCCTCGGCGGACTCAGCGTTTACGGGGTTCTGGGCATTATATACGGCCCACTGATAGTCACCGGTTTTCTGACACTAACGGAAATCTACTTTGCCAAATATGATCGCTATATTCAACGGGTGTAAATCGAAAATGAAACAGATAGACCTTATAGTAAGCCACGAATCACTCCCCAGATTCACCACCTTGCTTCAGAGTGGGATATACCTGGAAGTGGCTCAGGGAACGAGCATTGCTAATCTCCTCTTTAATCTCCCTGGTTTCTCTGCCGAATATGTAAAGGCTAGCGTTCAGACAATTTTCCTCAACGGACTGCCTGCAGACAACCTTGAGCAACAACTCTTTGGAGAGCAGATTGTTTTAGCCATTTCCGCTGCCATGCCAGGTCTTGCCGGGGCAATATTCCGTAAGGATGGAGCACACGCATCCCTTCGAACCGAAACTGCCGCTGAACTTTTAAGAACAGAAAACGATAAGCAACCTGCACAAGTTCGCCTAAAATTATTCAACATAATTGCAATTGAGCGAGGCGCCGAGCTCCTCGGAAACGGCTGTACGATTCCGGCTTCATCCTTTTGCCAATTTCTTGCTTATCGCCCCCCACTCTTTGCAAACATTTCAAGCGTCACACTCGATAATGCAGTAGTTGATCCCGCCACACTCACCAGTCATCTTCAAAATGAAAAAATGATCAAACTTACAATCAGGAGTAGCCATGGCAGCTGACGGACTTAAAGATATGCTGGGGCGTGTAAGCCTCACTCCCGTTAAAAAAGCACAAACTATCCTCCTTGATGCGCTCGCCAAGAGTTCTCTTGAGACGGAACAATGCTCATTGCCCGATGCACTTGATCGTATTGTCAGTACAGACCTCCTCTCCCCCGAAGATCTCCCAAGCCATCCGCGCTCCACCATGGATGGTTTTGCGGTACGGGCTGCGGATACCTTTGGTGCAAGCAGCTCAATGCCCGGCTATCTGGAAATCGATGGAGATGTTGCCATGGGCCAAATGCCAACGGGTGAAGTGCTTCAGGGGAAGTGCTTTCGTATTGCAACCGGCGGTCTGCTTCCTAGTGGCAGTGATGCAGTTGTGATGTTTGAGCACACTATTCCGGTCGACGGAAAGATGATAGAGGTCGTAAAAAGCGTAGGCGTAGGTATCAACCTGATTAATCGTGGGGAAGATATCAAAAAAGGGCAACCGGCGCTGCCAAAGGGCCATTTGCTCCGCCCTCAGGATCTTGGCTTACTTGCAGGACTCGGGTTTGCTGAAGTTGAAGTGTACAAACGCCCCAAGGTCGGCATTCTCTCCACTGGAGATGAAATTGTCCACTGGTCGGAATCACCACCTCCAGGAAAAATCAGAGACATTAACGGGATAACCCTTGCTGCATCGTGCAGACGCCTGGGAGCCGAGGTCACCGATTACGGCATAGTCTCCGACAGTGAAGAGATATTTTTTGCAACGCTTAAGCGTGCCACGGCAGAAAACAACGTGGTACTCTTTTCCGGCGGCAGTTCCGTGGGTATGCGGGATCTTGGAGAACGGGTCATTGAAAAACTTGGCAACCCCGGCATCCTAGTTCACGGCGTGGCGTTAAAGCCTGGGAAACCAGTTATTATCGGCATAAGCAATGAAACGGCAATCTTCGGCCTTCCCGGACATCCCGTCTCTGCCATGGTCTGTTTTGATCTCTTTGTCACTCTTGCCCTGCAGCTCTTTGCTGGCATTGCAGCCCCCGACAAAGGGCCAAGCCCAACTATCAGCGCAACAATCGACAGAAATATCAACTCGGCTGCAGGCAGGCTTGATTTTGTTCGCGTCCAACTCCTGGAACAAGAGGATACGCTTCCTCTTGCCATTCCAGTACTTGGCAAATCAGGATCCATTTCCACTCTCTCCAGGGCCCATGGCTATCTTCTTATTGACGAACCATCCCAGGGCCTTAACAAAGGAACTCAAGTAGAGGTACACCTTTTATCATGACACAAAAAGATATCTATGTAAAAAATATGCCCCTTCAGGAAGCAAAAGAGAAATGGCAGAATGCTCTGCACGCGATCAATTTCTCTTGTGGCGCCAAGATACAAGAGATTGAAGTGGAACATGCTCTAGGTCAGATCACCGGAGCTCCGATTTTCGCCACACACTCCTCTCCTGCTTATAACGCCGCTGCCATGGATGGCATTGCCGTTCATTTTGCTGATCTTGCCTCGGCAAGTGATGCCACTCCAATTCGTCTTGGAGACTCACAATTTAAGGCGGTAAACACCGGTAACAATCTCCCCCAGGAGTTTGATGCCGTGGTGATGATAGAAGATGTTCATTACCTGAATGAAAATGAGGTGGAACTCGCTATTCCTGCAACTCCCTGGCAGCATGTCCGCACTATTGGAGAGGACATTGTGGCAACGGAGTTGATTCTGCCGGAAGGTCATACAATCCGCCCCATCGACCAGGGAGCCATGCTGGCCACCGGGGTTACCAAAGTAGCTGTTAAGATTCCTCCCAAGGTACTGGTGATCCCTACTGGCTCCGAGCTTATTCAACCGGGAACAGCTCCAGCACCTGGCCAGATTATTGAGTTTAACTCCCGTATTCTTACAGGTTACCTCAATGAATGGGGAGCAAATGCCACGGGTGCTCAGCCCATATCCGATGATAAGAAAAAATTGAGACAAGCCATCCGGGAGGCAGTAAAGGAAAACGATATAGTTATTATGAACGCCGGAGCATCCGCCGGAACCCGAGACTACACATCAACAGTCCTGGCAGAGCTTGGTGAAGTAATTGTCCATGGTGTCGCCACCAAACCAGGTAAACCAGTAATTCTGGCCATTGTTGACAATACCCCGGTAATAGGATTACCCGGCTACCCAGTCTCTGCCATCCTCACCATGCGCCTCTTTGTCCATGAGATGATTTACAGCTTTATGGATATGAAGATGCCTGCGGCCCAATGGGCAACAGCCCGGATGTCACGCCCCATGCATTCAGCCATGGGTGTGGATGAATTTGTCAGGATCACACTTGGCCAAGTTGGGGATGAACTTATGGCAACTCCTGCCGGAAAAGGGGCCGGAGCTGTTATGTCGCTGGTTCGTGCCGATGGAATTCTTACTCTTAAAGCAGGATCAGAGGGCGTGGGAGCAGGTGAAGAGGTAGAAATTGAGCTATTGCGTCCCCTCACCGATGTTCACTCAACACTGGTGGCCATCGGCTCCCATGACAACATTATCGATGTCCTTGCCAACCTGCTCCATAAAGGACAGAGTACCATCCGGGTATCATCCGCCCACGTCGGATCCATGGGAGGAATCATGGCCATTCGACGGGGTGAAGCACATCTGGCTGGTAGCCATCTGCTTGATGAAGAGACCGGAGAGTACAATATTTCCTTTATTAAACGCTTTCTGGCAGAGATACCACTGCAGTTGATCAACCTCTGTTACCGCCAGCAGGGACTCATCGTCGCCAAAGGCAATCCGCTTCAGATCAGTGGGTTTGAAGATCTGGTGAAGAACAATTATAGCTTTATTAATCGCCAGAACGGTGCTGGCACGCGCTTACTTACGGACAAAACACTAAAAGATTTGGCTATCAATCCAACCGACATTAATGGCTACGATCACGAGGAATATACCCATATGAGCGTAGCGGCATCAATTGCCAATAACAGTGTGGATTGCGGAATGGGAATTCTGGCCGCCGCAAACGCCCTCAAACTTGATTTTGTTCCGGTGGCTGAAGAACGTTACGATCTCATTATCCCGAAACAGTTTATAATGGATAAAAAGATAGAAGCTCTGCTCGATGTGATTCGTGGTAACGATGAATTTCAAAAATTAGTACTTGCACTTGGCGGCTATGATTTGCGTGATTCTGGAAATATCATGTATGAACAATAGCAATCGTCCAAAAACAATAACAAGCAGTCCATATTATTTTTAAAGGAGCCTGAGATGACTACTTTCTGGAAACTCGTAAAGAAATTTCCTTATATTGCTTTAATAATTGTAATCGGTTTCCTGACCATGACTGCCAGGGTTCAGGGTAACATCGCCACCCTGACGGAGCGAACTCTTGTTAATTTTGTTTCGGGAGTAGTTGTTGTTACCTGCATTTTATACACGTTTCTTTGGGTCACCGGTTCTTTAAATCCCGGCGACAAGCCCATTATCGACTTTAAACGACTCGGGGAACAACTGCTCAAAGGAAAATCCGGGGAACACAAACACAGCGATTCGTAAAAAAAAAGATGAATAAAAGCTTTTTCCTCCATGGCCAAGACTCTTCCGGCAAGGGCACCAAGGGACGGTGGTTTACAAAACATTTTCCTGGGATGTCTGTTCCTGATTTTGAAGGTGACTTAAATACTCGGCTTACCACTCTTATCACGCTTTGCCACGATGCTCATGATATCACGTTTGTGGGCTCAAGTTTTGGCGGCCTTATGGCCACCTGTTTTGCCATGGAATATCCTGACAAATGCAGATCTCTTATTTTGCTGGCACCGGCGCTAAACTTTCCAAAGTTCTCTCCACCAGCAAAGAAAATCCCAGTTCCGACCACCCTTATTATTGGCAGACAGGATACGGTAACGCCACCTGACATAGTACTTCCGCTTGCCAAAGAAAGCTTTTCTCAGTTAACAATATCCACTGTTGAAGATGACCATAGGCTTCATACATGTTTTGAAAAACTTGACTGGCTGGATCTGCTAAAGAGCACATTCTGATGTCTTCCATTTTTTATTACTTATAAAACATCAAATAGCACTCTCCAAACGAATTTTTCTTGCTCTTTTCCCAGAAGAATCTATATACTAATTGAATTATGATTTTCATTATCAACCCATTCTAAGGAGACACCATGGCTGACAAAATTTTCCGAGTAAATATGACCGATCTTTCCACTTCCATTGAAGATGTTCCAGCCAACTGGGCAGGACACGGAGGCCGTGGACTCACATCGAACATTGTTGCTGCCGAAGTTCCTCCCACCTGTCACCCTCTGGGACCCAACAATAAACTTGTTTTCGCCCCTGGCCTGCTTTCAGGTACAACCGCTTCCAACTCCGGCCGTATTTCAGCAGGAGCGAAAAGTCCGCTAACAGGGACCATTAAAGAATCAAACTCCGGCGGTACATCTGCCCAGAGACTTGCCAAAATTGGCTGTAAAGCGCTTATCGTTGAAGGAAAACCTCAGGATGACAGCTGGTACTCACTCAGCATCACCTCTGATGGGGTCACTATCACCAAAGAAGAAGAGCTGATTGGCAAGGGAAACTTCGATGTCGTGACAGCCGTTGAAAAGCGATTCACCGACAAAATCGGTATTCTCTCCATCGGCCAGACCGGTGAAATGTTGATGAGTTCAGCCAATATTTCCGTCAAAGATCCGGACAGTCATGTCCGCTCTCTTGGTCGTGGCGGCCTCGGTGCCGTTATGGGCTCCAAAAAGATCAAATTTATTGCACTTGACGCGGGGGATGGCAAAGTTGAAATTGCCGACCCTGAGGCATTCAAGGCTGCCAACAAAACATTTACCAAGGCTCTCGTTGATCACCCTGTAAGCCAGGCGCTCGGCACCTACGGCTCCAATGTTCTGGTCAATATCATCAATGAAGCTGGCGGACTGCCAACCAAAAACTTCACAGCAGGACAGTTTGAAGGGCATGAACAGATTTCGGGTGAAACAATGCACGATCTTATTGTGGAACGCGGCGGAAAACCAAAACATGGCTGCCATCAGGGATGCGTGATTCAATGCTCCCAGATTTACAACGATCTGAAAGGCAACTACAAGACATCCGGTTTCGAATATGAATCCATCTGGGCCATGGGTGCCGACTGCAACATTGACAATTTGGACCAGATCGCTGAAATGGATCATATCCTTGACGATATCGGTATTGATACCATTGAAACAGCCGTTGCCTTTGGCGTTGCCATGGAAGGCGGAGTACTAGAGTTTGGTGACAGTAACGAAATGATCCGTATCATGAAAGAAGAAATCGCCACAGGAACAGCCCTTGGTCGTGTTATCGGAAACGGTGCAGGCAACGTTGGCAGAACATATGGTGTTACACGGGTACCCGTTGTAAAAAATCAGGCAATCCCCGCCTATGATCCTCGTGCCATCAAAGGAATTGGTGTCACCTATGCCACTTCCACCCAGGGCGCAGATCACACCATGGGCTACACCATCGCTACGGAAATTCTCGGGGTTGGCGGAACAGCCGATCCTCTGTCAAAAGAAGGTCAAGTGGAACTTTCCCGAAACCTTCAGATTGCAACAGCGGCCATCGACTCCACCGGCATGTGTCTCTTTATCGCCTTTGCAGCACTTGATGACGGAACCTGTCTGCCAGCACTGATTGATATGATCAATGCCCGTTTTGGAATTAAGCTCACTGCCGATGATGTTACAAACCTTGGTATGAGCATCCTGAAAACCGAGCATGCCTTCAATATCGCTGCCGGATTTACTAACCTGGATGACAGACTGCCGGAATTCTTTGAGACCGAGCCAATTGCACCACATAATGCAGTGTGGGACTTCAGCGGCGAAGAGCTCGATACTTTCTGGAATTTCTAGGAATAATGTATGCAGGTTCAAGTAAAGCTCTTTGCCTTTTTTAGAGAAGGCCGTTTTATTAAAGAGGACAGAGAGCTTCCCGAAGGGACCAGTGCCGGAAAAGTTGTTGATGATCTTGGTATTGATAGGGAGGAGATCGGTGTGCTTATGATCAACTCCCGTCATTGCCAGTTTGACACCACCCTTCAGGAAGGTGACATTTATGCTATATTTCCGGTAATTGGCGGTGGCTGAAATAAACAGAAGTACAATTCTTCAAACTATTCAACAGTATGCACGGGAGAGTATTCTTCCACTTACTGATGCCGTGAAGATTGCGGCAAAACATAATTGTTCCCTGCGTGATATTGAAACAATCGCTCTGGAACACTGCATTACACCATCTCGTTTTCAACGAAACAGCCTGAGTTGCCCTGAGCAACTCAGGCTGTTTCGTTCCCGGGTAGCAATTATTGGCTGTGGAGGGCTTGGCGGCAGAACCGCAGAACTTCTTGCAAGGATCGGCGTTGGCCACCTTCTGCTCACTGATCCCGATATCTTTTCAGAATCAAACCTCAACCGGCAGATTTTCTGCAACACCAAAAGCCTTGGCTACAATAAGGTCGATATTGTGAGCCAGGAATTGCTCACCATTAATCCTGCACTCACAAGCACTCCCCAGGTCAGGCATTTTAATAGCAGTTCAATCAATACGGCAGATATCGTAGTCGATGCTCTCGACTCCACTGAAGCACGTATTGAACTCTCAAAACTCTGCCGGGAACAGAATATCCCCATGATTCACGGTGCAGTAAAGGAGTGGTATGGACAGGCGGGTATAGATCAGGCATCAAGCCCCCTGATACAAACGCTCTATACGCAGCAAAAAGGCCCCGCAGCAACACCAAAGGTCCTGCCCATGACTGTTAGCCTTATCGCCTCGATTCAGGCGACAGAGACGTGTAAATACCTTCTCGGCCATGACTCGCCACTCACAGGTAACTGGCTGCAAACGGACCTGCGCCAATGCCAATTTGACACCATCCCAATATCCTATGACATATGAAACTCTGAACAATTGGCTGCTCCAACTCGGCCTCGGCCAAAATTTTGCAGAGCCAGCCTCTCTTGCGCTCATCACTCTTGGCATTTTAGCCCTTGCGATTATTGCAACATGGATCGTACAACGAAGCTTGCTGCCTACCATTATTAAGATCATACATACAAACCAGCTTCACTGGGATGATCCGCTTATTGAACACAGATTTTTCCACAAACTCAGCTGGTTTATACCCCTGTCCGTTATCCATATCTGCAAAGACCTTCTCCTCCAATCGGACTCCACTTTTTCCATGCTGCTGTCCCGTGTGCTTCTGGCAAGTGTGGTTATCGTTGCCACTCTTAGTATCAGCGCACTTCTCAGCTCTCTCAATGATATCTACCGCAGGCTTTCAAAAAGGGGCAGTGCCGCCATACGCGGCTACACCGATGCCGCACGTCTTATCACCTATATTTTCTGCGCAATCTTTCTTATCTCCATTCTCACCGGACGTTCCCCCTGGGGCCTACTGAGTCTGCTCGGTGGGTTAACAGCAATTATTCTACTTATTTTTAAGGACTCACTTCTTGGATTCGTGGCCCATATTCAACTTTCTGCCACGGATATGGTACGGATAGGGGACTGGATTGAAATGGCGCAGTATGGGGCAGATGGTGATGTTATTGATATCTCCATCCACTGCGTACGTGTGCAAAACTGGGACAAAACCATCACCTCCATTCCGACCTATGCCCTTATCTCCAACTCCTTTAAAAACTGGCGGGGGATGAGCGAATCGGGAGGCAGACGGATTAAACGAGCCATCAATATTGATCTTGCCACCATTCACTTTATCTCCGATGAAGAGATAGAGAAGCTTAGTGCAATAACCATTCTGACGAAGTATTTACGCCCGAAACAAAAAGAGATCAAGGAATACAACAAACGCCATGAGGTGGAAGCAAGCTCCCCGATTAATGGTCGCAACCAGACCAATATCGGTGTTTTTCGTGCCTATACCCAGGAGTTTTTGCGCAACAATCCAATGATCCACACCAATATGACTTTTCTGGTCAGACAGTTAGAACCGAGCGAGACTGGCCTCCCGCTTGAGATTTATGTTTTCAGCAAGGATCAGGCCTGGGCAAACTACGAAGCGATCCAGGCAGATATATTTGACCACCTTCTGGCTGCACTCCCCCACTTTGGACTGCGTGTTTTTCAGAATCCGAGCAGTTTCGATTTCCGTAGTATTATTGATCGGGATACTGAGTCGCATTCCGGATAAGTACAAGCGATTAGGTTTCTGTCTGCTGTTTTTCCACCGTAGCTCTCTTACAAAAATCCAGTCCATCAAAAATTGCATTCAGACGTTCAAAAATCAGTTCAAGAAGGTGAACAATGGCATAGTGCTGTGATTCACCATCATTCTGTTTCATATTTTCAATCTCATGATAAACACATTTCAGTTCATCCTCGAGAATAATGTCACCGCTCCCGCTCTCCCCTTCGTCGCAACGATTAAACAGTACGGTAATCAAACGTTCCAGATGTTTCGTAAGATCGGAAGTAAGTGGCACATTGACTCTCGTCATGGGAAGTAGGCCATTTATATGCGCAGAAGTTGCAACAAAATGACTTATAACATTTTCAAGAGAATCCACATATTGCTGGGTATGGTGCGGCTCCCGCAGCATCTGCTGATAACTTGCCAGCAGATTATTCTGCGCCGTATAGAGTTTAAAACGCCTTCTGGTCAGTTGTTCAAAGCCGATTGTCGGATCGGCCAGGGCACGAACCAAGATGCTTAAAATATCTTCTTGGGCAGCAAGTGTTTCCTTCAGAAGCCTCTTTATACCGCCGCCATTCCACTGGGGCCAGAGCAATATATTTGAAATAAAAGCAAGTCCACAGCCAAGAACTGTATCAACAGCCCTGGTAAAAACCATCATTTCTCCAAGCTCAAAAATGACCTGATAGGCCACTACAATGAGTGCCGCCGTACCGATAACAGACCAAATTCTATGAATAAAAACCATACTGAATGTAAAAATTGCAAGAGCTGCCATTACTAGAACAAGTTGAGACTCGTCAAGAGGTAGATAAATGATACCAAGCCCTAGAAGCACCCCGATCAAAGTCCCAAGCACTCTTTGCGTAATCAGTGTTTTTGTAAGCAGATATCCACTCTGCATAACGAGTAAAATAGCGAGAATGACCCAATAGCTTTTCTCCAGGTTCAAAGCACCCGCTAAAAGGATTCCACCACATACAGTAACACTTAAACGGAGCGCATAACGAAAAACCGGAGATTTAAAATTCAGGTGAGGCCGTAACGCCGCGACAAAGCCGGGGGGAGGATCCGGAACACCGAGTGAACGCTGAAACGCCGGTCCCTGGCCTGCTAGAAGCGATCGTATCAGATCAAAATGAATGGCAAGGGAGCGGGAAAGAAGCGGGTTAAACTCCCGATTCTCCTTAATATCATTTTCAAAAGCAGTTACTTGTTCGTCAAGTTTTATCTCTACCTGTCGCCGTGTTCGCACGGCAAATGCTTTTCGCTTGAGTGCCACAGCTAAAGAAAACACAAAATCTGAGTATTGAGAGCCCAATTGGTTTGTCTGAATAAAATCACGAATCTCATCAACCCGGTGCTTATTTGCTTGTAGTAACTCCATCAGATCAACAGCAAAGAAGTAATCCTTTTCCAATCTCTGCAATTCACGATTATACGCTTCTTCACCAAACCGGTTCAGATATACTTTGCACTGGTTAATCAAACCATACACAGTCTCCTGCTGAGAAAAAACCGCACGAAACTCTTCCTTTGACGGCTCTTTCTGAAACAATTGAGACTTCATTCGGTAATAATCCGCAATTTCAGTAAAGAGCTGAGCAACATGGTCGCGCAGCATTCTGTGGCCCCACCAGAACATCCATACTCTTGCAGCTACCCCATACCAGAGAGTACCGAATCCTATAAGAAAGGGAAGTATCCAGAATGGTTGGGACTGATTATCCGGCCAGCTTAAAGAGAGCGTGGCCACTATCATAGCAGCGGTCCCAATCCTGCCACTCCCATTGCCTCGAACCGCAAACATTGCCAGAAGAAAAATTAAGGGAAAAAATATAGCAACAAGCGGAATAGAAGAATGGACTAAGGAGAGGACCAGAAGAGAAACGGCAAAGAAGAGCAGATCAATACGGACCATGCGAGAGGAGAAATGGGGCCCTGGCTGATCAATGCCCGCCATCAGGGTTGGAAAAATGGCCAGAATCGCATAGACAGCGAGCTTTGGCCAGGGACTCAGATAAAAAAAGAGTCCTAGAGAGCCCGTTGCACAGGCCAGCCACATTCCCTGGTTTACACGACGGTCATAGATAGATTTCAGCAGAAGGTCACGTATAAGCTGTTTTCTCTGGCCCATAATCCTGCTAAGAGTTATCCATGATACCAATACTACTTCTTTGCATAAGTACTGCATTCAGCAGATTGCGTTTCAACGCTCTCTGCTGAACATCCAATATATTGCCTAACGACGTCGTCCGCCGCCACCTCTGTTGCCACCACTACGCTGAGAACTCCTGCTGGGCCTGCTATGGCTTTGTGTCCTTTGAGTCGCCCGTTGTCGTGAATATTGCTGACGATCAACGGAGGAGGCTCTGTTATATCCAGTGGAACGCTGTTGAACATTTGAACGTGCGGTGGATGCTCTTTGTGTACTTGTTGCTTTTTGTGTGCTGGCTCTGTTCTGCCACTGCCCGTTGCTGCGTTCCTGCCACTGGCCATTATTGTTACGCAGAACATTTCCATCCCTATCAGCCAGAACATTATTGGATCGATTTTTCACGGCAGCAGATCCGAGTGCTGCTCCTCCCGCGACACCTAAAGCTGCTCCGCCTGCTGCGCCAATACCAGAACCTTCCCTCGCTTTGACATTACCTCTATTTCCTGCTGCCCCAAGACCTGCACCACCATTATTAGCAGAAACTCTGTTTTGAATATTCTGTCGGTCTGACTGGCTGATAGATCTGGAGTTAACTGTATTTTGAATAGTCGCGCGTTGGGAGTTATTGCGATAGATATTATTGTGATTGGAGAAGTTATTATAATTGCGATTCCTGTTAATATTCACATTATTAATATGAACATTGTTATAGGATCTACGATAGCCCCTTGGCCCATAGTATCTACGTCCCCCCCAGTAGCTACCATGATAGCCGCCGCCGGTATAGAATCCTACGCGAAAAGGCCCCGAACTCCAGCTCATCCCAAATCCCCATCCACTCCAGGGATTATAGGAGACACCAAAACCCCAAGTTGCAGGGCGTGGATAGTAATAATAGGGAGTAACCCAGGGATTATAGTAGTAGCCGGTACCATACACTATGGTTGGCCCATAGATATAACTTCCCGCATAACCTGGTGTATAGCCCACATAGACCACATCGGGTGTGGAATCGTAGACATACACATACTTTGTATTATAGACCGGACTGGATGGTGGTACTTTGCCAATCCCGGGAGGTGCATGATCTGACACTACCCAGTATCCGGTTGCAGAGCTTGACAGATACCAGACGGCATCTTTTACCAGATAAAATTGTTTTCCGGCCTTGATCACTGTATCCGAACAGTTTACTGCAAACTGAAGGTCAGTATCTGCAATATCCTTAAATTCCGGTTTTCCATCATAGGTCACCTTTATATCCACCTGCCCTCTCTTAACGGCAGCTGTTTGCGGAATCTGAGCATCCATCACCGCCTCTTTTGCTTCATCAGTTCCAGCAACGGAGGCCCTTACATCTGCATACTTTGAGGTTTTGGGGATTTCAGCAAAGGTGGCCGGTAATTTATCTGCGGCAACATACTCCCAGGAGTCAGTCATGGATGATGCTTTGTACCAGCGCCCTGAGATAATCAAATAATAGTGTTGACTCTTCACATCCATAAAGACGTTGGAATCCGTATTGGACATGACAAGAAGATCATCGATCAGGGGAGCAAACTCCGCCTTACCGTCTGAAACAACAAGTTCTGTAGGTTTATGGACAACTACAATTGCAGGTGCATTTATCACGCTGATCTGAGTATCGGATGTTTGCGATTGTTTTTCACTCTCAGCAGCCTTCTCGGCAACCATCTTCACCAGAGCAGCAGGGGTATTATCGGTATAAGCCCATGGGCCATCTTCACTCTTTGCACTGTACCAGACCTTATCGGCCGCATTCAGGAACCAGTTGCCACTTTTCTTTTCAAAAAAGAGCGGGTATGGGGTGTTAGCAACGGATTGAATATCACTGTTCGCGAGTTTCTGCAGCATGGTCTTGCCATCGATAACCACAAGAAGCGCCGGCTTATCCATATAGATTACTTCAGGAGGCTTATTGTTCAGATTGGCCGCCTGCTTTTGTTCCTGCTGAACAGCGGCAAGGGCCGTGGTCAGTTCATCGAGCGAAGAGGTAAGATTGCCTTTCTTTACCCCCTGTTCCACCGCCTCTTTAAACTCGGCCTCCACCTTTTTATTATTTTCAGGAAAACGGGTATCTGTAATTGTCAGGGTCTCAAAACGAACCAGACGATTTTCCCGGTCGATATTCACCTTAGCCGAGAACCAGGCAGCACCAAACACAGGTTCATCCTTCCCCTGTACGTTATAGGCAACGGCCGTTCTCCCCTTTAGAATATTCCCTGTAAGAGACTCAACCTGAGGCTGATAAATAGTGATGGTACCGGAAGAGACCTTCACATCTCTTGGCCATTTGCCCAGCTCTTCGGAGTGGAGCTGAGGAACACTCAGCAATAACAGCATTAATATTACAACAGAAATGTGGACAGCTTTCGATATTGACATGGAAGCACCTCGCAGACAAACATATTTAAACAGCAATCAATTTAACTATTCAGAAATTTCCTAATACCTGGATCTCAACAAGTGGATCAGTAATCATTATGATGCATAAGACGTATAGAATGCGTAATAAGATATCCTTCCAGACAGACCAGAAACAGCAAAAGAGCCGCCAGCGGCAATCCTCAGACTCTCAGCCAGCTACAACTGTATTTCATTGACGACTACCGCAACATCATGATTTTTTTCTTCCGACATACTCATTCTTTAATACAGTATTCCTCACGAATCAGACAGATATGGTATGAGGAAAGGTTTATGTTCTCTGATTTCATCCATGCTCAGGCCACTCATTTCATAGGGAAAGACCAACCAGTCACTGGTACTGTACTGGAAATAATCGGGATCTATTTCAGTCTCCCTGAAGGACGGTCTGTCCCACAGGGTCGCGACCCTGACATCTCCTGGCATATTTCTTTTTAAATGACGACTCAAGCGTTCGATAACAGCATCCATACTCTTCCCGGTACTAAATACGTCATCAACAAGTAACAGGGAATCATCGGCATTCAGGTTCTCAAGCAGATACTGGGTACCATGCACCCTGATCTCAGCATCGGCTGAGGCAACGGCCTCCTGATAAGAGGGCTCGCCACAGTAGGATGTACGAACTGAGATATGATTGGTCTCCACCCCAAGTGTCTGCAGACATTCCTGGACGTAAATGCCAACGGAACTTCCGCCACGCCACAATCCGACTATAAACGTGGGACGGAACCCACTTTCAAAAACCTTCACCCCAAGCTTGAAAGAATCAAGAATCAGAGTCTCTTCATCAAGAAATATTTTTTTCATCTATCCTGCGCCATGCAGAGCACTTCCTAAAGAATTAATTTTTTTCTGGATTAACCAGTTTCTTTTACGATACCCTTTTTAGAACATTACTTGTATATAAAATAGATTATCACTACCAGCAAAGGGAACATTCCATCCCTTCAAATATCACCTTTAAGGTTACACATGGAAAAAGTCTACCTCACAGCTCAGGGTTTATTGGAAGATTCCTTTAAACTAGGCCGACAAATTCTTGATAGCGGCTTCAGACCCACCTTTATCATTGCCATATGGCGTGGAGGAGTTCCCATAGGAATAGCCGTGCAGGAATTTCTGGCTTTCCATGGGATAGTGACTGACAACATCGCTATCCGCACTTCTTCCTATAGCGGCATTGATAATAAAACACGTGAAATAAAACTATATGGCCTCAACTACCTAGTAAAAAATTTGCAGCATAGTGATCGATTGCTAATTGTGGATGATGTTTTTGATACAGGGCGCTCGGTGGAAGCCATTATTGCAGAGTTAGAACACAGATTGCGACTCAATACCCCCGAAGATATCCGTGTTGCCGTCCCCTATTACAAACCGTCCCGTAACCAGACGGGGAAAGCACCCGATTATACTGTACATGAAACTGCAGACTGGCTCAAATACCCTCATTCGCTTGAAGGTTTGAGTGCGGATGAAATACGGGAAAAACGTCCTGCTATTTATGCAATCCTTGAGGATTATTTATAAAAAAAAGGCAGAATCAAATGAATGACTCTGCTTTTTAAGAATACGTTTGTTATTTATTAAACACTATTAAACAACTTCTCAACTTGCTTCTAATGGCCACATTAGACTTTCCACCTGTGCCCACAACACTCAACACTAAAACAATATTGTAGTCATGGTACCCCATGTATTTATTGTCTTCATCCAACCCGAGAAGTCAATCAGACAAAACGCTGGCAAACTAAACATGCATATCAGCCAACATAGCAATAAATGCATAACGACCAAGTTTTCCAATGAAAACACAAACAAGAAAGAGTCCCGGATGCAGGCGTAAAATCCCGGCCACCAAGCATAGCGGATCACCGATAATGGGAACCCAGGCAAAGAGGAGGGATACAGCCCCGTACCGCTGATACAGCCTCATAGCCCTCGCCGTCTGTTTCTTATTCACTCTCAAGAGTTTGTTCATAAAAAACTCAGAACCCCATATTCCAATAGCATAGGTAATTAGGGCGCCAAGAACATTACCTAAAGTGGCGATTGCAACTACCTGTGTGGCAGGTAATCCTTGTAGTATAAGGGCAACCAGAAGCCATTCCGAGCCCAGCGGAATCAGGGTTGCCGCCAGAAGACTGAGTAAAAAGAGAGCCGGAAGCCCATGATCGAGCAGGAAGGTTTCCATGATTTAGTTTGCTGCGACAGGAATGAAGCTCTCACACCGATTTTCAAGAATCGAGCCACAGGTCCAGAAGTCAGGCTTTACCCCTTTCAACCTTTTGGCCGCCTCTATTACTGCAAGCGCGTTTGCTTCACCACCTGGGAAGTCGGTCTTATTCAGAAAAACAGTGCTGCGTGCTTGTTCAGGACAGCCTTTCAACAAGCCATTAGTATGAACAGTAAGAGTTGCCACGGTCAAAGGTGTGATGGTATCTCCCAGTGGCAAACCCGTCAGAGATGATACCAGCCCGGCACGGAAGACATGTGAATCATCGAGTGGCTTTCCTATAATATCAAGACCTATCACACCGACAAAGAGATCTGTTATTTGCGGAACCACGGGCTCATTCTCACCGGGAGCTTTAAAGGAAAGCCTACGCGCACCATCTGCCTCGATAAGTATTCGCTCAACACAAGGGAAGCTAAAAAGCTGTTCCACTTGGGTACACCTCAATCCCTGAAGTTTATCACCCGAGTCCAACAGAGTATTGGCAACCGTTATGTGTCCATATTGCACAAGGGATTTCTGTACATTCTTCTGAAAGCCATCATCTTCAGCAAAGAGCACAGCAGCACTCTGCTGAGGAGTAGGTTTTAGAATACGGGTTGTCGTGGTTGAAACGACTCGAGCCCCTTTCTTCTGAAACGCATGGGCTAGCAGAAAGAGAAGCGAGGTTTTGCCACCGCCGCCCACTATGGAAATAACCCTGTCACTGTCTCTGATCAGAGCATCGAAGATAACTGCCACGGGGTTATAATGCTCCTGCACGTGCCGCAATCAACTCGGCTACAATACTGACTGCGATTTCCTTTGGCGTTTCAGAACCGATGGAAAGTCCAACAGGACAATGAACACGAGCAAAGTCAGAATCGTTAAAGCCCTGATCACGGAGTTTGGAATAGGTTATATTCCTTTTGCTCCTGCTCCCAATCATCCCAATATACCGCGCTGGTGTCCGCAGGGCCTGAGCAAGTGCATCCCTGTCATAGCTGTGGCCACGAGTCATTATCAGCAGATAAAACTCCTCTCCCTGGCCAATGATTTGAAAGAGATTTTTAAAGTCTTGAATAACATGAGCAGACTGCGCCATGGGAAAGCGATCCATGTTGGAAAACAGAGCACGATCATCACACACAACTACTTCAAAATCCACATAGGAGGCAAGTTTTGCAACTTCTTTGGAAATATGCCCCCCTCCAATCAAAACAACGGTACCGGACTTTGGAAGCGGATCAACAACAACTGTTTTTCCCTCAACCTGAATCAGCTTGGTACTCCTGTTTCGCAGGATAGTTTTAAAATCCACCCCTGCAAACGGCGGACTCTGATTCTGTATATCAACGAAGGAACGTAAGGGATTTTCAGAGTCTGAAATGTCGATTATCCAGGCTCCTTTTGCACCCTCAAGAAAGCAGGTTTCTGCACCCTCAAACATGGAAGCCATATCCGGAGTAAGCCGTTCAATTAGAACATGCTGAACACCACCGCAAACCATATCGGCATCCCCATCGGAACCACTCCCCCTCATATCATATTCGCACAGGACAGGCGTTGCACCCCCCGCGACCCGAGTGGCATTTTCGTGACAGCTAAACTCCAGACTTCCGCCACCAATAGTCCCGTGCAGGGTACCGTCAACCTCAACAAACATCTTGGAACCTGGAAGGCGAGGAGCAGAACCGCTCTTATCAATGATGGTTACCAGGGCAACATTGTTTCCCTGTTGTAGCTGCGCAAGAATTTCTCTTTCTATCATTTCAACAGCTCCCTGGCTGCAGCGGCATGTTCTTCCAGCAATCTTGGAAGATCGACACCGATCAGCTCTCCTTTTTCCACCTTCCATTCTCCTGCAACCATGACATAATCAGCCCTGTGAGCACCGCATAGAAGAAGAGCAGCCAGTGGATCGCCAGCACCCGAGAAACGTGTTTCATCGAGTTTAAACAGTGCAAGATCCGCTTCCTTGCCGAGCGCGATCTCACCGACATCAGCTCTACCAAGACAGTTTGCAGAACCTTTGGTCGCCCAGCGAAAAGCATCAAAATGAGTAACTTCTGAAGAGCCATACCGCAAACGTTGTAGCATCAAGGCCTGCCGTACCTCCTGAATCATATTGGAGCCGTCATTGGAAGCGGATCCATCAACGCCCAGCCCCACGGGACAGCCAGCTTCTTCCAGATCGCGGGTAAGACATTGGCCGGAGCCAAGAATCATATTGGAGCTCGGGCAGTGGCAAACACCCACACCCGCTAGGCCAAGCCTTGTAATTTCTTCGGGGTTAAAATGAATACCATGGGCCAGCCACACATCATCTTCCAGCCAGCCGACCCGTTCCAAATAATCGACTGGACGAACCCCAAAAAGTTCTTTGCAGAACTTTGTCTCATCATTTGTTTCCGCCAGGTGAGTATGGAGACGAACCTTTTTAGCTCGTGCAAGCTGAGCACTTTGTCTCATCAAATCTTCAGTTACACTGAATGGCGAGCAGGGGGCAAGAGCCACTTGAATCATGGCTCCCTCTGTTGCATCATGGAACGTGTCTATTACACGCTCGCAATCTCCAAGGATGGCATCCTCGGCCTGAATGGTATTTCGTGGCGGCAGCCCGCCATCATCCTCACCAAGACTCATAGAACCGCGTGTCAGGGTAGCCCGGATTCCAATTTCCCGTATGGCATCCACCTGTATATCAAGTGCTTCCCGCGCCGCCTCCGGGAAAATATAGTGATGATCCGCCGCAAGAGTACAGCCGGAAAGCAACAACTCAACTGCGGCAAGTCGTGTTGAGACATGAATCATCTCTTCGGTAAGACCTGCCCAGATGGGGTAGAGGCTCTTTAGCCACGGAAATAATTCCTTATTTAAAGCAGCTGGGCAGGCACGGGTAAGGGTTTGATAAAAATGATGATGCCCATTGATAAGACCCGGGATAACAACATGTTCCGAGGCATCAAAAACATGATCAACCTCACCCGATGGCTCTTCTCCAACGCCAAGCAGTTCTATTATCCTGTTCCCCTCGATCACTAGACCACCGCGCCCATCACATGTTTCTGCGACCAGAATGGAGAGTGGATTTTTTATCCAGGTCTTCATATGACTTTCAGCCCAGCTTCTTTAGCAGTCCGGTCCGCTCATTAAAGGAATCAATCAGATCATCAATACTCTCCATTGAATGGTGAATGCTACTCCAGTAATCCGAGTCATACCATTGTGCCTGAATCTCTTCATGGCTTTTCCCTTGCTGCTCAACCCAGGTAAAATACTTCAGGTTGTGTATCCGTTTGCGATCAACGTAATTTAGCTCCTGCATATTATCCGTTGTTTCACCAAGCATATAGCGATGAAAAGAAGCGGCTGCATCAACGTTTGTAAATTCACCATCTTCCTCGGTGAGCTCCGTTAATCGGCTCTGGTACATTTCCATGGAATCAGTCGCCATGGTGACCATCACATCCTGGCCATCCATTTCGTAGTATTTCGCTGTTTTAATAGCAGCAAGAACATTGGCAATACTTGAGATTCCAAGCAGATGCAGATCATTCACCAACTCTTCGGAAACACCCTGGGCAACAAGATATTCCTTACCAGCTGGTTCATTAAAGAGGCGAATCAGCGCCATGGGGCCGCAATCATCAATGGCCGTTACCACATCGGTATTTTTAGCATTATGTATCCAGGGAACATGCTTATCACCAATCCCTTCAATACGATGTGCCCCAAAGCCGTTGTTTAACAGGGTCGGACACTGCAGTGCTTCACTGGCTACAATTTTAGAGAGCGGAAACTGCTCTTTCATAAAATCCCCGCAGGCAATGGTGCCACCGGAACCGGTATTAGAGACAGTGGCCCGAAAGCGATCATTTGGCCCCATGGTTTCATCCAGTGCTTCCATCATGGCCCGACTGGTGACCTCGTAATGCCACAGATAGTTTCCAAATTCATCAAATTGATTAAAGATAGATAAGGCCTGACCGGAGTTACGCAGCTCCCAGCACTTATCAAAAATCTCCTTCACATTACTTTCGGATCCAGGTGTTTTAATTGTTTCTCCAGCCACATCGGCAAGCCAGTCGAAACGTTCCTTACTCATACCCTCGGGTAAAATAGCAATGGAATCACAGGCCAGCAGATTGGAGTCATAGGCACCACCACGGCAGTAGTTACCGGTACTTGGCCACACAGCTTTTTGAGTCGTTGGATCAAACTGCCCGGTAACCAAACGGGGAACAAGGCAGGCATAGGCCGCACCAACCTTATGGGATCCGGTGGGGAACCACTTACCAAGCAAAATCACGATGCGGGCATCAATTCCGGTGAGTTCTTTAGGAAGAACCAGATAGTTGGTGCCGCCAAATTTCCCACCACTCTCTTTTGCTTCATTATGCCAGTTGATACGAAACAGATTCAGAGGATTCAAATCCCAGAGGCCTACACCTTCAAGCTTTTTGGTGATCGCAGCCGGGATCAGTTCCGGATTGATCATCTGTTTCAGGGTTGGAATAATAATATTCTGTTCCCGGGCGCGCTGTACTGCGTTCTCAAGCTTGGCCGGATCTTCTATAGTTAAATCGATTAATTTTCTCACAACGACTCCTTTACTTTCCTGCTGAAATTTTACTCGTTTCAATGCACTGTTTTAAAGCCTTAAAACTTGCTTCAATATGAAAGGGAACGGATCCAGCCATTCCCACCGCCGTCATACTACTCTTGATATCTTTCAAGCCATTCCCGGTATTCAGGACAACGATTCGCTCACCTGAATCGACCAATCCATCCGCCACTGCACGCACAAGCCCGGCATAAGCCGCAGCACCCGCAGGTTCTGCAAACACCGCTACTCCCCGTGCCAGGGCTGGAATCGCGGCCAGGATTTCATCGTCACTAACAACAATATAGGCACCATCCGTCTCGGTCACTGCTGCAAGTGCCTTAATTCTATCCCGTGGCAGTCCCGCACTGATGCTGTCAGCCACGGTTATTCCTGAGACTGGAGCTTTACTCAGAATATCTTCACCGTTCTTCCACGCCTCATACATAAAGTTGCTACCCTCGGCCTGAACCCCGACAAGACGCGGCATATGATCAATCCAACCGAGTGCCATCAGATCCTTGAGCCCCTTATGAAGACCACCGATAATACAGCCATCACCGACGGAGACCAGAATCACATCCGGTGCCTCCCAGTTCAGCTGTTCACAAATCTCGTAGGCAGCTGTCTTCTTGCCCTCGGTCATATAGGGGTTATAGCCTGTATTGCGGTTGTACCAGCCATATTCGGCTGCAGCTTCAAGACAGAGCTCAAAGGCATCGTCGTAACTTCCTTTGACCAGCATCACCGTGGAGTTATAGACCAAAAGTTGAGCAATCTTAGCTTCTGGCGCCGATTCCGGCACAAATATTACATTTTTCTGGCCAACACTTGCACAGATTCCACTCAAAGCTGCAGCGGCATTGCCTGTACTAGCAGTCGTTATAATCTCAGCCCCGATCGCCCGCGCCTTCACCACTGCAATGGCACTGGCTCTATCCTTAAAACTAGCAGTCGGTAGGCGTCCATCATCCTTCACCCACAGCTGCTGTAACCCCAAAGCCTCGGCAAGACGGGGTGCCTTATAGAGTGGAGTCCAGCCAATTGCAAGGGGTGGCACGATCGCATCTGCAGAAATTGGAAGCAGTGGTTTATAACGCCAGATGGAATAATCGTGGTTGTTCCGGAGTGTTTCCTTATCGATACGACTCTTGATCAGATCATAGTCATACCGTACATCCACAATGCCATCGTTATCATGCTCGGGACAGATATAATCGATATCAGCAGGCGCATATCCCCTGCCGCAGATAAGGCATTTCAATTCTGTAATGTGATCCATATTTTTCTTTCCAACACTGAACGGAAAAAGGAGATAAGTTCTTCAACAACCTCTTAGAACTCATCTCCTTTTTTATCTGGAAAACACCGAATTAGTCAAAAAGAAACTATTTCGGAATATTTCCAAGAACACCTTCAACATAATACCCCATGCCAAGAAGATCCTTGTCAGTGAGAGATTTCCCAGCTTCTACAACAACCTTACCGCTCTGGTCCTTAATGGGACCCTGGAAAGGATGAAAAGAGCCATCGGCAATATTTTTGGTGGTCTTTTCAACAAGTGCTACAACATCGGCAGGTACTGCAGGATTCATCGGTGCCAGCTTGATGGAACCTTCCTTTATACCGCTCCAGACAGCTTCTGGCTTCCAGGTGTTATCGAGCATCGCCTGTGTTGTTTTTGTATAAAAATCGCCATAGACGTGTGTTGCCGCTGTAAGATGAGCTTTTGAACCATACTTGGACATATCAGAATGATAGGCGATGGCATACACGCCCTTCTCTTCAGCAGTGAGGACTGGTGCAGTTGAATCGGTATGATGGGTGATAACATCGGCGCCCTGAGTGATCAGTGCTTCCGTTGCTTCACGCTCTTTGCCCGGATCAAACCATGAGTTTACCCAAATCACCTTCACCTGAACATCGGGATTGACGGATTTTGCGCCTAGTGTAAATGCGTTAATACCACGGATTACTTCAGGAATTGGGAAAGCTGCAACATAACCAAGGGTATTGGATTTTGTCATTTTACCAGCTACGATTCCGGTGAGATAACGGGCCTCATAAAAGCGACACATATACGTACCGACATTTTTAGCTGTTTTGTATCCTGTGGAATGCTCAAAACGTTTTTCAGGAAACATTTTAGCAACTTTCAGGGTAGGATTCATATACCCAAATGAGGTTGTAAAAATAAGATCATGACCACTTTTTGCCAGATCTCTGATAACACGCTCCGCTTCGGGACCTTCGGGAACACTTTCAATATATTTGGTAACAATTTTATCACCAAGGTTTTTCTCAAGCTCAAGCCGTCCAAGATCATGCTGATAGGTCCATCCCGCATCTCCAATGGGGCTAATATAGACAAATCCAACTTTCAGCTTCTCCTGCGCCGATGCGGACAGGGTAAATCCTGCCACACACGCCAGCAGAATAAAAACGGATAAAACCTGTTTCTTCATACTAGTCATTTCTTTCTCCTATTTAAAATTTATGATGCATTAAACAACATTTCTTTTCTTAATTACCACTCAAGCTCAGCTTTGTTGCTTCTTGGAGCTCGTTTCTTCGAGCGCTTGTACCCTTTGTTCGGGTGAAGAAAGGGTTGCTAAACCAGAAAAATCGCTCGCAGGGGCGAGCTCCTACAGTTCCATTATGCAGTTCCCTGAGTTTCAATGGAAATCATCATTTTAAAATACTAAAAGTTTGGCAGTGCTTTTGGTTTGTTCGGACAAGACCACCAATAATAGCTTTAACTATATCGGTGGTCTTGTCCGAACAAACCAGAGGTGCTGACGAACTTTTAGTGGTTGTCTGGGTGGTAGGTTATACCTAGCGCCGCCGGTGAATTCAATCGTATTGTATTCTGATCTCTAGAAATAAATACTAATACCACAATCGTCGCTACGTAAGGAAGCATGGCCAAAAGCTGTGCCGGGATATCAATACCAAAGCCCTGAACATGAAACTGAGCAATAGTGATCGCCCCAAAAAGGTAGGCACCCAGCATTACCCTGGCCGGTCTCCAGGTGGCAAAGACAACGAGTGCCAGAGAAACCCAGCCCCTTCCTGCAACCATCCCTTCCACCCACATGGGTGTATAAGCAACCGAAAGATACACTCCGCCAAGTCCTGCCATGGCACCACCAAACAGCACGGCAATATATCTTATTTTAATCACATTATACCCAAGTGCATGGGCGGATCTCGGAGCCTCTCCTATTCCGCGGAGCAGAAGGCCTGTCTTGCTCTTGTATAGGAACCAAGAAATCGCGACAAAGAGCCCCCCGGAGCAATAAATAAGGATATCAAAGGAGAAGAAAAGCGGCCCGATAACGGGAATATTGGCAAGGATGGGAATATGGATTTCAGGAATTCCACCAAGCGCAACACTGGTATAATCCAGTCCAAGAAAGGCGCTTAAGCCGACACCGAAAATAGTCAAAGCAAGTCCACTCGCGACCTGATTCGCCATCAGGGTCAGGGTCAAAAACGCAAATATTCCTGCCATAAGTGCTCCTGCTCCCATCCCAAAAAGGACAGCCAGCAAAAGACTTCCGGTTTTAGCCATGGCAATAAAGCCGGAAATGGCACCAACCAGCATCATCCCTTCAACACCAAGGTTTAATACCCCTGATTTTTCAGTAATAAGCTCACCAAGGGCCGCATAGACAAACGGAGTCCCGGCTGCAATTGCTGCGATCAGTATATGAATAAATATATCAAAATCCATTAGTTGACCTCCTGCTGCGGAGCACTAAAGCGTAAACGGTAATTAATAAGAAAATCTGCAGCAAGAAGATAAAAAAGGAGCAGTCCCTGAAAGATTCCGGTCACCGCAGAGGGTAGATCAAGGTTCATCTGACCCGACTCCCCGCCTAGATAGAGAAGCGCCATCAGCAGGCTTGAGAGAAAGATTCCTCCGGGATGCAGCCTGCCGACAAAGGCGACAATGATTGCAGCGTAGCCGTAACCCGGTGAGACGGAGGGTAGCAGTTGACCGATGGGACCTGCAATTTCGAGACATCCTGCAATTCCTGCTGTGAGTCCACCCGACAGGAGTCCAATCCAGATTAGTTTCTTATATTCAAAACCGGCGTACGATGCCGCCTTTTGGGCAAGACCTGCCACCTGCATCTGAAATCCCGTAAAGCTTTTTAATAAAAATATCCAGCCAATCACTACCCCGGCAAGTGCAATAAAAACACCGAAATGCAGCCGTGTCCCGTCAATCAGGATAGGGAGTATGGCAGAATCTGAAAAAAGAACCGATTGGGGAAAACCATATCCGTCTGGATCTCTCAAAGGCCCATGTACCAGCAGGGCAAGAAGCAGAATCGCCACATAGTTCAACATCAGGGTGACAAGAATCTCGTTGGCATTAAAAACTGTTTTGAGAAATGCCGGGATCGATGCCCATGCCATCCCCCCGACAGCTCCGCTAAGGATCATCAGCGGCAGGATAAAAAATCCGCTACTCTCATTAAAAACAATGGCGATATAACCGCCAAACAGGGCCCCGATGGCAAGCTGTCCCTCGGCCCCGATATTCCAGATACTTGCCCTGAATCCAATGGCGAGTCCTGTACCAATCAGCATAAGAGGAGAGGCCTTAATAAAAAGCTCACCAATACCGTACATGTCGTTGATCGGTTCGACAAAAAAGGCATGAAAGGCCTCCACAGGGTCCTTCCCCAGCAGGGTAAAAATAATAAGTCCACTGATCAGCATAAGGATTGCCGCAATCAGAGGAGACATGTATTTCATAGCCTTCGATGGTTCCTGTCGTGGTTCTATCCTAACAAACATGCTGCTCCTCATTTACGCTTGCATCCTGAGCTGTACTATCTTCCTCAGCCGGGCCGCCGGGAAACATTCCACTCATCATTATTCCAATATCTTCTTTGGTGGTATCAGTAACATTCACGGAGGCAGAGACGCAGCCTTCGGCAATCACAATAAGACGATCGCATATTTCAAAGAGTTCATCAAGTTCTTCCGACACCACAAGTACCGCCGAGCCATTGTTCCGTAGATCAATCATGGCCTGGCGGATAATGTTCGCCGCCCCGACGTCTACTCCCCAGGTGGGTTGTGATACAATCAGAAGTTTTGGAGATTGCTGAATTTCCCGCCCGGTAATGTATTTCTGAACATTGCCGCCGGACAGGCTGGTAATGGGATCATCCTTGGAGCCACACTTTACTGCAAAGTCACTGATACATTTTTTTGCAAAATCGGCGGCCTTGTTATATTTCAGTAAGCCTTTTTGTACCATTCCATGCCGATGAGCTGTGAGTATCGCATTGCTTGACAGTGACATTCCAGGTACTGCCCCCCTTCCTAATCGCTCTTCCGGCACAAATCCCATGCCTCTGTTGCGTCTCTCATCGGGATTTAAATGACCGACAGCTTCACCACAGATGACAATGCTATCATTCTTGGCCACCACTTTTTCTCCACTGAGAAGAGCAAGAAGTTCCTGCTGACCATTCCCTGAAACACCTGCGACACCAAGAATCTCGCCACCATTCACAGAGAGACTAATTTCCTTGAGATCCGTCCCAAATTGAACCGATGAGGGCTTTGAAAGATTTCTCACTCCAAGGCATTCCACACCATCAATATGCGGTTTATCCTGGGAGCAGACGGGCAGTTCCTTGCCAATCATCATCCTGGCAAGGCTTGCGGGTGACTCATCTGCTGGAATTGCGTAGCCTGTAACCTTGCCACCTCGAATTATTGTAGCGCTGTGACATAACTCCATAATCTCATCGAGTTTATGGCTGATATAGAGAATGGAGCAGCCTTCAGCGGCCAGACGCCGCAATGTTTCAAACATCTTTCGAACTGCCTGGGGTGTCAAAACAGATGTGGGTTCATCCATAATCAGTAGTGTGGGCTCCTGCAGGAGACATCTGATTATTTCTACCCTCTGGCGAAGCCCAACGGACAGGGAGTGAACCAGACGCCCCGGATCAAGTGGCAGTCCATACTCTTCCGAGACTTCCTTGATACGGCGGGCCAGAGAATCCATACTGGTGTAACCATCCATCGCAAGGGCAATATTTTCGGTTACAGTCAGAGTCTCAAACAGTGAAAAATGTTGAAACACCATTCCGATACCAAGCTTTCTTGCATGTGCCGGATTTTGAATAGAAACCACCTCGCCATTCCATAGGATCTGCCCCCTATCCGGTTTTACAACGCCATAAATCGCCTTCATCAGTGTACTTTTACCGGCACCATTTTCACCGAGGACGGCATGTATTTCTCCGGGTGCAATTGTCATATCAATGGAATCATTTGCAATAACAGACGGGTAGATTTTGGTCATCCCCTTTAATTGAAGACGTGGTGTTTCAGTCATAGTTTTCCTGGATTATTCTGATTCATTATTCCTTTTATACACAAGCTGGCCATTCACATAAGTGTGAAAGATACTTCTGTCATCACCGAGTATAATGAGATTAAACAACAAGTCAGCTATATTTTGAGATTGTTCTGTTCGTTTGGCCTGCAAAATCGTCGCCGCTGGATCAAGCACCACAAAGTCCGCTTCCTTACCAATATCAAAATTCCCAAGAAGGTGGTCAAGTGAAAGCGCCCTAGCACCACCCAGGGTTGCTGCATAAAATGCTTCAAAGGCTGAGAATTTTTGCTTTTGCAACTGCATTACTTTATAGGCTTCGCCCAATGTCCGCAGCATATTAAAGGATGTACCGCCCCCAATATCCGAGGCCATGGCAACCGATATTTTTTTTTCCCTGGCGTGATTCAGATCAAAGAGTCCGCTGCCAAGAAAGAGGTTGGATGTGGGACAGAAGGCAATGGTGGAATCACTCTCCCGCAGACAATCCCATTCCCTCTCTTCCAGGTGGATACAGTGAGCAAAGACACTGCGGGAACCGGTAAGGCCGTGATGATGATACACATCCAGATAGTTTTCATGCTCTGAAAAGAGTTCCTTAACCCACTCTATTTCATCCGGGTTCTCCGAAAGATGCGTCTGCACGTAGGTATCCGGAAATTCACGCTTCAACTTCCCTGCCATCTCAAGCTGCTCAGGAGTTGACGTTGGAGCAAAACGAGGCGTGATTGCATAGAGTAGACGCCCGCGTTTATGCCATTTTTCAATCAGCTCTTTGCTTTCACTGTAACTGCTTAGCGGGGTATCAAGCAGATAGTCGGGTGCATTTCTATCCATCATGACCTTTCCCGCTATAAGCCGCATGTTTTGCTTTTCCGCCGCAGTAAAGAGTGCCTCCACCGATTCGGGATGGACCGTACAAAAGACCAGAGCTGTGGTTGTGCCATTCCGCAACAACTGGTCGATAAAAAACTCGGCCATTTTTGCAGCATACGCCCTATCCTGATACTTTTTTTCCGCAGGAAAGGCATAATTTTCAAGCCACTCTAGCAACTGTTCTCCGTAGGCCCCAATAATTTCAGCCTGCGGGTAGTGGGTATGGGAATCAATAAATCCAGGTACTATCAGCTTATCAGAATAACTCTGGATAGTACAATTCTCAGGGATTTTCTGTTTTCCCGCTTGCCATTCTCCAAACCATTCAATATGGCCATTATTCAACAGCAACAGACCATCCTCAAGAAAACGAATACTCCCCTCGAGCTCAGACGGACTGTCGACGGCTTGTGCAACATCAAGAAATCGCCCCCTGACAGCAGATGTAGCCTGTCCCGCTTTACTCATTTTTACTGGCCGTCTCCACCGCATTTATTATGGTTTGATAGCCGGTGCAACGGCAAAGATTCCCTGCATGCCCTCTTTTGATCTCTTCACGAGAAAGCTCTTTACCCTTATTCTGTTCCAGAAAGGAGGTTGTGGTCATAATAAGGCCGGGAGTACAAAATCCGCACTGGACAGCTCCCTCTTCCACATATGCCTCCTGAACAGGAGACAACTTTCCATCCCGACACTCGCCCTCGGTGGTACGTATCTCGGTATTATTCGCCCAGGTTGCAAGATAAAGACAGGAGTCGATGGGAATATCATCCACCAGCACCGTACAAGCCCCACATTCTCCCACACCACAGCCATGTTTCACACTGGTGTAGCCCAGTTCTCGCAGCAGATCCATAAGAGACGTACGTACATCGACTGGAATCTCATACTTTTTACTATTAATCGTCAGTTTGATATTCATACTTTGCATTAGTGCGTCCCTCCCTGATTTGCCACTGCCTGCCGGGTTACTTTTTTGGCCAGAGTTCGAATAAGGTGTAATCGGAAATCCTTGCCAGCCCGCCAGGAGTCACGTGGCTTCACATTCTCTTCAAGGGCAGCTATCATGGTTTGCAGGGTTTCTTCGCTGAGTTCCTTATTTTCAATCGCTTCCTCTGCATTTTTGCAGCGAATGGGAGTGGGGGCGGCTACCGTAAAAGCAAGTTTCAGTGTTTCAATTTTTTCTCCATCCATCTTTACAGCCGCACCGCAGCCGATGGTGGCAATATCCATGGCTCCGCGCATGGCATATTTATGGTAGGAGGCGCCAAAGCCTTTATAATGTTTCGGCCGCACACAAAAGTACTTCAACAGATCTCCTTTTTGGAGGATGGTCCGTCCAGGTCCCGTATGAAAACCGTTAATGGACTCTATCCGTTCGCCATCAGGCCCCTCAATTACAAGATCAAATTCATGGATAAGGGCCGCACAGGCGCTATCGGCACTCACCGCACCATTACAGATATTCCCGCCCATGGTGGCACGGTTCCGAACCTGAGGGCCACCGATGGTAGCAAGGGATTCGGTAATAACGGGCACATGTCTCCTGATAAGCTCATGGTCCATAATCTCAGTACAGGTGGCAAGGGATCCGATAAAGATATTCCCTCCATCGTCCATCCTAATTTCCCTTAACTCATTCAACCCATTAATATCAACAAGAGCTTCATAGTCACTGCTACCGCCATGAAGCCGTACCAAAACATCGGTACCACCAGCAATAATTTTTGCCTTTTCATCGGCAGCAAGTGCGTCAACCGCATCCTTCACGCTTTCTGCAAAATGGTATTTTTCAATTGGAAACATATTACGCTCTCTCTCATATATAAATTCAAAATTCGAAGCACGAAATTCGAAACAAATTCAAAAAAGACAATAAGCAAAAGTGACAAACAGGATCGAAAAAGCACCTGTTTCTGTCATGCATATTTTTCTTTTATTGTTTCGTATTTCAGATTTAGATATTCGGATTTCCCCTAAATAAGACCCTCTGCCTTAAAATGTTTAAACAACACCTTAGGAGTCATGGGCATGACATTAATCTTCACCCCGGTTGCGTCCCATATCGCATTACGAATGGCAGGCCCCTGAGAAATAATGGGCGGCTCACCCAGGGATTTATTCCCATAGGGGCTTGTGGGATCAAATGTTTCCACAAACAGCCCCTCAAGATCTGGTATATCCATACAGGTAGGGATCTTATAATCTAGGAGATTTCCATTATAAATCCAGCCGCTTTCAGGATCAACCAGCAGTTCTTCAAACAGGGCCATACCTACCCCCATACCCATTCCGCCATGAACCTGACCCATCGCTGAGAGTGGATGGATAATCTTCCCTGCATCATGAACATTAATAATCTGTTTAATGGTCACTGCACACATCTCAATATCCACCTCAAGATCAACAAAGGTACATCCATAACTAGGTGCATTGGTGCAGGTCTTACTCGATACCTCGGCGCTTAACTGTCCGCCGCGTTCCTTATGATAATAACTGTCGAGCGCTAGATCATGCAGATCGAGCACCACTTCATGTGGCTTATCAAGGCGAACTATTTTTCCAGCCGCAAGCTCCAGGTTTTCCCTATCCTCTCCTGTCATTAGATGACAATGCTCAAAAATCTTTGCCTTCAATTTTTTTGCGGCCTGGTGCACCGCTGGAGCTGCAACATAGGTTTGACGTGAGGCGTAGGCACCAGGATCAAAGGGTGACACATCGGTATCCTGCTCAGAAACCACATGGATAGAGTCATAGTCGACACCAAGCGTTTCTGCGGCCATCTGGGCAAGTGCGGTATCGGACCCCTGACCAATTTCAGTCGCTCCAATCTGCATATGTACCGTTCCGTCCTGATTCAGTACCAGCCGGCAACCAGCGATCTCAACACAGGCGGGATAGGTACCGGAACCGTAGCTGAATGATGCGACCCCGAGTCCCCTGCGGATATTTCCCTTCTGCTTTGCATTCGCCTCTTTTTTTGCGTTCCATCCTATGGCTTCACGCCCTTTTTCCAGACATTCTATCATGCCCACGGAATGTTCCATATTCCCTGTTTTGGAAATGATATCTGCAGCTCTTGCCGAGTTTTTGATACGAAAATCGACGGAATCCATACCAATTTTGCGCGCAACCTCTTCAAGCACACTTTCAACACCAAAAAATAATTGGGGAGAACCGTAGGCACGCATAGCTCCGGCAGCAGGAATATTGCCGTAATGGGTTGTTGCAGAAAACTTTGACACAGAACGCGGGTACAGGTTGCAGAATTTTGAGCCCGCGGCCATGGGAATGGAATGGCCATGGGAAGCATACGCCCCCGTATTACTAATCACATTCAGATCAATAAATTGTATGGTTCCAGCATTTGTGACTCCGGCACGGACCGTCACACTCTGGGAGTGACGAGTACGAGTGGCAACAAGGCCTTCCTCCCGATCAAGTTCTATTTTAACAGGGGCCCCGTTTAATCGAGTACTAAGGAATGCAACCATCGGCTCCAGAACCACATCCTGTTTATTGCCAAACCCACCGCCAATATGTGGTTTGATAACTCGAATCTTCGGCCATGGCATATCAAGTGCCTGACCGACTATACGCCGGCAGATATGCGGAATCTGGGTGGAACTGACAATAACAATATGATCATTATCATCCATATAGGCGTATGCCGTATGATTCTCCAGATGGCAATGAAGGATGATTGGAGTGGAGAATGTCCCTTCAACGGTGACATCCGTCTCTTCTTCAGCCTCACTGATGGTACCACCGATTTCAAAGGTGCTGGTCTTGATAATATTTCCACCCGGATGAATAGCGGGAGCATCCTTCGCCATTGCTGCCTCGGAAGTGACACATACGGGTAACTCTTCATACTCAACAAGCACAGCTTTTGCAGCCTTTGCCGCTGTCAGCTGATCACGGGCAACAACAATAGCCACCTCATCACCATGATACCGAACATGATCGGTCAGCAACAACCTGTCCGCCACATCCTGATGATTGGGATCGAGGGAAAAAGGGTGCCCCGCCGTGGCAAAAAGAATTTTGGGGACATCCTTGTGGGTAAAAATAGCCTCCACACCAGATATGGCCAACGCCGCCGCCGTATCGATGCTTTTCACGAGACCATGGGCAATGGGACTTCTGACGTATTTTGCATGCAGCATCCCGGGCATACTAAAATCATCGGTATAACGGGTTTTACCGGTAACCTTTGCTCTGACATCCTTACGTATATGTGATAGACCAACTGCCATAATCAGATCTCCATTACTGAATTGTTCTGTATAAACACTCTTATTTTTCTTACTTTTTATGAGGAAGCAACAGATTCATAATAATCGCTGCCAGTCCTCCCGTTGTAATGCCCGATGAGAAAACATTTTTAATTTCAGATGGGGCAACATTTTTCAACACTTCTGGAACCATAGTTACTCCCAACCCCAGCCCCAATGACACGGCAATGATCAGGGTGGAGCGGTTATCCATTTTCTGGGTGGCAAGAATCTTTATACCAGCGGTTGCAACCGTACCAAACATAAGAATGGTAGCACCACCAAGAACCGGTTCCGGCATAATACGAAAAACCCCGGCAAGCACCGGAGACAGCCCCATCAAAATAAGAATACCAGCGATAAAATAAGCGACATAACGACTGGCAACCCCCGTTAACTGGATAACACCGTTATTCTGACTAAAAGTAGTATTGGGGAAAGTATTAAATAAACCAGCAAGGAATGAATTGAGACCATCGGCCAGAACACCGCCTTTGATTCGACTCATATAGAGATCTCCTGTTACCGGTTGCTTCGATATCATGGAAGTGGCGGTGAGATCACCGATGGATTCAATAGCAGTAATCACATAGACAAGGCCGATGGCAATAAATGCGCCCCATGAAAAATCAATCCCATACTTTAGTGGTTGAGGAACCGTGAAAAAATCCATCCCCTGCAGTTTGGAAAATTGAACCATCCCGAAGGCTGCAGCCAGAATATAGCCGACACTCAAACCGATAACGATGGATGACATCCGCAGATACTGATTTTCACTCATATTCAGCACCACAATAATGGTAAGCACCAGAAAGGCGATACCAAGATTCTGGAAACTGGCAAAGGCATCGGGAACATTATTCATCACATAAAAGCCGCCAGCCATGCTTACCAGACCGACTTTAATAAGGGTGAGCCCAATCAGAGTAACCACAACGCCTGTAACGACAGGAGTAATAATTTTTTGTGCTAAATGAAGAAAACGACTGATAAACATCTCTATAAAGGAACCGGCCATAACACAGCCAAAAACCACGGCGAGGGCAGTATGGGCATCGGCCTGATTCTTCACGGCAATGGCAGCCCCGATTATGGGCCCGAGAAAGGCAAAACTTGTACCCTGCATGGCAAGCAGACCGGACCCCACAGGTCCAATCCGTTTTGCCTGAATAAATGTGGCAATACCGGAGACCAACAGGGTCATGCTGATAATATAGGACGCATCGGAAACATCGAGTCCCAGTGCATTACTGATAATAATGGGGGGAGTCACAATGCCGACAATACTGGCAAGCATATGCTGCATGGCTGCAAAAAAAGCAATAAGAACTGGAGGTCTATCTTCAAGGCCAAAGATTAGCTCCGAATCGAAGGGAACCACCTCGGATTCTGTTGGGGTTAGATTTTCTTCAGTCATATCCATAAATATGTTCTCCGGAATATTTTGATCTCTGAGAGCCTTTTCCTATAGATGGTTATATGTATTCAATATTGCCTCAAGTACGCCACCGCCAACGGCCATAGCCTTATCCGATACGCTAGTGCAGGCCGCCGCCTGGCCACGAGGGTCGATATCTCCAAGTTTTGTCCCTTTTTCCACAGAAATACCGGATCGTAAAAGCCCCCGCACTACCCCTGAAATACTGGCACAGACCGGAGCTTCGTCCACCGTTGCCACACATTCGCCCTTCTCTATAATATCACCAATATCGTAGCGTGTAAGAAATATTCCTGTATTGGGCGCCCGCAATAAACGTTCACTGCTGTAGCCGCCAATATTTCCTGGGATTCCGGTATCAGCCGCGGCCGGCCCATCGTGAATGACTCTGCCCAGATTATGTCCCCGCTTGGTTTCAATTACACAGTTCACGTCTTTTCCAGCGGTGAATCCCGGGCCAAGGCCGATAACAAGCTCAGCATCATCAATTCCAGTTCCAAGATTACGCTTAGCAATAATAGCATCAATCACAATATCTGGATGAAGCGCCTGGATACTTTCACCTGCCGGATCAATCACAACCGGAATAGTATCCGGCAGCCACTGCGCATCATCAATTCGCCTTGCCGTTATCCCTTCAATAGAAACCTTTCCACTATTAATTGATTCTGAAAAAGAGACCAATCGCCGGACCGCTAGCGGATGTTCAGTTTCAAGGAGCAATAAGCGTTTGAAGCCCGAGCGATACAGCCTGAGTGCGACGCCCGTTGCCAGGTCTCCGCCACCCCGTATAATGATTTTCAAATTGGCAAGTTTGTTCATCGAATAATTCAACTAAAAGGGCTCCTACCATCTAAAAGATTCATTAAGATTGCAGCTTCTGCCACTTCTCGCAGGTTTCTAGAAGCAACTTCAGTTTTCAACTCAATACTTTGCACCTCTAAAGTATCTTTTGCAAGACTAAGCTTTAGCTCCGCATCTTCAAAAGTATACAGGTGAGTCTCGGCGGTGAGTGTTGCCTTTTTACCAGCCTGCATAATTTCCATTCTCCCGGGTCCAGCCATATAAAAGCCTTCGCCGTGCGCCTCAAAGCTTGAGGCGGAAAGATGGACATGGGGTTTATCCACGTAGGGTGCGCCACTGGTGGGACAGAAGGTCCGGCAGTTGCCGCATTCGTTGCAAAAGTCCGGGATATTTATAACCTGGTAGGCTTGCGTTAACCTGATTCGCCTCACGGTCTTCACAAAACCATCCGCCTGAACATGCTGTTCCGGATAGGATACGGGACTGGCCTTCAGGGCAACATTGGCCCTGTTGGGACAAACCGTCACACAGATATTGCAAACAAGATCGCACTGCAGACAGCGAGAGGCCTCGGCCATCGCCTCTTCCTTACTCAGGGTCTCCACAAAGAGATCAAAGTTCAGACGCTTATCCGGGGCCGATTCCTGAATCTTTGCGCCAAATACGCGGGTTGCATTTTGTTTCTGCAACTCGCTTAAACTCAGCCTTCGGTCATCGGCCGGGGCAATATGAACTTTTGATTTCAATCCGGATGCGGTAACAATTGACAATGCTGCCCGCCTGCCATGCCCGATAGCATTAATAAGTGATGAAATATTAATAACATCCCCTCCCGCAAGCACGAAGGGTAAACTTGAGCGCAGAGATCTTCTATCAACACTCAGTTCTCCTTCCGGAAGAAAATCAAGTTTCACTCGCTGACCAATGGCGACGATAATAGTGTCACTTTCAATACTATAATTATCCCCCTCGATCCTGACGGGACTACGGCGGCCAGAATCATCGGGCGCACCAAGCTTCATGCTGGCGACTTCAAGTCCAACAAGTTTCCCATTCTTGACCAGAACTGTCTCTGGAGCGGCCAACTCAACAACACGTACACCTTCTTCAATGACTGCAACAATTTCCACATGGTCGGCTGGCATCTGTTTGCGGGTACGACGGTACACAATGGAGACCTCGCCATCTCTTCCAACCAGTCGCTTTGCCGTACGGGCTGCATCCATAGCTGAATTGCCTCCCCCGATAATTATCACTTTGCTTCCAATATCGGGTGATTTATCCTGCCGCACCTCACTCAGGAAATCGAGATGATCAATGACTCCCGTGGCATCAGCACCAGGAATTTGTAGCCTGGAACCTTGCTGGGCACCGATTGCGATATACACAAAATCATGGGAGCTTCGCAGTTCGGTAAACTTTTCCTTATCCACATTCACCTCGGTATGGAGGCGGGCACCAAGTTCAAGAATGCGATCAATATCTTTTTGCAGACTCTCATCATCAAGACGAAAAGCAGGAATTGCATCAGAGGCCATACCACCAGCAAACCCCTTGGATTCATAGATATCCACCTGAAATCCCTCAAGAGCAAGGAAGAAGGCAGCAGAAAGCCCGGATGGTCCGGCCCCGATAATCGCAACACTCTTCCCGTTATCCGGCTGACAGTTAAGCCCAATATCCTTATCCTGACTTTGCGCGATAAAGCGTTTAATTTCCCGAATAAGCAGAGGTGAGTCATAATTCAGCCGGGTACACTTATACTGACAGGGCTGATCACAGACCATACCCTGAACATTTGGGAAGGGATTGGTTGCAAGAATGGTTTTATAGGCATTTTCAAAGTCACCCCGGGCTGTATAATCCATATAGCGCGGTACATCCTGAGCAGCTCCGCAACTGGTTACACATGGTGCTCCGGCACAGTCAAATTTGAGCAGACGACGCCCTGTTTTAACATTTTGATAGGGAAACAGATCCTTGCCATAATGCCCCGACTCAACCACATCTACAGCATATTTTTTCAAGTTAGACACAGCCGCAGCAACCCTATCCTTCATTCCCGCCCGGTTACACACCAACTGCTCAAGCGAATCCGCTGCGACTTCTTTCATTCCATCAAGCACGGTCCTGGCATACTGGCTCACCCGAGCATACCCACCGGGTTTCAAGAGATCGGTACAGGCAGTAACGGGTGCCATTCCACAGCTCAGGGTATCAAAAACATTGAAGGTATCAACGCCTGCACAGAAGGAGAGATCAAGCTTGCCGGCAAAATCTTCCTGAAGACGGGCAGCAAGATTTATACTGATGGGATGCAGCGCCCGGCCGGACATATAGCACATGGCCTCGCTCTTTGGCAGTTCCTGATCAATATTGGTGGTTTCAAGGGTATTGGTCAGTTTGATATTGAACTCAACGCCCTTTGTTTTGGCAGAATCAAGCAGGGAGTTGATCAGATTGATCGCATCCGGGTATTTGAGATCATGCTCAAAGGCGAGATCGGGAACATCTATCTCAAATTGTAATTTATTATTCAGAATATCACGTAAACGCTCCGGCCCAAGCAGGGTGGGATTCAGTTTGATGGTGGTGTGATAGCCACGTTCTTCGATAAAATAACGGGCAATCTTTTCAATCTCATCCGGTGGACAGCCGTGCATGGTGGAAATGGTGAGATTATTTGAAATTTTGCTTGGAATATTTAGCTCTTTTACCCTGGGATAAATGGGGGCGATCATTTCTATCTTTTCGGCAAGCTCCTTTGAGCAGTCTTCCATACGATCAAAAAAGCGCTGCACCGCGGGACTGTGAATCCCTTTTAACTCATAACCGGCACTCATATTAAAAATAAAGCCAGCCTCATCTCCTGCAAACCCAAGTTTATCCTTTAAGATAAAGAGAAGAATAAATCCGTTTAAATACTCATTGAAGGATTCATCAAGTTTCAGTTCCTGGGACCACTCGCAGTTGTAGCCCTCATCGGTCATATCAATACAGGGTTTGGTAACATCCAGTTCATCGAGTACCTGAATGGTTTTCAGTTCGATATACCGGCTCCCGGTGAGCCAGGCAACAACAATGTTCTGGGCAAGTTGAGTATGGGGCCCGGATGCTGCACCAAGGGGAGTTTCCAGTAGTTCTCCGTAACGATGCATACGAAAAGGGTCGGAAAGATCGGGGCAAAAAAACTGTTCTTTGCCGATACCGAATATTTCATTTCTCTCCTCCAGATCACCAAGTATCCATTGAAGAAGAACATCAATATCCGTACAGAAAAAAAGATCTTTTTTCATTATTATTTACTCCTAGATTATTAACTTTCGCCTAACTATTCAGCAGCACTCCAACTACGTCCATTTTAGCCTCCTCGAATAGCATTAGTATGCTTCGGAGCCAAAAACAAACGAATTTGAAGCACGGAGTCTGCGCTTACCTGCTAAACAGTTACAGTTCAGAGTTAAGGGGAATTAATTGCCCTCTCTGAATTGTTACATTTTCGCTCGATATACTGTCCAGATCCCTTAGAACCCAGAAATTTTCCATCATGGATAAGAACTTTCCCGCGCAGGAGAACAGTTTTTGGCCAGCCCCTTACCTGCATTCCTGCAAAAGGGGTGTAATCAACCTGCTGATGCAGGTTTTTTGTGCTGACAATTCTTTCTTCTGTCGGATCAAGAATCATTAGATCAGCGTCCATCCCAACTGCAATGCTGCCCTTTTGCGGAGCAAGTCCCATAATCCGTGCAGGATTGGTGGAAACCAACTGTACAAAACGATTCAGATCAATACGACCCTTCAACACCCCCTCTGAAAAAAGCAGAGGAACTCGACTCTCAACACCTGGTATTCCGCCAGGAGATCTAAAAATATCTTCTTTGCCCAGGCTCAACTTTTGTGCAAGAGAAAAGGAACAATGGTCGGTGGCAAGCACATCAATTGTTCCATCTGCAAGGCCTTCCCATAAAGCATCACAATCTTGTTGCCTGCGAAGCGGAGGGGACATAATATACTGGAGTCCCCTATCATTGTCTTCCTGGTAGCAGCTTTCGGTGAGAGCCAGGTATTGGGGACAGGTCTCTGCAAAAACTTCAACGCCCTGTTTCCTTGCCTCTCGAATGACTTCCAGCCCCAAAGCCGTTGAAAGATGGACAATATAGAGTGGTGCATTTCCTGCAGCCCGGGAGAGCGCAATAAGCCGGTATATGGCTTCGGCCTCGGAATAATCGGGACGGCTCTCGGGGTGAGATGCAGGGTTTGTAATATCGCCATTTTTTCGTATTTGCTGCGTCAGTTCATCGATTATTGCGTGGTTTTCCGCATGAAATGCCGTTAAGCCACCTGCTGCATGAGTGGCCTTCAGCACCTGAATAATCTCTTTATCACCGAGACGTCCGCCATAGGTCAGGTAGACCTTAATACTTGCAATCCCTGCTGCATTCAGCTCTTTGACCCCAGTCAATACGGAATCATCAACATGCTGCACGACACCGTGTAAACCATAATCGATGACCATCTCATCTTTAGCCAATTCACGATAAAGATCGGTTTGATGGTTGAGACGACAGCCGACGGGTCCAAAACCCGGATGCTCCACAATAGAGGTAGTGCCGCCGTAGGCTGCAGCAACCGATCCGGCATAAAAGCCATCACTTACCTGTTCATCTCCAACTTGCAGATTCAGGTGGGTATGAACGTCAATAGCCCCAGGCATCACATAGCAATCTCTTGCATCGATGATTTTCCCAACGGCAGTACGAGATATCCCTTCCCCGATCGCAGCAATACGCCCTTTTTCTATCAAAATATCCGCTTGAAGGATATCGGTGGCCGTCACCACCGTACCGTTTGCTACCAGTGTGCACATAACTTAAATTATTCTTTTAATTTAGCCCAAAGTCTCTGTCCCTGCTCAGATGCGTAAGCAAGTATTTCTTCTTCGTCGACAAGAGTTGATTTACGATCTTCCACGATCACTCGCCCCTGCGCAATAACTGTACTCACATGACACGCCTCCAAGCCAAAGAGAAAGTGGCCATAAAAGTTATCAGCGGTGACATCGGTTGGAGTATCGTAGTCCAGAATAACAAGATTATTCAGGCCATCACCGATTCCTTCAAACTGAGAAAGATAGCTGTGAACATTACGGAAACGGCGATACACCTCATCATAACCAACACCGCCCGTGGTGGAACAGACAAGATGGTGTGCCTTGGCAGAGCGGAGCATATCATTGTGCATACCGTCCGTTCCCAGCATTACGTTGGACAGCCAGTCGTAATCGGTAAGCCCCACGTTGTTATTCTGGTTTGATTCCACATTTGAAACAACCCATACCGGAGAATCTGCAATTATCCTTCGCTCATTATCATTACAGTGTACACAGTGGCCAAGAATTGTTTTTGAACTTTCAAGCCCTCCGAGGTCACGGAGCCGTTCTGCAACCCGTTTATTATAATTTTTCTCACAGTGCACTTCATCGGCAAGACCTTCTGCAACATGGATATGAAGCCCAGTATTATATTTACGGGCAAGCTCCACGGACCGCTCAAAGAGATCATCCCCCACGGTAAAAGAGGCGTGCAGACCGATAAGCCCAGGGCGGCCGGAACCCAGATAGGAGTCATGCTCGGCCAGACTATTTTCCGCACATTCAGTTCCATTTCGATCGGAGGACTCATGGCACATAAGATGGCCTATCCCACATCGTTCAAATGCACTGGCAACGGTTTCCAGACTGCCACTCACATGCATGGGAGATGCATGATGGTCGATACAAAAAGTGACTCCCCGACGAGCCATCTGCAGGGCAGCAGCAAGAGCACTCGCCTCAACCATATCCGTATCGAGTCGTTTATCAACCCGCCACCAGATATACTCAAGCACTTCACTAAAATTTGTTGGAATTTGTGGTGGTGCAGGCATCCCACGACACAGAGCAGAATAGATATGATGATGCCCGCAAGCAAATGAACGAGTCACAAAACGGCCTTTGCAGTCGATTATCTGATCACCTTTTTTACGCTCTCCTGCTGGAGGAATCACATCGATTAGAGTAACATCGCCTGTTGCACCTTCTTCGACTGCAAGATGGGAGGAGCTAATCTTAAGTGTTTGAGAATCAATATAGTTGGTGTTTTGTAGGTATAGGGTCATATTGTTCTATTTGGTGAAGGTTTAAAAACGAAAGATAAATATCGAATATCGAATATTTTAAATACGAAACAAACTACAAAAAGAAAAACGGAATAAAAAAAACAAACATCATTGGCTCTTATGGAGAATAGCGCCAAAGATGTTCATTAATTCTTGAGATTCTTTTGTGAGGTTTTGAGATTGTCCCTGTAGTGCTTCAGAGTTATCAGTATCGGTAGGTGTCAACATACTTTTCGCCTCATCGGATCATTTGCAAAAATTAACTTGGCGTCCTTGCTTTAATCCCCTCCAGCAAAAGCCAAATCTTCCGACGAGCTTACCTACGGAGCCCATTCTCAG